>FWWM01001895.1_pt1 | contig 60250 bp, 52 predicted proteins | sample 2228351 | NCBI WGS metagenome assembly FWWM01 (sample SAMEA103939774, study PRJEB20133) | metagenome
CTTTATTCCTTTCAACAAACCAGCGATCGTTGGGAAGGAACTTGAATATATGTTCCAGGCGATCGAAGCGGGTAATATTTCTGGTGATTCTAAGTTCACCAGGCTCTGTCACCAGCTTTTGGAAGAGATATTAGGTGTGCCCAGAGTCTTGCTCACAACTTCATGCACTCATGCGCTGGAGATGGCAGCTTTGCTTCTAGATATCCAGGCTGGGGATGAGGTTATTGTCCCCTCCTTTACCTTCGTAAGCACAATCAATGCCTTTGTTCTCAGGGGAGCCAGACCCGTTTTCAGCGACATTCGTCTGGACACACTGAACATGGACGAGAATCGGCTCGAAAGCCTGATCTCGACGAGAACAAAGGCCATCGTCCCGGTCCATTATGCAGGTGTTGGATGTGAAATGGACGCCATTCTCGGGATTGCTGGAAGAAACTCGATCGCAGTCATTGAAGACAATGCGCATGGTTTGTTTGGAAAATATGGGGGTCGTTATCTGGGCACATTCGGCGTGATGGCGACTCAGAGTTTTCACGAAACAAAGAACATCACCTGTGGTGAGGGGGGTGCGCTGGTAATAAATTCCGCAGAGTATATAGATAGGGCGGAAATGATAAGGGAGAAAGGCACCAATCGCAGCCGTTTCTTCCGCGGACAGGTGGATAAATACACATGGGTCGATATCGGTTCCAGTTATCTCCCTTCAGATATCCTGGCTGCCTTTCTTTATGCCCAACTGGAAGGCAGAGACATGATTCAGGCCAGGCGGAGACAAATCTGGGAATATTATCGGGATAACCTGGTTTGCTGGGCAGATAAGCAAGGAGTGCGGTTGCCTTTCATTCCCGATCATTGCGAACAGTCTTACCATATGTTTTATCTTCTCCTGCCATCCCTGGATCACCGGCAGAGATTGATCCTGCATCTGAGAGAGCGAGGGATCCAAAGCGTCTTCCATTATTTACCGCTTCATCTCTCGGAGATGGGTCGCCGGTTTGGGGGTCGAGATGGTGATTGTCCTGTCACAGAAGTTGTCAGCGACCGATTGCTGCGTTTGCCATTCTACTTCAGGATGAGCGAAGTGGAACAGGAGCGGGTCGTCAGCGCGATTTGTGATTTTCATCTATGAGAATTTGCATGGTCATATATGACCCCCAGGAGTTTGGTGGTATGGAGGAATTGGCAGCCTCCGTATCGATCACCCTTTGCCAGCAGAATCATCGCGCCAGTCTCCTGTCCTTCACATGGGTCCCTCCTGAAAATCAGTATGTCCACAGGCTGCGGGAGCATGGTGTTCCCTACGTTCAAATCCCGAAAATTCTCTCTTATCTTGCTTCGCATTGGGCGACGAAAGAATGGATCCTGAGAAGGGTTATGGTTCTATTGACACCGTTCGTTTTTATTCTGGCTTTAAATCAGATTATCTGGAGGAGATCCTCGTGGAAAGTTTCCTATGAAAAGTCATTTAACTGGCTGCGCGGTAGAATTTTATCCCGATTGATCGCGCCTGACAGGAGAAAATCAATTGGGCGCTGGCTACTCGAGTGGTGGCATTTCTGGTGGAGACCGGAAATCCTTCATATTCACAGCTTTCAAAGTTCAACGAGTGATCTCCTTTTTGTTTTGGATTGGGCTCGCGCTCGCCGGATACCTGTTGTTTATCATGAGCACCAAACACCTGAGGGCTGTTTAGAACTTTGGGAGGATTTCCGGCGTGAGATCAACAAATCCGCGGTGGTCCTCGCCGTCTCCCAGAAAAGCGCACAGGCTTTGATGTCACTTTGCGGAGTGACCCGCCCTATCCAGGTTGTCAATCCCTTATTGCAGGACCCTGCTCGTGCGATAACATATTTCATGCCAGCCCCGATCGCCGGAAGGGAAAGAGAAATATCCATTACAGCTATTGCCCGTCTGGATGAAGTGAAGGGACTCGAGTACCTGCTTGAAGCGATTGCTCAGGTTGTAAAGAAACATCCAGAAATACGCCTCCGGGTGTACGGGGATGGCCCCCTGCGGCAACAATTAATAATTCGTTCCAGGCAATTGGGTTTAGAGGGGGAGACGATCTTTGCTGGTGTATTTAAACGCCGGGAAGAATTAGTCACCATCATGGCTCACACAGACATATTTGTTATTTCCTCTTTGAACGAAGGTCAGCCTGTCAGCCTGATCGAAGCGATGGCGTATGGCGTCCCGATTGTGTCGACAGCCGTAGGTGGGATACCCGAATTAATAACAGATGGTGTGAATGGTCTTTTGTGTGTTCCGAAAGACCCGCATTGCCTGGCAGAAAAGATATTTACGCTGATCGAAGACCAGGACCTTCGCGTGCGGCTGGGGATTGCCGCTCGCCGATCCTTCGAACAGGGACAATTCACACCCGAAGCTATTACCCGTCAGTTCATTTCGATTTATCGGCAGGTTGTCGACCAACCCTGAACAGGATCGATGACGGATCTGCCCTGATCTCCTATGCTTCGAATAGCACTTTGCCAACCCAATTTTGAGCCATTTCAAGAGGCGATGCTGGGCAACAGCGGAGATGCTTCTGTTATCCAGCAAAGTTACATTGTAGATGGATTGCGAACCCGAGGCCATTCTTTGACATTGCTTGGTGTTGACAAGATGCAGCGGGTGAGCGTTTCCAATGACGGGTCATCTTCGGTGGTAGCCCCCCGCCATTGGACTGATAGTTTTTGGTTCGAGAATGCAAAACGGGCGGTCTGGCGGATTCAGCGTTTGTTTGGAATGCCTTATCTGAATGTATTTTCCAATTATGCACATTATGAGGCGAGCCTTGGTTGTCTGCGCGGTCATGATATCGTCTACGAGCGGATCGCGCTCTACAGTAATTTTGTGGCTATGGCTTGCAAACGCCTCCGAATGCCATATGTCCTCTTCTTCGACGCTGACCAGATCCTGGAGCTCGATGTCTCTGGTGAACCTCTCGAGGGATTGCTCCGTTTGCGTGCTGAGCAACTGTTGAAGTACAACCTCAAAGCCGCTGATCGCATCATTTGTGTGTCCCAGAATGCAAAGAATCACCTGATTCAGAAGCGGGGTGTGCCCTCAGAGAAGATCATCGTTTTCTCTAATGGGGTTGATACCCGTCGGTTCCGGCCTGATCAGAAAGAGAAGTCGAAAGCGCGCTTCATGTTGGGAGTGGACGGTCAACCACTGGTGATTTTTGTTGGTAATTTTTACGAGTGGCACGATGTGCAAACGCTATTGGATGCGTTTGCTCAATTGATCCGGGTAAAAGGTGATATCCGCCTTCTCCTGGTCGGAGATGGCAGCAGAAGAAGCGAGATGATGGAATATGCTGCCAGTCTCGATATCGGGCATTACGTTAAATTTACGGGTCTGGTGCCCCATCTGGAGGTGTCAAAATATATTGGAGCCGCCGATATCGCGGTTGCGCCATACAAATCGAAGGATCGTGCATTCTGGTTATCGCCGATGAAGATATATGAGTATATGGCTTCCGGAACTGCGATTGTCGCCGCGCAGATCGGTCAGATCAGCGAAGTTATTCAAGATGGTTATAACGGGTTGTTGTACCCGCAGGCGGATGTGGCAGCTCTAACTGCTGCATTGTTGCGATTAATCGAGGACGAAGGTCTGAGATCTCAATTAGGACAACGGGCTCGCAAAGAGGCGGTAGAGAAATATTCCTGGGATGCTTATATTCGGAATTTAGAACAACTTTTCTTGGATACCATATCTCTCCGCAAGAGAGCTCCAGGCTGAGTGTCTTATTTGGATATCCAGGCAAACCAGGTTCACAAATCTGAAGATCGCTTAATAAAGTTCCCCTACTCAGCATGGTTACCAATCCCCCAAAGATTTCTGTTGTGATCCCCCTCTATAATCAATCTGAGTTCGTTCGCTTTGCAATTCAAAGTGTTCTCCAGCAGACGATCGAATCCCACGAGATCATCGTGGTCGATGATGGCTCGACCGATGACAGCCGTATGGTTGTTTCCGAATTTGGCGATCGGGTTCATTACATCTATCAGGAGAACCAGGGGCTGGCAGGAGCGCGCAATACAGGCATTCGGGCGGTGAAAGGTGATTTGATCGGCCTGCTGGACGCCGATGATATCTGGATGCCAGATTATCTGGAGAAGATGACGGCGCTTGTTGCCAGACATCCCGACGCAGCTGTTTTTTTCTGCTGCGCACGAAGTGTCGATGAGCAGGGTCGGGAATTACCGCAGATTTTTGGTAAGCCGGCCATGCGATTGGATTCTCTCTATCATACTCTGTTGAGAGCCAATTTCATTATCCCCAGCACGATCTTAATGCGGCGTTCAGTCATCGAGCAAGTCGGCTTGTTCGACAGTTCCCTGCGCTCATGTGAAGATTGGGACCTCTGGCTGCGGCTCTTGCCGCAGGAGCAATTCATTGGCACTTCCGAGATACTCGTGAAGTACAGGTTGCACGGCAGGAGTCTCTCGACTGATCCGAGCGGGATGCAGCGCGCCGCTCGGAAGGTGATCGAGAAGCACTTTGGCCCAGACGACGATGAGAATTGGGAAACATGGTCATGGGAGAAACGACGAGCTTATGGAGGCTTGTATCGCTATTTCGTGCTGATCTCTGTTCAACGAGAGGATGATTGGTATAGCGCGGGATGTCACCTAAGCCGGGCGATTCAGATTGACCCCACGCTTGCAGAGGATATTGACCTATTCTATGATCTAGCACATGGGGCTCAGCCGCTCGGTCATCGCGGGACAGCTTACCAATTGGATTTATCTGAAAACGCCAGGCGGCTGCTTATCATGGTTAAGAGCATATCTTGGGAGATAGCGAACGGTAGGACTGATAATGTCTTTTCCCGGGCCATGGGGACTACCTGGTATGCCCTGGCCCTCCTCGCCGATCACAGCGGTGCCCGTTCATCTGGCAGGAGATTTCTGTTCAACGCTTTGAGGTCCCAACCCCGCCTCTGGCGTGACCCTCGATTTGTCAAACGACTGTTGAAGGCCATGATCCCCTCGATGATCAGTGAAAAGGTGAAGCACATTATTGCTTCAGGCGTTCCACCCGCTGGCCATCCATTTGTTTGAACCCGTCCGCATTTAGAGGTTTAGAAAATCCCACATGAAAATTCTCTTCGCAACAAATGGTTATCCACCCCATCGCTGGGCGGGCACGGAGACTTACACTGCCGGGATTGCTGAGGAGCTGGTGAGGCGGGGAAATCAGGTGCATGTCCTGTGCGTTGGCGAATGGGAAGGTCAAAGTGAGTATTGGAACGGTTACCGAGACGAGGAGCACCAGGGCGTACTGATCAGGCGGCTCGACCTTGACTGGCGGAGATCACCAGACCCGAACCGCTACCTCTATGATAGCCCGGTGGTTGCCAATTTCCTCGCTGCCTATCTTGCGGAGATCAGACCAGATCTGGTGCATGTCACTTCTTGCGAGACCCTTTCAGCGAGCGTAATTCCCACAGTGTATAAGACAGGTCTGCCGATAATCCTGTCGTTGACAGATTTCTGGTTTCTATGCCCACGCATAAATTTGCTGCGCAGTGATGGTGAAAACTGTGACGGAAGGACGACCCCCTGGGAATGTTTGCAATGTCAGTTACGAGGCAGCCCGATATATCGCTGGCCGAAACAACTCCTGGGTGAAAAAGCCACTTCAAAATTTCTTACAACTTTCAGCCGGCGTCCTTTATTTTCCCGACAGCGAGGCCTGCGTGGGATGGCAGGGGATATGGAAGCACGCAAGGCTTTTCTAAAACAGGTCCTTGAGCTACCGGATGTTCGCCTGACTGCTTCGCGTTTCGTTCGTGAGGTCTACCTTCAGAATGGTGTGGACACACCCATTGAAATCCATCCATATGGGCACGATCTTTCCTGGCTGGAAAATTATGCGGGGAAAACGCCATCCGATGTCATCCGTTTTGGCTTCATCGGGCAGATCATTCATTCCAAAGGCGTTCACCTGCTTCTGGAGGCTGCCAGGGCTCTATGGACTGCGGGAGAGAAAGCGTTCAACGTGGTAATTTACGGAAACCTCGCTAAGGACCCTCAGTACAGCCGTGTTTTGCACGATCTCAGCCGGGCTTTGCCTAATGTCCAATATCAGGGTGTTTACGCCCATGAGGACAGCGCGCAGGTCTTCCAAACCATCGACGTCCTGGTTGTCCCCTCCTTATGGTATGACTTTCCTCTGGTCATTCATGAAGCTTTCGCGACGCAAACTCCCGTGATCACGACAGCTATCGGCGGGATGGCTGAATCGGTCGATCATGGCATTAGCGGTTTGTTATTCGAGCGCGGTAACGCGGCAGACCTTGCTAATCAGATGCTCCGCTTGATAAGAGAGCCAAAAACATTGGCTCTTATGCAGGCCCAACTCCCATCCATCCGGACCATCAAGGAGGAAGTGGATGAGTTGGAAGCACTCTATAGGGAGTTATGCGGTTCAATATTGGTCGAAAACAATTCTCAGATGAGCGAGGTTCAATGAGCAAGGTCATGGTCAGCGGAGGGGTTGGATTCATCGGCTCGCATGTAGCGGAAGCGCTGCTTGAAGGCGGGCATTCGGAATCTTCATGAATCAGATTTTGCAGGGCAAACCGATGACTGTATTTGGAGACGGTAGCCAGAAACGCGCGTTCAGCTATATTGGCGATGTGGCGCCGATCATCGCGCGTGCCATCGAGGTACCCGCAGCATACAACCAGATCTTCAATATCGGTGCTGATCAGCCATATACAGTCAGAGAGCTGGCTGAACAGGTCAGTCGGGCGATGGGCGTCGAGGCTGCCATCGAGTATCTACCTGCCCGGCATGAGGTCATCGATGCGTATTCCTCCCATGAGAAGGTTCGGCGTGTCTTTGGGGAGCAGGAGGCATGCAGCCTGGAAAGTGGTCTGCATCGAATGGCTGAGTGGGTGAAGAGCCATGGCGCTCGTCAGAGTCGCGCATTCGAGGGAGTCGAAGTGCAAAGGAATTTCCCTGCTGCCTGGCTCGATATGGCGGCGGTCGAAACTAGAGGTGGGGAATGATCACTGAGCAACAACCGCTGGTCATTTCGGTGATCTTGAACACCAATCGCTGCCAGGATACCCTCGAATGCCTGGCGTCTCTGGTGCAGAACACTTATCAGAATCATAGAGCGATCGTCCTCGATAACCGCTCGCGGGATGGCTCGGTTGCTGCAATACACGACGCTTTTCCTGAGGTGCAGATCATCTCTCTAGAAGAAAACCTGGGTTATGCTGGAAATAACAATGCCGGCATCCAGGCTGCGCTTGACCAAGGTGCCGAATGGGTCTTCGTGCTCAATGAAGACACAGTCCTGGAGAGAGAATGTCTGATGCATCTGATCAAGGTTGGGGAAAGCGATGAAAACATTGGGATCCTCGGCCCCATGGTCTATCATCATGCCGAGCCACATGTCATCCAATCCGCAGGTGGGTTGTTTGGAGCGCGCTGGGAAGCATACCACCTCGCTAAAGATGAAGAGGATAGCGGGCAATTTCGCCACCCGCACCTTGTCGATTGGATCTCGGGTTGCGCCATCCTGGTGCGCCGATCGCTGATCGAACAGGTGGGGATGATCGATGAGCGATATTACTACTATTGGGAGGAGACCGAATGGTGTCTCCGGGCAGGCAGGCTGGGATGGAAGATCATGCATGTCCCCCAGGCAAAACTCTGGCACAAAGGTGTCCAGCGCGATCATCAGCCCAAACCATCTGTCACGTATTATGCCACCCGCAACCGCTTGTTGACTTTACGGAAGCATCGCGCCCCACTTTCTGCCTGGTTCTACGCCTGGGGGCAATTGATCAAGATCCTGATCAGCTGGAGCGTGCGTTCGAAATGGAAAGGCATGCGTCAGCATCGTGATGCTATGTGGCGCGGCATCCTGGATTTTTTATCTCATCGGTGGGGGCAGATGCCTTCGTGAAATTTCCGATTGGTTTTGAAGTTGCGCATTCTTTTCCTGTCCTACTGGTACCCGCTACCTCCTGACAATGGCTCCAAGGTGCGCATCCATAATCTGCTGCGCGGCCTGACCCAGAGGCATGAGGTATCGTTGATCACTTTTGCGAATCGAACCCCGTCAGCGCAGGTGGAAGCCAGACTGGCGTCGCTGTGCAGGGAGGTTCGGATAATCCCCCGAAGGATAAATCGATCACCCGGGCCGGGCAGGATCGCAGGTTTTTTTGACCGGTTGCCCAGGTTTCTCAAGGAAACGTTCTCGGTGGAGATGGCTGAGGAGATTCAGCGGACCCTCGCGAGAGGGAAACATGATCTCATCATCGCCTCTCAGCTGGGCACGGCCTGCTATCGACCGTATTTCGCTGATGTGCCTGCGATCTTCGAGGAGGTCGAGGTCGGGTCCTATTATGATCCGTCACAACGGTTGCCTTTATCCTGGAGAAGATTCCGCCGTGCACTTACCTGGCTCAAACACCGGCGCTATCTCTCCTGTTTGATCCGGGAATTCAAGGCGTGCGTGGTGGTTTCCGAACGGGAGAAAGACCTGATCTCATCTGAAGTCATGGGTGGCAAAAAGCCGGAGGTTATCCCGAATTTTCTCCATCTCCAAGATTACGCAGATGTGGAGCGATTACCTCGAGAGGCAAGTCTGATTTTTACGGGTTCTTTTCGTTATCCAGCCAATCACGAAGCTATGAGCTGGTTTCTCAGGGAGGTCTACCCGATCATCCAGCAGCAGGTCCCCGAGGTCAGTCTGACGATCACTGGCGATAGCGATGGTGTGCCATTGCCATCTGCCACAAATCTGACCCTGACGGGTTTTGTCGAGGATATCCGACCTCTTGTGGCATCCTCCAGCCTGAGCATCGTACCGCTTCAAAGCGGAGGCGGCACGCGGCTGAAAATCCTGGAATCGATGGCATTGGGCACTCCGGTCGTCTCCACAGCCAAGGGTGCCGAAGGTCTCGCCGTCAGCGATAACCACCAAATCCTCATTGCGGACACAAAAGAAGCATTTGCCGATCGCGTTGTGCGCCTTTTGCACGATAGTGATCTGCGGCGCTCTTTGTCGGAACGAGGTTTGCGTTTTGTCGAAGAGAGGCACAGTTCGGTGAATGTGTATCCGCTTTTCGAAGACCTTATTCACAGAGTTATTGTCAATTGACCGATATTTACGAACCTGGGGCTAGGATGCGAGGGAGATCATGTTCAACCTGAGAGAGGTAGAGACACATACGGCCCGCTGGCTTGATCAAAACCGCTGGAATTTGGTTAGGGGCTTTTTGATTTTCGCTGTGCTTATTTTAGGTGCTGAAATGATACCCGGGGTGATCCTGGGCAATCGTTTTCCCACGCTCTTCTTCATGGCATATGTGTTGCTCGTCGGGTTGATCATCTTGCTCCGTTGGCCGCTCCTCGGACTGCTGGCGATCCCTCTGGCTGGTGCATTCGTGCGTTTCATTGGCCCTTCCGGTCTGAACGCGGCCATGGGGATCGTGGCGGGCATGGTGGGGGTTTGGTTGTTGAAGATGATGGTCGAGGAGAAAAGTATCAGGCTGATTGTCTCACGGACGACCATGCCTATCTTGCTTCTCCTCCTGGTTTCGATCGTCTCTTTCTTTGTTGGACAGCTGCCCTGGTATGTAAATGCGCAGCACGCCCCGATGACAGCTCAGGTGGGCGGTTTGGGGATCTTTGTGCTCTCCGCAGGTGCATTCCTGCTCACTGCTCATCTGATCAAGGATGTGCGCGGGTTGGAGATCTTGACATGGGTCTTTCTTGTCCTGGGGGGTGGGTATGTGCTTGGGCGGGCTGTAAAGTGGGGGATGATCGATCGTGTTTACACGCTGGGCTTTTCCGCCGGAAGCATGTTCTGGACCTGGCTGGTTACGCTGGCGTTCAGTCAGGCTGTGTTTAACCAGCGGCTAAAGATCATATGGAGGATTATTGCCGGAGGAGTGGTCTTGGTCACGCTTTATGTAGCTTATTTCCAGGCTTCTGATTGGAAATCAGGATGGCTGCCGCCGCTGGCGGCTATCGCCGCGATGATTGGTCTGCGTTATCGGCGACTGGCGATCTTGATGATCCCGGTGGCGATAGATCCGATCCTGAGTATGACGCGAAGTCTGATCACCACAGATGAGTATAGCTGGGGAACTCGATTAGACGCGTGGGAGATCGTTATCCAGATCGTACGGGCTAACCCGATTCTGGGGCTGGGCTTTGCCAATTACTACTGGGTCACACCGCTTTTCCGCATTCGCGGCTACGCGGTCAACTTCAATTCACACAATCAGTATCTGGATATCCTGGCACAGACAGGTGTGGTCGGGCTGCTGTTGTTCTTGTGGTTCTTTTGGGAGATGGCACGCCTGGCGAGCCGAATGCTGAGAGCCACGCCAGGAGGGTTTCCCCGATCTTATGTGTTAGGGGCGTTTGGCGGATTGATCGGCACCCTCGTCGCCTCTCTCCTGGTCGATTGGGTCTTGCCGTTTGTCTATAACATCGGCCTGACCGGCTTCCGGGCAAGTGTTCTCGCCTGGATGTTCCTGGGGGGGTTGATCAGTTTGGAGCAGTTCTATAAGAAGCCTTCGGCGGTTGCTCACGAAATCGTTTGAACGTAACCCAATATCATCTCTTCTCTGTGTCAAATCACCGGTTGAGCCGTTATTGGGGACTGCGAGAAGAATAAAATTCCGCTTAATAAGGAGTCATGCATGGTCGAGGAAATGATCGGCCTGATCCCTGCAGCTGGGAAGGGAGTCAGGCTTGGCCTGCCTTATCCAAAAGAGCTCTATCCGATAATACGTGAGAATCATTACAAACCGATTGCCCAATTTGTGCTGACTAATCTGACTGTGGCAGGATTAAAACACATTGTGTTTGTCATCAATGAGACCAAGCATCAGCTGATGGGATATTTTGGCAATGGGCAGCGGTTTGGTTGCCACATCAGCTACATCGTTCAGGAAACCAGCAATGGAGCGGCTGAGTCGACCTCTCCAGGGCTGGCTCATGCACTCGATTCCGCCTATCATCTGATCAGAGATAAGACGGTCTTTTTCGGCATGGCAGACACTATCATGCAGCCGAAGGATGTTTTTGCCCGGGCGTACCAGGCAGCCTCGCCCAACGATGACGTTATCCTGGCGTTGTTCTCGACGGCGCGACCGGAGAAATTCGGAATGGTGAACACTGATCGGGATAGGCGAGTGTTACAAATCGTCGACAAGCCGAAAGCAACCAACCTGAAAGAGATGTGGGGTTGCATCATCTGGCGCCCGCGTTTCACGGAACATTTGCATACTTGTGTTTCCCAGGCGGGACTCTCGGATTTTGCCCACATCATGAACCTGGCAATCCAAAAAGGGTTCAACTTTCGAGGCGTCTCTATCCAAGAGGGAATTTACATCGATCTGGGCACCTACGAGGAGATCATGGAATTGGATCAAAAGTACCGGGAGGAATAAATCGTGGAGATCAAATTTAACCCTCTGGTTGAAATTAGCAAATCACTCCAAGAAGAACCTTTGGATTTCTCGGTGGCGATCGTCTGTCTGAACAACAGAGGTTACCTGAGTGCATGTTTGCGATCTCTCTTTGAGGGGCAGATACAAAGCCGTTTCGAAGTGATCGTCGTGGATAACGGTTCCACAGACGGAAGCCAGGAAATGTTGCGAGAAGAATTCCCGCATGTCAAGGTCATCCAGAACGCAAGGAACATGGGTCTGAGTACAGCGAGTAATCAGGGTATCGCGGCTTCCAGCGGACGGTATGTACTCCTGTTGAACGATGATACTCTGGTGGACGGACCTTCGCTCGATGCGCTGGTCGCGTTCCTGGATGCGATGCCTGAGGCAGGGGCGGTCGGTGGACGCCTGTTAAATCCAGATGGGTCATTCCAGGCGGCGGATGCGCGCTTCCCCTCTCTATGGGAGGAATTTCTCACGACAACCCGCCTTGGTGCAAGAATCTGGCCCACCTATCCCGATCGGGGTTACTCGAAGGAGATTAAGGTGGTGGAGTGGATCGGTTCCGCCTGCCTGCTCTTACGCCGGGCTGCTCTAAACGAAATCGGACTGCTCGATGAGACATACTTCATCTACGGGGATGAGGCTGATCTCCAATTCAGGTTGAAGAAGGCAGGTTGGAAGGTTTATTATCTGCCGGATGTCATCACGGTTCATTATGGCGGGCGCAGCCTGGATCGCTGGCGGCGGCGCAAGATGGTCTATCGAGGTAAGCTGCTTTTCTTCCGTAAAAATTACGGCTTTGTGAGAACGTTCCTCCTGAGAGCAATGTATGTAGTGCTCTCCATTGGGAAGATGCTTCTGTGGACAATGTTCCTGATACTTCCCCAAAGACACGAAAAGGCTCTTGCGGAGATCCGTTCGAACGCCGATATCCTGTCACTTTGTCTGGCATTAAAGTAACTGACGGGGGATAAGCAATCTGCATCATTGTTACATCAAAGTTCAATATCGATGCCACAATCCAATCTCCTGAAAGCGAGCAGCGCAAACAACAGCCTTTTCTGCTCGACGATCATCCCCACGGTCAATCGTTCCACATTGTCTAGAGCAGTTGAGAGTGTTCTCACTCAGGATTTCGACCGGGCTGAATATGAGGTGATCGTTGTGAATGATTCGGGTATGCCACTTTCGGCGGCTGACTGGCAGTTCTTACCTCAGGTACGCGTGATCACCACCAACCGGCGGGAGCGAAGCGTGGCGCGGAACACCGGAGCAGCCATAGCGAGAGGAAAATTCTTTCACTTTCTCGACGATGATGATGTGATTTTGCCAGGCGCGATGCTGGCATTTTGGGAATGTACGCAGCGCAGCAACGCGGTCTGGTTCTTTGGGGGTTGGCAGACGGTGGACAATAACGGAAATGCGGTGGCCGAGTTCTTCCCGGAGTTGAGGGGAAACATCTTCCCGCTGCTCGTTTCCGGGGAAGGTCTGCCACTTCAGGCTTCGTTGATCAGATCTGAGTCATTCTTCGCGGCCGGTGCGTTCGATCCAACACTGGTCGGTGGCGAGGACCGAGATCTGGGCAGACGCCTGATGCTTTTGGGCGATATCGAATACATCCCGCGTATGGTGGCGCGCATCCGCATTGGAGAACGCGGGAGCACAACGGATTGGACTTTGCTGGCAGAGGAGGATCGCCTGGGGCGGGAGAAAGCATTGTCTGCATCCCGGGCCTTCCAAAGATTACAGTCACCCAGGTTCTCGAGTTACTGGCACGGACGAGTGAGCCGGGCATATTTTGCCTCCTCGGTTTGGAATATCAGAAGGCGGAAGTTTCTCACGGCTCTAGGCCGGATGATTATGGGTGTGTATTTTTCTGGTGTCCATCTGTTTCGACGAAGTTACTGGCAGGGTTTGAGGGAGAAAATTTCATGAAAATCGGTATTGATGCGCGTTTTTTGACTCATCCCCAGAAAGGGGGATTCAAGACCTACACCGAGAACCTGATCTCGGCTCTGGCAAAGGTCGATGCAGTCAATGAGTATGTCCTTTATCTCGATCGAGAGCCGGACCTGGGCACTTTTCTGCCGGACAGGCAGAACTTTACATATAGAGTGGTTCCCAGCCCCTTGCCCTTCTTTGGGATGGTATGGAGAGAGCAATCTCAAATCCCCCGGCAGGTAAAGAAGGATCGCCTCGACCTCTTCCATTCTCCCTGCCTCTCTGGGCCTTTGCAGATCGGATGCCCATATATTGTCACAATCCACGACATGATCTGGATATCACCGAATAAATTTGGATCGAACGGGAGCGGACCGGCATCCGCGAGGCGGAAACTACAGGAATGGTACTATCAGTTTGTTCCCAGAATCGCTGCCAGGCGGGCTCTCGCCATCATCACTGTGTCTGAGTTCTCTAGAGCGAGTATTATGGAGTATTTGTCAATCCCGGCAGACAAGATCTTCGTCACTCATGAGGCAGCCAGCCCGGCTTATCGCCCTCTCTCTGACAAGACACAAATCGAAGAAACGTTAACGAAGTATGCGTTAACCGGGAAATATATCCTGGCGATCGGTTCAGCCGACCCGCGCAAGAATGTTCGCACCTTGCTGCATGCCTATGCGTTGCTTCCAGACACTGTGCGAGAAGAATATCAGCTGGTCATCGTGTGGAACCACGGTTATCTCACCAATGCCATGGAAGACGAGGTGCTTCAATTGGGATTGAAAGGACAGGTGCGGTTTCTGGAATGGGTGACGAATGAGGATCTAGTGGCGCTCTACAACGCGGCGACCGTGTTCGTATTCCCTTCACTTTATGAGGGTTTTGGCCTGCCGCTTATCGAAGCGATGGCTTGCGGCACCCCGGTCGTGGCAGCAGACAATTCTTCGATACCTGAGATCGTTGATCAGGCAGCCCTGCTCACCCCGGCTGAAGACCCAGAAAGGATGGCTGGGACGATCGCTTTGGTACTCAGCGACGAAGTTGTAAGAACCAGGTTGATCGCCATGGGATTCGAACGGGCGGCGAATTTCTCGTGGCAATTGTGTGCACGTCAGACGATGGAGATTTATGAACAGACCGTCCTGGCTGGTTATCTGGCTAAGGCGGTCATCTCGATTTGATAGGCAGTGATGAGAATACTCCTCGATCAGGGCATCTTTGATATGCGTAATATCGGCCAAAACGCGTTGCTTCAGGTGGCGTACGAACGAATTCAGAAGCTGTGGCCTGATGCCGCGATTGGCGTCACAACCTTTGCGCCAAACCTGCTGAAGTTATATTTCCCTAAAGCCATCCCGGTCAGCCCGGATGGGGGGCATACCTGGCACAACCGGGTTGGAATGCCCGGCAAACTTCGTGAGATCATCCCACCAGCTGCACTGCGCTGGCTGATGGAATCCCGAGAAGCTCTCTGGCATCGTTACCCTTCCCTGGCTTCGATTTCCCCCAGCGATGGAGTGAAATCCTTGCTGCGGTCAAAGATGGACAGGCTGGATCCGGAGACGGACGCCTCTGTGGAGAACTCGCCGGTCAACAAAACGGATTATACGGAGGTCGTCTCAGGCTATGATCTGATGATAGCCACGGGAAGTCAGTATCTGACTGATATCGCCCGAGATGCAGGCATCGCAGTGCTCGATCGGCTGGACACCGCCATTCAGCTGGGCATCCCAACCGCCATGGTCGGACAAGGGATCGGGCCGATCGAAGATGAAGAGATGCAGCTGCGGGCAAGGGATGTTCTTCCTAGGGTGGATTTGATCTTCGTCCGGGAAAGACTGATAGCCCCCAAATTACTCGCCTCGTTTGGAGTTGATCCTGAGAAAGTGTTCATCACCGGTGATGACGCAATCGAACTTGCTTTCAACGCGCGCTCATCCAGGATTGGCGACTGCATAGGGGTGAGCCTGCGCGTGATGTCCTATACCGAAGTCGGTGATGAGCAATTGAGGGTTATTGGAAAAGCCCTTCGAGAGGCAGCAGAGCGGTACCGAGCAAAGCTGGTCGGGCTCCCGATTTCCATGAGCATCCATGAGAGAGACGATCGGGTTATCCATAAACTCTTTGCACACTCGAGAAGTTTTTCAATGGGGCGATCGATTTTTCCGACACCCTCCGAAATGATCAAACGAACTCAAGCATGTCGAGTTGTCGTAACCGGCACCTTTCACGCCGCGCTCTTTGCCCTGGCCCAGGGGATACCGGCGGTCTGCCTGGCAAGAGCAGCATCGTATATTAATAAATTATCCGGGCTTGCCGACCTGTTTCAACCCGGTTGCATTTTGGTCGACCTTGGTGAAACCGATTTGCCTGAACGTCTTTTTGAAGCGATCGATGTTGCCTGGAGGTCAGCGGATGCATGGCGGCATGAACTACTCGAGGCCGCTGAGCATCAGATACAGTGGGGTTATCAGGCTTATTCCAGGATTTTTGATCTCGTGGAATCCGAGAGCAGATTGGAAAATCAGGAGCGCACCTTGCTATGAGCGACCAACCAAAAGTAAGCATCGGCATGCCCGTTTACAATGGGGAGAAATATATTGAGCAGGCGCTTGATTCGATCCTCTCCCAAACCTATAAGAATATGGAGATCATCATTTCGGATAACGCCTCGACAGATCGAACTGCTGAGATATGCGCATGCTACGCCTCCGATGACTCGCGAATCTCGTTTGTGCAAAACGAAAGCAACCTGGGTGCTGCACCCAATTACAACCGGGTGTTCAAGATCGCCTCCGGCAAATATTTCAAATGGGCTGCTCATGATGATTTTATCGCGCCAACCTTCATCGAAAAATGTGTGAATGTCATGGAAGCCAACCTTAGAGTGGTCGTGTGCTATCCGCAAGGGTATGTGGTGGACAAGGATGGGGGGGTAATCAGCGAGTATGACCCAGAGCCCGACCTGACAGGTTTAAAACCAGCGGAGAGATTCCGCCAGTTCATGTTTACCTCTTACCTGAATGTTCAGATGTCTGGCTTGATGCGATCCGATGTTCTGAGGAAGACGGGCATGTACGGTTCCTATCCCGCTTCGGATGAGGTGCTTTCCGCAGAGCTCTCCCTGCACGGAGAATTCCATGTGATCCCCGAGCGTTTGTTATTTATTCGGCTTCACCCGGATCAATCCACATTCGGCATTCTATCCCCGGAAAGTGAAAGAAAGAAATTTTCACAACGGGACAGGATCTCCTGGTTTAACACAGCGCATGAGGGGAAGATAACATTCCCCACCTGGGAATATTTTTTCGATGGTATGCGTGCTGTGCGATGGGCGCCGATCAGTCTGTCTGAGCGCATCTCCTGTTATGCCGTTTTGCTAAGCAGGGAGGTCAGGCCCGATCGTCTGCGAGCACTCTCCAAAGATATCCTGGTGGCGTTTGTTGGATTGGCCAAACGACCATATAGAAAGTTTGCGGATAAGTAACGAGATTTATTATCTGTATTCCCTGTTTGTGAATGGGCTGCCAGGATGGTTTGGGCAAGAGGGACGATCCTTCGCAACCCCGAGATCGGATATTCGGAATTGAAAGGACAGATACCCTATGAAGGACAAGATCCCATTCCCAAGCCGTTCTGGGCTAAAAATTCGGCTGCTGTTGCTGGCGGCATTGATCCTGATTTCTTGTTCAATGGTCTCCCTTGGGTTAAATCCGATGGGCTTCTCTCAGTCGTCGTTCGAACGTGTGGTGATCGATGATCAGGGTCCCGATGGCGTCTGGTTGAAGACAACCGGGGATATCAACGGTGATAACCGGTTGGACCTGGTCGCTGGGGGGAACACCTCCGGTGGATTAGTCTGGTACGAGAACCCCACCTGGACAAAGCACACGGTTGACACTGGAGGAGGGTTTAGCACTGATGCCGAAGTGGTGGATGTCGATAGCGACGGAGACAACGACCTGATTGTGTTGACTAACGATGAGCTTCGCTGGTACGAGAATCCAGGGTGGGAAGTGCATACCATCGATACGCGTGTTCTACATGATCTGGAGATAGCAGATTTCGATCTGGATGGTGATTTCGACATCGTAGCACGCAATCAGGGGGAATTCGGTCAGCAAGGGGACACTTTGCATCTCTATGAACAAGTTTCACCAACATCCTGGGAATATCGTGCCGTCCCATGTGCCAACGGCGAAGGCTTGAGGACCGCCGATATCGATAGGGATGGGGATATGGATGTGGTGATTAATAGTAGTTGGTTCGAGAACACTGGCGATATCGCTAACGGACCCTGGAAGTCATATAGCTTTACCAGCAGCTGGGATCACCCGAACACATTTGTCGATGTGAAGGATATCAATGGCGATGGATTGGTGGATATCGTATTATCGCCCTCGGAGCTGGCAGGACAGCGATACCGCATTTCCTGGTTTGAAGCACCACAAAATGCACGTCAGGTGGACTGGAACGAGCATGTGATCGAGGACAATGTGGAAGCGGTGCAACATTTTGTCGGGGCGGCGGATTTCAACAACGACGGTTTTATGGATGTTGCTGCGGCGGAGATGCAGCAGGGTGATGATCCGGACGAGATTAAAATCTACCTGAACACCGACAGGGGTGGTCATTCTTGGACCAAAGAAATCATTGCGACCTCTGGTTCTCACAGTATGCGCATTTTGGATTTCGATGATGATGGGGATATGGACTTGTTCGGAGCGAACTGGCAGGGAGATCAAGTTGAGCTCTTCATTAATCGGACATGTGACCAGGTGCTGAATAGCTGGGAAAGGCATCTGATCGATTCGACCAGGCCATGGCGGTCGATCTTCATCACCAGCGCTGACATAAATGGCGATGGCGACCAAGATATCATCACCGGTGGATGGTGGTATGAGAACCCGGGTGTACCTGGGGGCAGCTGGCTGCGCCATGAGATCGGCTCACCACTCAATAACATGGCGGCCGTTTATGATTTCGATGCGGATGGCGATGAGGATATCCTTGGGACGATGGGCCAGGGTTCGGATGCGGATCCTCGCTTTGTCTGGGCGCGCAACGCTGGTTCCGGGGCATTTACAATCCTTGACAATATCGAGGCTGGCGATGGCGACTTCCTCCAGGGAATTGCAGTAGGGCGATTGGAGAAGGATGGCATGTTGAAATTAGCTCTCTCCTGGCATGCTGCCGGCTTTGGTATCCAGATGTTGACCATCCCAAGTGACCCGGTCAATGAAACTTGGACAATTGAAACCATCTCAACGACCTCGCAGGACGAAGCACTTAGCATGGGGGACATAGACGAGGATGGCGATCAGGATCTCCTGTTGGGGACGATCTGGTTGGAGAATCTGGGAACTGCCTGGCAGGAGCATGTCTTACACGACACCAGCGGCAGCCCTTATGGAGAGAGTGACCCCGATCGAAACCGCCTGGCAGATATCAATGGTGACGGACGCCTCGACGCGGTGGTGGGTTATGAAGCCATCAGTGTCCCGGGAAAACTGGCTTGGTATGAGGCGGATGCCAGTATTTCAGCGCTTTGGCAGGAACACATCATAGGGAAGGTAACCGGTCCGATGAGTCTGGATGTCGCAGACATGGATCGGGATGGTGATCTTGATGTGATCGTCGGCGAACACAACCTGGATAGACCTTCCCGTGCCAGTCTCTTTATATTCGAAAACTTAGATGGCAAAGGCTTGCAATGGGAATCCCATCTGGTTCATGCTGGTGATGAACATCATGACGGGGCGCAGGCAGTCGATATCGACAATGATGGCGATTGGGATATCGTGTCGATAGGATGGGGCCATGAAAACGTGTTGCTCTACGAACAAATCAGCTCCAACTGTCATGACACGCCTCCCCCGCCTGGACAAAGCAAGCGGATCTTTTTACCCGCCATCGTAATGAATTTCAAAGGATTGATCCGGTTGGTGACTCCGGCGATCTTTTTTGGGGAGTGATTCTTGTGTTCCTGAATACCCTCCTCCATGGAGAATTTACAGAAATTTCAAGCCAGGGAGAGATCTGATGGAGGTATGTCCGAATTGCCTTTCAGAAAGTATGAAGCCGTTTTTCACAGTAGAACGTACACCGGTCAACAGCATGCTGCTCCTGTATTCGAAGGAAGAAGCCATTCACTTCCCCACCGGTCGGGTCAGGTTGGGGTTTTGCCAGTCGTGTGGGTTCATCTCGAATCTGGATTTCGATCCTCATATCGTCGAGTATTCTCCAAGGTACGAAGCCACTCAAAATTATTCCCCTTCGTTCAGCGCGTATCTGAACACTCTGGTGGAAGATCTTGTGAGCCGATATAACCTCAGAGACAGGCAGATTGTTGAGATCGGTTGTGGTCAGGGAGAGTTCTTATCGAAAATTTGTGAAGTGGGTGGCAACCAGGGAAGGGGATTTGACCCGGCTTTCAATGGCGATATGAATCAGGCTAACGGGGATAGTCAGGTTCAGTTTGTCAGAGATTATTTCTCCGAAAAATATGCACCCCTCGAGTGCGATTTGGTGGTTTGCCGGATGACGTTGGAGCACATCCCCGAGACCCACAATTTTGTACGCATGCTCCGTAACAGCCTGGCGCCAACCAGTAATCCGCTGATATTCTTCCAGGTTCCGAATGCAAGCCGGATTCTTCGCGAGCTGGCGTTCTGGGATATCTATTATGAACATTGCTCATATTTCGTCCCCGATGCATTGGCCTGGCTTTTCAGGGCATGTGGTTTCGAAATTATCCTCTTAGCGGAAGATTATGCAAGCCAGTATTTGAACATTATCGCGAAGACTGGAGAAAGCCATCCACCGCAACCTATTCAGAAAGGAGAGCTGGCGGTTCTTGAAACCGAGGCAGATAATTTTCGGGCAAATTGTGAGAATCTCGTACGGAGATGGCAGGAAAGGTTGAAAGAATGGGGAGATAACAAACGCCTGATCATCTGGGGAGCCAGCTCGAAAGGGGTCAGTTTCCTGAACATGCTGGCGATCCGGGACCAAATCCATTTTGTGGTCGATATCAATCCCAAAAAGGTGGGGACATTCCTTCCGGGGACCGGCCAGGAGGTCATCTCACCAGACAGACTTCAGGAGTACCAACCTGAGATCGTGATTGTGATGAATCCGGTGTACGTTCCTGAGATCAGAGACATACTGGCCAGGTTAGATCTCTATCCGCAGCTCGTCACGCTTTAGAGCCAGACCTGCCAGCCATTTTTCGTGCAAATGATATGGAAAATCCAGGGAATGCAGTAAAAGATCACTTCGATGCGATCGCCAGTATATATTCTCAAGGATACTTTGGCGATTCCCCGCTTTCGCATCTATATCAAACGAGATTGAAAAGGGTCTCAGAGCTGCTGGGCGATCTGTCTGGTAAGACCGTCCTGTCAGTGGGAAGCGGTCCAGCTATGGATGCTGGGCTGATTCTGCCACAAGGGGGATCCTTTTTTGGCGTAGATATCAGCCTGCGAATGCTGAAGGAATCTCGCAAACAATTTGCCGGTAGCAAGCAACTGGCGTTCTCAGCAGCTGATATGGGCAGACTGCCATTTCGAGATGCTGCCTTTGATTACGTCATCTGCCTGGGTGCGATCGAATATGCGCAGGATGTTCAGCAGGTGCTCAATGAGATATCAAGAGTGCTGAATCGAGATGGGATTCTGATCGTATCGATGCAAAATAAAAACAGTATTTATCGATGGTGGGATATTCATGTTTTCAGAAGTCGAATTGTGAATTTGATTAAGCAAATGTTTGCACACCGGCCAGAAGAAAAGCCACTGGAGAAGATCTTCTCATTCACCTCTTTTCGGAAACTCTTAGCCGCCAGTCGGTTCGCAATCTCTGAGGTCATTTTCTATGATTTCAACGTGTTCTTGAGACCATTTGACAAATATTTTCCAAAATTGTCTGTGAAAGTCTCGAGACGCCTCGAACCTTTGTACCGATACCGCCTGGGAGTTCTGGCTTCCGGTTATATCGTCAGATGTATTCACCTCAAAACGTGAGGGCAAAATCCTTCTCAAGAAGCGCTCGGTTGCTACAAAATTCTCGGGACTGCAACCACGCTTCTATGGAACAGATCAGGCACCCTCGTGCACCAGATGGTGATTCAAAAACCATGAATCCATAAGAGAGGCACAAAACAGATGCGCGTATTGGTCACCGGACATAAGGGTTATATTGGTTGTGTACTGACGCCATTATTAATCTCCAAAGGTCACGAAGTTGTTGGGTATGACATCGACTTTTATGAGAGATGCACATTTGGAACTCATTTCCCATCCGTTCCTGAGTTGCGGAAAGACATTCGCGATGTCCAGCCTGATGATTTAGATAATTTCGATGCGGTTATCCATCTGGCTGCGCTCTCCAACGATCCGCTTGGAAATCTAAATCCTGTTCTCACCTATGAGATCAACCATCGCGCCTCCGTGCGTCTGGCGCAGATGTCAAAAGAAGCCGGTGTATCGCGCTGGCTGTTTTCATCTTCCTGCAGCACATATGGGGCAGCGGGCGGTGAGATGCTCACCGAGGAAGCGGGGCTAAACCCGGTGACACCCTACGGTCATTCCAAAGTTCTCGTTGAGCGCGATGTGGCTGAGCTGGCAGATGAAGACTTCAGTCCATGCTTTCTAAGGAATGCGACCGCTTACGGTGTCTCCCCGCGTCATCGCTTCGATATCGTTCTGAACAATCTGGTTGCCTGGGCCAGCACAACCGGCCTGGTTTATCTTAAGAGTGACGGGAGTCCTTGGCGACCCGTGATCCATGTCACTGACATCTGCCGTGCTTTTATTGCTGTCCTCGAAGCACCTCGGGAGGTCATCCACAACCAGGCATTTAATGTGGGGGTCACTGAGGAGAATTATCGCATCAGCGAGCTGGCCGAGATCGTCAAAGAAACAGTTCCGGGATGTAAAGTCGTATATGCCCCCGATGCCGAACCGGATACGCGCACCTACCGGGTGGATTTCGGCAAGATAAAACGCATGATCCCCACATTCAAACCGGAATGGGACGCGTGCAAAGGCGCAGAGGAACTTTATGTTGCTTATCAAGAGAACGGTCTCAGGCTTGAAGATTTCGAGGGAGCAAAGTACAAGCGCATCAGCCACATCGAACAACTGATCCAGGCTGGCCTGCTTGATAGCCACCTGCGCTGGCAGGAGGTCAATGACCTTGCAAACTCATAGCCGTTGCCGGTTTTGTGGCGAAGAGCTGATCTACACGTTTGTAGATCTGGGCATGTCCCCGTTGTGTGAGAGCTATCTGGATGAGAGCCAGCTTCAGCAGATGGAGCCGTTTTATCCATTGCATGTCTATGTCTGCCATAAGTGCTTCCTGGTTCAACTGGAAGAGTTCGTCAGCCCGGAGGAGATCTTCACCGAATATGCATATTTCTCCTCTTATGCAGAGACCTGGTTGCAACATGCCAGAGCTTACACCGAACTGATGGTTGATCGTCTCCGCTTGAACAAGAACAGCCAGGTGGTGGAGGTAGCCAGCAACGATGGATACCTTTTACAGTATTTCCAATTGCGCGGCATACCATCCTTAGGAATTGAACCCGCACGAAACATCGCTAAAGTCGCTATCGAGAAGGGCATCCCCACGTTGATACGATTCTTCGGAACTGAATGCGCGCGTGAGCTGGCCGCGGATGGTCATCACGCTGACCTCTTGATCGGCAATAACGTCCTTGCACAGGTACCCGACCTGAACGATTTCGTGGCTGGTTTGAAAATTCTCCTTAAACCACAGGGTGTGATCACTCTCGAATTCCCTCATTTGATGCGACTGGTGGCAGAAAATCAATTCGATACCATTTATCACGAGCATTTTTCTTATTTTAGTTTGATCACGACAGAGAGCATCTTCAAGGAACATGGTCTGCAGATCTTCGATGTCGAGGAGTTGCCGACCCATGGGGGTTCCCTGCGCATTTATGCCCGGCATGCAGACGATTGGACAGATCCGGTCAGCGACAGGCTGACCAGGTTGAGAAACCTCGAGCTCGAGATCGGAATGGCTGATGTAACTTACTACCTGAACTTTGGCGAACGGGTCAAGGAAACCAAAAGGCGGCTGCTTGAATTCCTGATCGGCGTGAAGGATGCCCACAAGTCCATCACGGGGTATGGCGCGCCAGGGAAGGGAAACACTTTGCTCAATTACTGTGGCATCCGCACGGATTTCCTCGATTACACCGTCGACAGGAACCCGTATAAGCAGGGCAAATTCCTGCCCGGCACCCACATCCCGATCTTCCATCCAGACCGGATCAGGGAGACCAGACCAGATTATGTGCTGATCCTGCCCTGGAATTTCAAGGATGAAATCATGCAGCAGATGGCATTCATTCGCGAATGGGGAGGAAGGTTTATCCTACCGATCCCCGAGGTGACCGTCTGCTAGTCAGGGGAACTGTTCGCAGGACCGAGTTCCCCCTGGAATTCGGGAGGTCAAGATCATCTGTTTATCTTCCGAATCTATTTTAGGGATTTTTTAGTTAACCTGGAGGGTAGGTAAATGAAAGTTGTCTTGTTTTGCGGAGGATTAGGCACACGATTGAAGGAATATTCTGAGACCATTCCCAAGCCTATGGTCGAGATCGGTTATCGCCCCATCATCTGGCACTTGATGAAATATTATGCCCATTTTGGGCACAAGGATTTTATTTTATGCCTGGGCTATCGTGGGGACTATATCAAGAATTATTTCCTGAACTACGACGAGTGTCTTTCCAATGATTTTATCTTGCACAAGGGTGGACAGGAGGTGTACCTGTACAACAGCGATATCTCAGATTGGACGATCACGTTTGTGGACACAGGGCTGAACTCGAATATCGGACAACGTCTGAAAGCTGTCGAAAGGTACCTCGCAGGGGAAGAAGTCTTCATGGCGAACTATAGTGACGTCCTCACCAATCTCGCTTTAGACGATTATCTTGATTTCTTCCGGAGACAGAACAAGGTGGCGAGTTTTCTCAGCGTTCTCCCTTCGCAAACCTTCCATGTCGTCGACGCACAGGAAGATGGCGTAGTTCTCAATATCGAATCCGTGCACAACTCAAGGCTTTGGATCAATGGGGGATACTTTATCTTTAAGAAAAGCATCTTCGATTTTATTGAGGAGGGTGAAGAGCTGGTCGAAGAGCCATTTCAGAGGCTGATCGAAAGAAACGAGCTAATCACCTATCGGAATCCAGATTTTTGGGCATGCATGGATACCTTCAAGGAGAAAAAACTGTTCGATGACTTATTTGCCAGTGGTTCTCCACCCTGGGCGGTTTGGGAGGTCTATGGACAGAAGAGGACCAGAGGGGTGCGGACACAGGCTGAACGAACCAATGGCAACCGCGTTCAGCTCGACCGGTCGAACCTGGTGCCGCATTACCGGACTTCGAGCCAGGATTGAGCAAATATCGTCACGCGAATTCGAAAGAACGGAGTATGCTCAGCTTATCTGTCAGTATCGATAAGGGTTCAAAACTTCATGTCTTGTTCCTGGGTGCTCACAGCGACGATATTGAAATCGGTTGTGGGGGAACGATCCTCGAGTTGATCCGCCTGTACCCGGAGGCTAAATTCACCTGGATCGTATTCGGTGCTGATGGCGATCGAGCTGAAGAGGCGAGATTGAGCGCTGAAAATATCCTGACGAACGCCAGCGACAAGAAAATTGTCGTCATGGGATTTCGGGACGGCTTTTTCCCATATCAGGGTTCGGAGATAAAGGAGTTTTTCGAGGCGTTGAAAAAGAATTGTGCACCAGATCTCATCTTCACCCACTATCGGCTCGATCTGCATCAGGATCATCGACTGATCAATGAGCTGACCTGGAACACGTATCGCGATCATCTGATCCTGGAATACGAGATCCCCAAGTATGATGGCGATCTGGGTATACCGAATCTTTTCGTGCCGCTCGGAAAAACGGTCTGTGCGCGAAAAATCAGTCACATCTTCGAACATTTCGACACGCAAAAGGAACGTCACTGGTTCACCGAGGATACATTTTGGGCTTTGCTGCGGTTGCGCGGGGTAGAGTGCGGGTCAGCGACGAGATACGCAGAAGCATTCTATTCTCGCAAGGCGGTCATATTTACCCCTGAACAGATGTAACAATTGGACTGGGGAAATCGTTATTAATATAAACCAAGCCTAATTTGTCTGATTAGCAACCGGAGCAAGGGGGATGGAAGTATGGCAGGTAAAATCTTCCGGTAATGCTTGTCTGCCCCTGATGATGGTTCGATGTTCAGCACTTTGATGGTCGATTTCCCAAACTGCACCTTTGCGAGCCTGAACTTTCCCACATATCTACATCTACAAAGTGTAAGGATCGCTGTGACAGGAATAATCTAGAGAAGGAACCGGGATACATCGATGGACATAAGCTTATACCTCAGACCTCTGTTACGCATGTGGTGGTTATTGATCGCAGCCACAGTTGTTGCGGCGATCTCGACGTTCATCACCTTGCGCCAACAGCCGACGCTCTATCAGGCCAAGACGACCCTGATGATTGGCCGGGCGATAGACGATCCGAACCCTAGCTCGGGAGAGTTTTTCCTTGCTCAACAGCTGGCGTCAGCTTATGCCGATGTCGCCAATCGGAAACCAGTGCGTGATGCGACAATGGAGGCACTGGGGCTGGATGCACTCCCTCAGTATTATGCCCAGGCGATCCCTCAAACGCAGCTGATCGAGATTTTGGTGACAGATTTCGTGCCGCTGCGTGCGCAGGTCGTCGCCAACGAACTAGCTAATCAGCTGATCCAGATGAGCCCAACGGGGGAACGCTCTGAGGAGCAGGCACGGCAAGAATTTATCGACCAGCAGCTGAACGACCTGCAGGCGCAGATCGTGAAAGCCCAGGATGATATCACCGCCTTGCAGGAAACATTGGGGACGATCAACAGCGCCAGCGAACTGGCTGATACTCAAAATCAGATCGCTGTTCTGCAGCAGAAGTTGACCACGCTCCAGGCGACCTATGCCACCCTGCTCTCAAACACCCAGCAAGGCGCCACGAACACATTGATTGTAGTCGAATCAGCGGAGCTACCTACCGCCCCACTTGGCCCTAACAAGATCATGCTGGTCATGCTGGCAGCCGGGATCGGCTTTATCCTGGCGGCTGGCGCCATCTACCTGCTCGATTACCTCGATGACACCTTAAAAACCCCGGAGGATATCACCAGGGCTTTGGGTCTTCCGGTTCTGGGTTTTATCGGTGAAACACGTGATCCCTCAGATGATTCCCGCAAATTGCATGTCTCGAAGTATCCGCGTTCGCACATCAGCGAGGCGTACCGATCGCTGCGAGCCAATCTCAAGTTCTTGAGCGATGAAAAGCCGATCAGATCGCTGCTGATCACCAGCACGAACATTGGAGCGGGGAAGACTTCGGTTGCCTCGAACCTGGCAGCCGTCTTTGCACAGGGGGGGAAGAGAGTTATCTTATTGGATGCCGATTTGCGACGACCAAGGATCCATGAGTATTTAAAAATCCCCAATGATTACGGTCTGACCGATGTCATTCAAAACGGACTGAATGTCGAAAGAGCCATTCATGAGCTCACCGAGGAGAGGATCTCAGTCATCGTTGGCGGACAAACGACACAAAACCCCACAGAGCTGCTGGCCTCGGAACGGATGGATCTTGTCATTCGTAAACTGGAGTCTACTGCTGATATGGTGATCATCGACAGCGCTCCGTTCCTGGTCACAGATTCGATCTTTCTCGCCGACAAGGTGGATGGGATCCTGATCGTCCTTCGACCTGGTCATGTTCATCGAAAGATAGCTCAGGCTATGGTTGAGCAGCTTCGGCGGGCGGATGCCAGGATCCTGGGCGTGGTCTTAAACCGGATCCCAGGCAGCCGCTTGGGCTATTACGAGGGCTACTCATTTATATCGCCTTATTCGAATGGCCATTATTATGAAGAGTTGGTAATCCCGGGTGTGGAAAACTCGTTTTCAGCAAAGCTCACCAGGATTAAGTCGCGTATCGCAAAGGTTTTCGGGAGGGAAGGGGCGGAATAGCTCGAATCGTTGAGAAACAAGGGTTACAAAGAGAGTGGAGTCTGCTTGAAGGCTCCACTCTCTTTATTTAAACGATTGTCAAAATGCGGGGCGTTCCCCGGCTGGTGTCGGAAGTCCAGCTTTGCGGGCAAAATATTGCCCTTCGATCCAGCGGTAGGTCTTCTCCATACCCTCGCGTAGGGGGATACTGGGTTCCCATCCCAGGATGCGCTTGATCATTGTGTTGTCGCTGTTACGGCCAGCGACACCGCGCGGCGCATCCAGCTGATAGCGGCGTTCCAGCTTAACGCCGGCGATCTCCTCGATCATGCTGACCAGGTCGTTGACCGAGATCAATTCGCTCGACCCCAAATTGATGGGCGTGGCGATCAGCTCATCACAATGGGTGATCATATCGATTCCCTGTACGCAATCGTCGATGAACATGAAGCTGCGCGTCTGGGTGCCATCGCCCCAAATCTCTATAACCAGATTCCCGGCGTCCTTGGCAGCGATGACCTTCCGGCACAGGGCAGCCGGCGCTTTCTCGCGCCCGCCATCCCAGGTGCCGTAAGGCCCATAGACATTGTGAAAACGGGCGATGAAGGTCTTCAATTGTCGCTCGGCCCAATACTCCTGACAGAAGATCTCCGATAAGAGTTTTTCCCAGCCATAGCCTCTTTCAGGATTTGCGGGATAGGCATCCGTCTCTTTCAATGCCCTGGCGTTGGGGTCCTGCTGCAAATCGATGTTATAGGCGCAGGCAGACGAAGAGAAGAAATATCTTTCCACGCCGGCGCGATGGGCGGCTTCGAGCATGTGAGTGTTGATCAGGATGCTGCGCAGGCACTCCACCCGGAAACGTTCGATGAACCCCATCCCACCCATGTCAGCCGCCAGGTTGTAGACCTCTTTTGCCCCTTCGACAGCCCGGGAGCAGTTTTCCGGATTACTCAGATCCAAGCACAAGCTCTCGACCCCTGGAACGCGCTGATACCAGTCTGGCAGGGGTTTCTTATCGACGGCACGCAGGCGGGTGAAGCCTTGCTCTTTGAAATAGCGGGTCAGGGCACCCCCGATAAATCCCCCGGCGCCGGTGATGACGATCAGATCATCTTGGTTCAAGACATCCTTCGCTCGACGTTGATGTTGCATAGATACCTTCCTGCTGTCATTTTTATCGTTGAAGCGGTACTTACGGGTAGATAATGATAACACCGATTTCACCCAGAGAATATCTGCGAGAGATGTTGAAGAACGTGGAATGATCTACTCAGGCGTGGAATGGTAAAATGGTTCCCGCGGTCTGCGCATCAAGGCGGCAGTCCGGTGTAATTAGTCACTTATTTTTTCCAGGAGAGAAAAGATGCCCGAAGCTGTGATCATCGATGCTGTCCGCACACCGATCGGCGCCCTGGGAGGCGTACTGGCGCCGGTCCGTCCGGATGACCTGGCAGCTCTGGTTCTGAAAGCCCTGGTCGAGCGCACCGGGATCGATCCGGGCCTGGTCGAAGAGGTCTATATGGGGTGTGCCAATCAGGCGGGGGAAGACAACCGCAATGTGGCACGCATGGCGACGCTTCTGGCAGGTTTTCCGGTCGAGGTGGCTGCGGTGACCTTCAATCGTCTGTGTGCCTCTGGTTTGAACGCGGTGAATCAGGCTGCGCGCGCCATCCGCGCTGGCGAAGGGGAGATATACATTGCTGGCGGTGTGGAAAGCATGTCGCGTGCACCGTATTCGATCCCCAAAGCCGAACAACCTTATGCTTTTGGAAATCTGACCGCCTGGGACACCGCACTTGGCTGGCGCTACCCCAATCCGAAAATGCAGGCGACTTATGGCACAGAATCGATGGGAGAGACGGCCGAAAATATCTACGCTGAGGTGCAAATCTCGCGCGAGGAACAGGATGCGTTTGCTCTGGAGAGCCACCGCCGGGCGATAGCGGCGATCGATGCGGGTAAGTTTGCCGAGGAGATCGTGCCGGTGCCCGTCCCCCAACGGAAAGGAGAACCCATCCTGGTGACCACCGACGAACGGCCGCGCCGTGATACCTCCATTGACGCGCTTTCCCGATTGAAACCTGCGTTTCGGAAAGACGGCACTGTCACAGCGGGGAACTCATCTGGGTTAAACGATGGCGCTGCGGCTGTGCTCTTGACGAGCGCCGAGAAAGCCAGGCAGCTGGGCTTGAAGCCGCTGGCGCGAGTGGTGGCTTCCGCGGCCGCCGGCGTCCCACCGCGCACCATGGGTTATGGGCCGATCCCTGCCACACGCAAGGCATTGGCACGCGCGGGTCTTTCGATCGAAGACATCGGTCTGGTGGAGCTGAACGAGGCGTTCGCTGTGCAGGCGTTGGCGGTGATGAAAGCTTTGGGTTTGCGCCACGAGATCACTAATGTGAACGGTGGAGCAGTGGCTTTGGGTCACCCCTTAGGCTGTTCGGGGGCGCGTATCCTGACGACGTTAGTGCACGAGATGCGCCGCCGGGCGCCACAAGAGCGACGCCCTTATTATGGCTTGGCGACCCTGTGCGTGGGCGTCGGGCAGGGCGAAGCCACAATCATTGAGTGGATCGATTAATTAAGCATCAGCGTTTCGAATAACACTGGCAGGGCTTCACGGTCAGCACCCAGGCGCCTCGGTGGAAATTGATTGTAGAATCCGAAGAAATTCAAAGATTGTTTAGATATACAACCTGTCCCGGTCTACTTCTTCGCGCAGGATGCGCAGTTCCTCGGGGGTTGGTGGCGGGTTTTGTTCGACTCTGTCGGCGATCAAGAGTTCGAAACCTGTGTTGTCAATGACCTCATCCACGGTCACACCGGGCTGAGTGGCGAGGAGCATCATGCGTTTGCTCTCCGGATGGAAACCCAGGACTGCCAGGTTGCTTACCACACGGTAAGGGCCGGTCCCGGGCGGTAAACCGGCGGCTTCGCGGGCGCCGGGCCCGGATAGATAACCCGGTGTGGTGATGAAATCGACCTTCTCGACGAACCTGCGTCGGTCGTGGCGCATGATGGCGATCGTCCGCCAGCAATGTGAACCAACATCGTTGGCGCCGCCGCTGCCTGGCAGGCGGACGGCAGGGTGATCGTGGTCGCCGATCACCGTGCTGTTCAAATTGCCATAGGGGTCGATTTGCGCTCCGCCCATGAATCCGAACTCGATGAAGCCGCGCTGGGCGGTTTCGACCACGTCGCAGATTCCGGTGGCGGCGATCGCCCGATGGAACGTGCACGCGCCTCCAACTGCCAGAGGAAGCTCCTCCAGGATGGCGCCGGTGCCGCCAAACTCGAAGATGGTCACCAGGTTGGGTGCATGCATGCGCTGCGCCAAAGCAGCAGCCAGCATAGGGATGCCTGTGCCGATGAAGGCGGTGGTGTTATCGGGCATCAGGCGCGCTGCGGTGCAGATTAACAATTCCATCGGGTTGTATGCTTCAGAAGCACGGCTGTTCATCGAATCCTCCTACGCGCAGGCTGTTCAGGTGGTCCCAGCCGATCATTTCCAGATATTCCTTGTGATCCCTCACCCCGTAGATATATTTCTCCAGGTAAGCCTGGGCACTCTCGGGGTTCTGTGAGGCTTCGACCCACTCGCGGATCTGCCTCTCGTCGCGTCGATACATATAACACATCTCTCCAGGATGTGAGCCGAAAGGCGCGTAGACCACCGCGTCGACCAGATAATAGGGGATGATAGTGCGGTCGGGATGACAGCGGAAATCCTCGCAATCCACGATCTGCTCGGTGCTGATGATCAATCGTTTCGAGGCGCGCGCCAGCTCGTAGGCAAAGCCGCTGATGCCGTCGATCTGTGCATTGCCATATTTATCGGCGCGATGAACATGGATGAGGCCAACATCCAGGATCAATGCCGGGAGCAGGCAGATCGGCTCACCGGTGAAGGGGCATTCCACCACCTTTGCCGCGCTGTACTTTAGGGTGTCTGTGCCCAACATGGAGCGCACGGGGATGAAAGGCACACCCATGGCAGCAGCTTTGAAACGCCAGGCGATCGAAGCATTGCTCCATTCCACGCAGGTTTCCACCCGACCGCTCTCGACCTCTCGGCGTAAGGCGTTGGAGACCCCGTAAACCTCGAGTCCAATGTAGGTGATATCGAGCTTCTTGACCAAACCGGCTGCCAGAAGCATGTCCAGTTCGAAGACGCCCTGGCCAGCCACGCGCAGGTCTTTTTTCCCCTGACGAACGATCTCGTTCACCAGCGACATCGGGCAGCGTACTGTGCCATAGAGCTCCGTACCAATGTAATCGCCGTCATGGATGAACTCACTGACCGCCTCAGCCTCGCTCATCCGTTTGTCGATCATGGCTTTGGGCTTCTGGCGGTTCCATTCCCGGAATGCGTTGATGTCCGGAGGCTGAATGAGTTCGCCTATTCCGGATTGGATGAGTTGCAGTTCCATAGACCCTCCTCTTTATGTAGCCGTTTAACACATTATCTACAGGTCATATGGGTTAACCTGATAATACAATACATTATTTTTATCTGGATTGCAACTTAACCTGGGGGTATTTGAGAACGGAAGACAATGACCTGAAGACGTATTTCTGGGAATTATGCCGGGTTTTATGCAGGAGGTGTAGGCAATTTTGTCAGTCTCGCATGTCTGCCTTGACTGCATTGACAAAATCTGCCAGCAAGCCATATGCTGTGGTCTCCGGTCCCGGGTTCGCCTCGATGATGGTCAGCGCTCCCAGGACATCAGTCTCGAACTGGATGATGCTGGTCGTGCCGTGCACCTGATAGAGGGGTGAGTCAGGCGTCACCATCTGTGGGGAGACGCGGGCTTCGATGCCAGCTTCGTTCCGCCTAGCGGAGCAGACCAGCTTCCAGCGCTTTCCCTCGCGTCTGGCGCTCTGGATCTCCTCCTGGGTGATCGCCCGGATGCCCTGGCGTTCGATCTGCTGCGGCTTGAGGGGAATATCCATCAGCACGGTGACTAGGGCAGCCACTTTGACAGCCGCATCCCAGCCATCCACGTCGCCGCTGGGGTCGGTTTCGGCAATGCCGATTGTTTGCGCATAGGCAAGAGCCTCGGCGAAGCTTTCCCCACCCTCCATACGGCTCAGGATCAGATTTGTGGTGGAATTGAGCACTCCGGTGAAAGCGCGCAGCTGCGCGGCTGGGAGCGCTTCTCTGAAGAGGGAGAAGATTGGCGCGCCGTCCATCACGGCGGACTCGAAATAAAACTTCCGGCCCCTCCTCTCAGCCAGCTCGGTGAGCTCTCGATAAGCATGCACCACGGGGCCTTTGTTGGCGGTGATGGCGTGCATGCCATACTCCAGAGCCAGGCGGAGATGATCTACAGCCGGCTGTCCAGATTCGTAATCGACGGGGGTGTTCTCGAACAAGACCTGTGCGCCACAGCGCTGGATAAATTCGATTGCATCGCTCGGCGCAGGCTCTCTGGATAACCTCTCCAGATTCTGCTCTCCATTGTAAGGCTGCTCTATGATCCTTAATGCTTCTTCTAGGTCAATCCCGGAGTGATCGATGGCCATGCCATGCTTCCGGGTGGCGATGGCTGTGATCTTGAACGCCAGGTCATACCTGGATGAGAGCTCTTTTCGCTTGCGCTGAAGCAGACGCGCCAGTGCCCGGCCAACATTGCCAAATCCAAGGAGGGCGAGGTTGTATTCTGTCATAGGAAGCTCCGATCAGACCGGCGGCCAGGGGTAAGGCCGCCGATTGGGATGGGGACCCGGGAATCGGGCGATTTCGACCAGCCGGCGGGCGCGCGCGGCCAGCGCAGCGATCTCCTCTGTGGTCAGGTAATCCTCCAGCCTGAGCGCCAGATCGCAGCCGGGCTGGAGTTGTTCGCTCAGGCGGTTGACTGCCGTGAGCAGCTCTTCCGGGAAAGGCTCTCCGGCGAAATCCCAGATCACCGTGCGCAGCTTCTCCTCCCGGTGAAAACAGATTCCATGATCGATCAGCCATAGATGATTTTCCCGGTCGATCAACACATGACTGCCTTTTCGATCGGCGTTGTTGATCAACAGGTCAAAAAGCGCTACTGGCCTCAGTCGCTGACGATCCTCCGGGCTGAAAGTGAAATAGTGGTATTCAGGGTCGTGTTCTACATAAAGCTGCAAAGAGCCTGGTCCGATCGGCCCGTCATTTCGGTAGACCGTTGGGGGAACCAATCTCCAGCCCAGAGCCTCGCTGACCAGATAGGCAGCCACTTCCCGCTTGGCCAGGCTGGCGCGCGGGAAATCCCACAGAGGGCGTTCGCCTCGCGTTGGTTTATACACTGCCTGAAGATGGTGGCTGCCGCGGCGCAAGCTGGCTGCAAACGTGTAATTCGAGCCCCACAGGAATTCGCCGGTGATAGTGATTTCCCCCTCGCGGAGTGTCTTCAGGATGTCATCATCCCGATCATTTTGGGTCATGGAACCTGATGAAAGGATTTTGCCGACGGTGCACTCCCGGAGTTGTTGAGACGTTTCTAATGCAGATGTCCGTTTTTCTTGGGGCAGAAATGCCCTTCCGGGTCCATCGGTTCACCGCACTGCGGGCATAGCGGACGCCCGCGCGAAGCGACCTCGATGCCCCAGCGGCTCATTGCCCGCAACTGCGAGCGCGTACACCAAAAACGGACGACTCCCGCCTGCTCCGCGTCCTCCCCTTCGGGGAGCAGCTCCCGCGCTACCAGGACGATCAAATCCTGCTCCGGGTCATAGCCGAGACCGAGTTCTCCTACCCGGAAGAGCGGTTCGATCGGGGGATGGATGTGCATCTTCTCTTCTTCGTAGTCTCCCGTTGCTTCCGGCAGATGGGGATATTTCTGCTGGATCTCCGCCAGGAACTGTTCAAGACCGATCGCCAGGGATTGCACCTGGAATTTCTCGACGATCAGGGTGATCGTCCTGTCGGATTGCCAGGCTTGCAGGTAGAAGACGCGCTTTCCCGGAGGACCGATGGCATCGGTCAGAATATGAGTCACGGGGCGGATATCGATCTCGATTCGGGGCATAAGGACTCCGTGGATTGGGGTCGCAGGTTAGTATACCAGAATCAGGGTTTTGCGAAGTTAAGAGAAAGATCATAGTTCAGCATCAGCAGCCGGCTTCCGTGTTCATGGATCAGCAAAGTCGAGATCGAAGCCGGGGAAACGCTGAGGCGCTGGAAGAGATCTATGGGGAGCCCCAGGTAGAAGGCGATCGCCAGTTTGATCGGATCGGCGTGCGAGACGCAGACGATCAGGTCTTTTGGGTCGTGCATGGCGCAAAGTGTGTCGATCTCCCGGCGGATGCGCTCCTGGGCCTCGACGAAACCCTCGCCTCCGGGGAACCGGAAGCGGGAAGGTGCCATCATCAGTTGGCGCCAGATCTTCAGGCGAGCCAGCCCTTTCAGTTTTTTATCCTGCCATTCGCCGACATCGGTTTCAATCAACCCCTCTCTGGGGACGACCTCCAGACCCAAGGCCTCCGCAATAGGCCGGGCAGTCTCTAGCGCCCGTTCCAATGGGCTGCTGTACACGGCTTTGATCGGCGCTTCCTTTAACTTCTCAGCCAACATCTGTGCTTGCTGGTGGCCTTTCTCATTGAGATGGAGCCCGGGTTTCCTACCGGGCAGGCGGCCTTGTCTGACGTAATTGTTTTCACCGTGACGGATCAAAAGGAACAAAGGCATGGTGTCACTTCACGCGTCAAAGTGTGTGTGGATTTGTCTGCATCGACTTTGTGGGGAGGGCGTTGTGCATAAGAAAATAACCGAAGCGCGCCGGGTTGTTTTCACCGAAAGAGATGCTCATTCTAGAGTTTCGTTGTGGGCTTGTGCTTATGTTTAATCTCCTGGATTGTTTCCTGGTTGAGATCAGGGATCTCCTCGCTGCGGGAGATGCCCAGCGCCTGGCGTTGCGCCTCACGCCAGCGTGTCAGGCGTACTTTGACCTGAGCTTCATAGCCCTGCTCTGAGGGCTGATAGAAGTAGGTGCCCAGGAGCTCTTTCGGCAGGTACTGTTGCGGTAAAAAGTGGTCTGGGCTCTCGTGCGGGTACTGGTAGCCCTTTCCATGGCCCAGCGCCTGGGCATCGCGCGTGGCATCCTGGAGATGCTGGGGGACTTGCGTTATGCCTTCCAGTTCGATGCGCTGGAATGCCTTGAAATAAGACCCGGCCGAATTGGATTTTGGAGCGGTCGCCAGATAGAGAGTGGCTTCAACGATCGGATAGACTCCCTCCGGCAGGCCAATGTAATCGAAAGCCTGTGCCGCAGCTGTGGCGACGACCAGCCCGAGCGGATCGGCAAGCCCGATGTCCTCGCCGGCCAGGATGATCAGGCGGCGCAAGATGAAGCGTGGGTCCTCGCCGGCATAGAGCATCTTGGCCAGCCAGTAGAGGGCTGCATCGGGATCCGAACCGCGCACCGATTTGATGAAAGCCGAGATGGTGTCGTAATGGGCGTCACCGTCCTTGTCATAGAGCACCGCCCGTCGCTGGATCGACTCCTGAGCGACCGCCAGTGTGATGCGGATCACGCCTTCCTGATCCGGGGGTGTGCTCTCGACAGCCAGTTCCAGGGCGTTGAGGGCGTTGCGCGCATCTCCGCCGGCGACGCGAATCAGGTGTTCAAGGGCGTCTTCGTCGATTGCCACGTTCAGCCGGCCATAGCCGCGCTCGGAGTCCCGGAGGGCGCGTTCCAGGATCAGGCGTACGTGGTGATCCTCGAGCGGGCGCAATTGAAAGACACGCGAGCGGGAGACCAGGGCGCTGATCACCTCGAAGTAGGGGTTCTCGGTGGTGGCGCCGATCAGAACTACTGTGCCGTTCTCCACGTGCGGTAGCAGGGCGTCTTGCTGAGCTTTGTTCCAGCGGTGCACCTCGTCCACGAAGAGGATGGTACGCCGGCCATAGAGCTTGCGGCGTTCGATGGCTTTGTCGATCACCTCCTTGAGCTCGGCTTTACCCGCCAGCACTGCCGAGAGTGTGTCGAAGTGGCTTTTGGTCTGATTGGCGATGATCATCGCCAGTGTAGTCTTGCCCGTACCTGGCGGCCCCCACAAGATAATGGAAGAGAAGAGGCGATCGGTCTCGATGGCACGGCGCAGGAGCTTGCCCGGTCCGACGATGTCTTCTTGCCCGACGAATTCCTCCAGAGTGCGGGGGCGCATGCGCGCCGCCAGCGGCGCCTCGGTCTTCATGCGTTCGCGCAGGGCGTGGTCGAAGAGATCCATACTCGGATTATAACGCGTTGAGAGGCGATCTACACGTCTAAAGGGCTGCGTACAGGCAGGCAGCCGTTTTAGGCACCGGAATGTAGATCATCGTGGCGCGCAAACCCTTATGCCCAAGCAACCCTTGCAAGGTGTGGACATCACCACTATTTTTCAGGAGGTGGGTTGCGAATGAGTGACGAAAGGTATGGGCAGTGACTCGCTTGTAAATGTCAGATTTATGAACAACCCCTTTGAAGGCGTGGTTGCATGGCGGAGGGATCGAGATGATGGCGGTGTTCCTTACCACTGCAAGGACCGAAAAAGCGTTTAGGCTTGGGGGATTAGAATTATTCCACATCCCATCGAGCTGTATAAAAAGCTCATGGGAGTGTTCGGCCGTTCAAGCGGGGTATTATATTGTCAGGCATCCTTACCTGGCTGGATGAATTGAGTCTGTCAGTTGGAGGATTCCAGGAGGCTCTCTTTTCTCCCCATGGGACGGTTTGACGGCGAAAGGCGTTCGATGATCTCCCGCAGCCCCAATTCCTTCAAGCTACTAAGAACCAGATCGGCTTCCCCGACTCGCTGTTGTGGGCCGATCCCGATGGTGAGCATGCCGGCGGCTTTGGCTGCCTGGATCCCCGCAGAAGCATCTTCTACGACCACACAGGATTCCGGTTTCTCGCCCAACCGTTTCGCTGCCAAAAGGAAGATATCTGGGGCTGGTTTGGTGCGCGCGACCATATTGCCATCGACCAGCACATCAATCAAAGATCGCAATCCGAGACGTTCGACCACCTCATCTGCGTTTTTGCTGGCAGATGCGATGGCAATTTTCATCTGTGCATTGCGTATTTCTTGCAAAAGAGGCAGCGCCCCTGGCAGCAAATCTTTTTGGGATAGCTGTCGAATCAGCTCCAGGTAATAGGCATTCTTCCGCTCCATCAGCGCCTGGACTTGCACCTCGGATATCTCCCGACCCTTGAGTATGATAGCCAGCGATTCGCGCCGGGATATCCCCCGCAGTGATTCATTGTCTTCCCGGCTAAATGGTATGCCCTCCTCATCAGCCAATCTCTTCCACGCCAGATAATGATATTCTGCCGTGTCGGTCAGCACCCCATCCAGATCGAAAATGAAAGCATGAATCGACATAGACGGGACAGATTAAGCAGACTTTTCTTGCGTGATTTGCACTTGATACCCCATCCCATCCCGGCGGATGTCGATCTTATGTTGGTTCCCCCTGAAATAAATCTTGAATGCCAGACGCTGCCAGTTTGGCGGCAGGTTGGGATGCACCTCTACCCCTCCCTTCGATAGCCTCAAACCGGCAAAGCCAAACACCACTGCCTGCCAGAGGCCGCCAGCGGAAGCTCCATGAATTCCATGCTCGGTGTTGCCACGCAAGTTTTCCAGGTCAACCCGCGCGGCGCGCATGAAATGTTCGTATGCCTCGGCGGTTTTTCCAACCCGACAAGCCATGATCGCCTGGATTGCTGGGCCGAGTGACGAACCATATGCATGATCGGTGCGGGGAGTGTAGTATTCATAATTTACTTCCTGAACACGCTGGTTGAACTGATCTGGCAACAGGTACAATAACATGAGCACATCAGGCTGTTTTATAACCTGAGTTTCGCTGACGCCTGCTATGCCCAGGAGAACCTGCATAGATTCCGTCCTGTCAGCGTATTCACTCAAGTCGATCTTCTTCAAATGGAAATAACCTTCAAATTGTTCAATTAACCCGCTCTGCGGATCAATGGGAAGGTAAATCCGATCGGCAATTTGCCGCCACCGCTCGGTATCCTCAAGGTCGATATTCAATTTCCTCGTCAGATCTATGGTTTTCTCGGGATAATTCGCGGAAGCCCATTTCAACAGTTCGCCAGCAATGTTCAGCGTCCAGCGAGCCATGTAATTGGTGAATGCGTTATTATTCACGTGGTCGTGATATTCATCCGGGCCGATGACATCGTTGAACTCATAATGCTTCTTGGTCTTGTTCCATTCAGCCCGGCTTGCCCAAAAGCGCGCCGCTTCCAGGATGACTTCCAGACCGCAAGACAGGATGAATTCATCATCACCGGTCATCTGCCAGTAATGCCACATTGCAAATACGATATCAGCGGTCAAATGGATCTCTATATCGCCGGTCCATATCCGCACCAGCGTGTAAGGGTTCTTGTGATCAGGCAACCAGATGGGGGTGACCTCATCCCCTGTGGCTGCACTTTCCCAGGCGAATTGTGCACCTTGATAACCATTTGCCCGTGCTTTCCGACGGGCACCCTCTAAAGTGAAACACCGGTAAGAGAGCAGATTGCGGGCGATCTCCGGATAATTGTAGATGAAGAAAGGTAGTACAAATATTTCGGTATCCCAAAATACGTGTCCGCGATAGCCAAAACCGCTCAGTGTTTTAGCCGGAATACTGACCCGTCCATTATCCCGAGGGGCAGCGATCAACAAATGATACAGGTTGAAGCGCAAAGCCCTTTGAGCCTCATCGTCGCCTTCGATGATCACATCGCAATTCTCCCATTCCTTCTCCCAGGCGCAGATATGGCTCTGCAGACTGAGATCCCAGGCAGGTGAAGGCAGACTCTTGATTTTCTCAAAGGCAGCCAGATGGGGATGATCCAGTTGACGAGAGGTGAAAACCGAGACGACTTTCTCAACTTTGACCACCTCCCCTGGATGAGCCTGACAGCTAAAGGCCAGAGTCGGATGACCGCGGACATCCCAGCCCGCCTGTTCAAGAGCTCTCCCTCCCCTGGCACTCAATCGGAGAGCCAGACCTGCTTCGATGTGGGTTGAGCGAGTGCTGAGATGTAACCAGGCCGAGTCTCCGTCAACTGCCTGTCCCAGCCATTCCCAATGGAGCAAGCCGAGGTTATGAGAACAGGCATTCAACCCGGCGCGTACCGCGATCTCGCCCGAAAAATCGAGCGGTTTTACTGAAATTTGAACAAGCAGAAGATGCGGGTCTGCCAGGCTGGCGAAACGTTGGAAGAGAATCTCCGCGTTCTTCCCGGAAGGGCTGCGCCAGTGCACTCTTCTCGATAGCAAGCCGGTTTTCATGTTCAAACTGCGTTCGAACGCGATCAATTCCCCCTGGGTCAAATCGAACCGTTCCCCCTCGAGAAATATCTCCAGGGAGGTCCAATCAGGGAAATTTACCAGTTCTACATGGACAAGGGGGGCATCATCGAAGACACCTTGAACAAGGGTTGCTGGGAGCTGTCCGGGATAGCCTTCTTCGAACGAACCCCGTGTTCCCAAAAAACCATTGCCTATTGTGAAAATTGTTTCTCTGACATGAAGCTGATCTCGATCGAAATTGTCTTCTGCGATATACCAGTTTCCCTTCATGCGCTCTTATACCAGTTTTAGATATCTTTCAAGCCAGTCGCGGCTATACCTTGCACGAAATAACGTTGGAACAGGAAAAATAAAATTACGACAGGGAGGGTGTTGAACAAAGACCCCGCCAGCACGATGGAGTATAACGTATAATACTCGTTTTTGAACCACAACAATCCAATGGGAAGGGTGAAGTTCTCAGGAGTGCGCAAAATCAGCAGCGGCATCAGAAACTCATTCCAGACACCTTGAAAGGTCAGGAGAGCCAAAGTGAGCAGGTGGGTCTGGCTGACGGGCAGGATGATGCGGAAGAAGATACCAAAACGCCCCAATCCATCAATCATGGCGGCTTCTTCCAGCTCCTTTGGGATGCTTTTGAAATACTGGGTCATCATGAATACCGCAAACGCGGTAACAAGGTCATGGAGCATGACCCCTGCCAGAGAATCGAGCAGGTGGAAACCTGTTGGGATTTGTACTCCCGCGATCCTGAGATCTCTGACAATGCCGGGGCCGATGATAATAAACTTGGGGAGCATGACAACCTGGGCAGGGATCATCATGGTGACCAACATAGCGACGAAGAGTGTATTCTTGCCCGGGAATTCCATCCGCGCAAATGCATAGCCCCCCATGGCGGCGAACAAAGTCCGCATAACAGTTACGCTGATGGAGACGATCGCGCTGTTGAACAACCACCGGGGAAATAGATCGAATGATTGGACAACTGTGCGGAAATTATCCAGGGTGAATGGTACAGGCCAGAAGAGTGGCGGATCATATGAATTCGGTACCGGCTTGAAGGCAAAGACCAGTGAGAAATAAAAAGGCAGAAGTGCGATGATCGCCCACGAAATCAAGATAGCATAAAAGAACGGTTTCTTTATGCGATCCCATAGAAACATCAGGCGATCTGCATTAGTTATCGACGTCGTTAACTGGCGGGCCGCTGGGATACTCATATTTCCTCCTTTAAGCCGTGGCAGTCGTGCTTCCTTCAATAATCCGGCGCTGAATTAATGTTGCCACCAAAATAATCACTGTGAGGATAATTGCTGCCACAGCTGCCTGACCCATCTTGATGTTCGTATCGCGAAAAGCCCATTTGTAAATGATATAAGCCACCGTCGTGGTCGAATCGGCGGGCCCGCCCTGGGTCATCACCAAGATTTGATCGAACACCTGGAATGCGCCGATCATGCCGACAGTGACGACGAAGAAGATCACGGGTCGCAGCATCGGTATCGTGACATAGAGGAAAGTCTGGAACTTGTTTGCCCCGTCTATCGCAGCTGCCTCATAGAGCTCGGTCGGAATATCTTGCAAGCCCGAGAGGAATATCAACATCAGTGTTCCAGAGGTGGTAAACACATTGACCAGCATGATCGTGTAAAACGCGGTGTGCACGTCTGTCAGCCAATTCACACTGATATGCAGCAGCTGGTTGATCACACCGATCGGGCTAAACAACCAGATGAATATTAATGAGATAACCACAGACGAAGTGACCGAGGGGAGATAGTAGATGGTGCGAAAGAGACGACGGAAACGCAATTTTTGATCCATGGCAAAAGCCAGGATCAGGCTCAGGACAGTCTGAGTGGGGACGACGATGATCACATATTTGAATGTGTTCGGCAGCGCTTTTTTCAAAAACAGGTCATCATTCAAGACACGCTTCCAGCCCTCCAACCCCCACCATTGAGGTGGTCGCAGGAGATTGTACTGCGTAAACGACAGGTAAGTCACATAAGCTATCCCAAAAACAAAGAAGACCAGGAATATAAAGAGATAAGGGGCAAGAAAGGCATAAGCAGTTAATGTCTCTGACCGTTTCCGCCGCGATAGGGTCGCAGCCATAGATCCTCCAGTCACAGGAAGGGAGGTACAAAGGGGCGGGAGGGTCCGCCCGCCCCTTTGTACCACAGCTATTGAGATTGAGCGATTGCTTCCCGGATGGCTTCAGCAGCTTGAGAAAATGCCTCTTCGACGGATTGACCTTCCAGGTAGACACGCTCAAGAGCTTTGGACATCTGATCGTTCACATCCGAGCCCACAATCCCCCACATGAACGGTCGGGCGCCTTGCAAGGCACCACGGAAGATGGCAGCCGATGCTGGATTGTTCGCCAGGTACTCATGATCCTGTAATGCCTGACGGCTGGGCAGGGCGAAACCGCTGGTCAACACCGTCGTCTGGCTCTCTTCATTAGTCAGGAACTGGATCAGCTTCCAGGCCGCTTCTGGATTCTTGGAATTGGGCGAGATGACGTAGGCAACGGTGAAGATCAGATTGCCCTCTCCAGCAGGTCCGGCGGGCGGATTAACCACCCCATAGTTTACATCCGGGAATTGTTCTTTCAGATACGGGATCAACCAACCGCCCTCGTAAACCATTGCCAGTTGTTGTTTCCCGAACAATGTGCCTTGCCAGCCTTCGCCAAGGTCGGCGGGGATGGCGCCGATCTGATCCGAGCGGAAGCTCGTGTAGAACTCGCCGGCTTCGATCGCCTCTGATGAATCGAGCAACGTGTCGCTGAAATCCTCGGTCATGATGCTTCCACCATTCTGGAAGACGAAGACCGGGAAGCGACCGGCATCAGGGGGCACGCCAAACCCATAAATATTGTTCGCCGGATCGGAGAGAGCTTCAGCCGCGGCGCGCAAGTCATCCCAGGTCCAGTCGTCGGTCGGTTCTTCCAGGCCAGCTGCGGCGAACATGTCTTTGTTATAGAACATACCCAAAGTGTTGAAGTCCTTCGGGATGCCATATGTCACGCCGTATAGGTAAAGGCGTCTATCAGTGATGGGATGAACTCCTCCCGGCTGACCCCCGACTCATTCATGAAGTCGTCGAGTGGCGTCAACACCTCGTTCTGGGCGAAGGCAGGGAATTGGAAGATGTCCATATAGTAAACATCTGGCTCTTCCCCCGTGGCGACCAATGTGTTGATAGTTTGCCAGTAATCCCCGGTGATGGGTTCGTATTTGACAGTGATGTCGGGGTTTTCGAGTGAGAAGCGGTAGAGAAGAGATTCGAGCAGTGCTGTCTCTTGAGGGTTGGCAGCCCAGCCTGAAAGACGGATTTCCACCCGTTCAGCAGGCACCTCGACCTCCTGGGTGACGACCTGGGTGACGACGACCTCCTCCCCTGGAACGACGACTGTTTCGACGATCTTCTCCGGTGTCGCGGGTGGGGGCGTTGCCTGCTGGCAAGCGGCCAGGATCAGGGTGGCGAGGACCAATGGTATCAGAATGAGATTTTTCCTTTTCATTTGATTTTCTCCTCCAACAGGATGATCTGAAAGCAAATTAGAAGTCTAGTTTGTGGTTCACGAAGGGTTTGGTTATAACCCATTCCACCTCCTTTCCATTATCAGGGGCTTGCGGGTCTTTAAAGGATGTTCATTGATAAAGTCGGTTGCATGGTGTTGCGCCTTGATCACGTTTCCTCATAATCCTGTGACACTTTCCTGGTTATTCTGAGTTGGAAAAAATGGCTTCACTGGACTGACGAATGATCAACTTTGGCTGGAGCAGGACATGCCGTTCTTCAATTGGTTTCCCATCCAGCAGACAGAGAAGGATGTTGATTACGCGCTCGCCAACCTCCCAAACAGGCTGGCGGACCGAAGTAAGAGGAGGTGTGAGATATTGAACCATGGGTGAATCGTCGAAGCCCGTTACAGCGATATCACGTCCTACGGTCAGCCCATGGTCGCGGATCGCATGCATGGCACCGATCGCCATGGCATCGTTAAAAGCAGCGATGGCGGATGGTCTCTCTGTTGGCGGCCAAGCGAGCCATTGTTTGGTTGCCTCATATCCAAAGTGGAAATTTCCTTCCCCCCGGGCGATATAATCCTCGCGTGGTGCGATCCCTGCTTTCGTCAAGGCATCCAGATAACCGGCGATCCGGTTTTGACCCACACGCGAGGCGGGTGGCCAGGCGAGTGCTGCGATGCGCCGGTGACCTCTCTCAAGCAGGTGCTCGACGATCATGCGCAGTCCCGCGCCTCCATCCACATCCACATATGGGAACTCCCATTCAGGATTAGAACGACCGAATGCCACGAATGGAAAATTGCGTTCCATCAGGAATTGGACGCGGGGATCATTGAATTCAACGCTGGTCAAGACGAAGGCATCTACCCGGTTAGTGTCGATCAGCTCTTTATAGGAGGCCAGCCATTCCTTTCTGTCGCTGCGATAGGGGAAAGCCAGTAAATGGTAGCCGGCGCTTTCGGCGATATGGCTCATGCTCTGCATGAACAAATCCAGGATCGAGTTGACCTGGTCTGGAGGGGTGGGCTCCCAGGAATAACCGATCATGTGATTGCGCTGAGAGCGCAAATTGCGGGCAATTTGATTTGGACGATAACCGAGGGTGCGAACCGCGTCCCAGATACGCGCTTCGGTCTCTTTTGAGACCGTTGCCTGCTTGTTCAAGACCTTGGAAACGGTCTGATAGCTAACGCCTGCGTGAGCAGCGACTTGCTTGAGGGTTATGCGCTGAGCCATAGCACGAGAACGCGGCATATGCGAACGTTCGGGCGAACGTTCGCATTAACTATAGACCATTTTACCCCCTTTGTCAATAGCCTTCCATTATTCGGTTATGGTTTTCTTATTGACTTTCTCCGCTCTGCTTCTCTTTCAGCGCCTGCCCACAATATGGGCAAAGATGCCAATCTGATTGAACCGAGCGCCCGCAATTCGGACAGACGGCCCCAACGGAGGGTGTGGAACCGCCAATCGCCCGCGCCAGTGCCAGCGCGCCCAGCACGACAAGGACGAGCAATCCCAGCCAGATCACCCCTCCGAAGATCATCCCCCAGGGGAAGATGGCGCCGAATCGTCCCAAAGGGGCGCCCCATATCGGATGCATGGGCATCCAATGCCAGGGCAACATACGGCCGCTTTCCCAAATCCGAAAGGCGCGACCGCCATAAATCCACCCAATCCCTCCCCAGCCACTTATTATGAAATAACCGATCATGGTCACCATCGTCAGAGCGACTAGGCTAAGCAGAATCCCTAAAAGCCATTTGACCCATGTTTTCATCCTTTACCTCCAAACAAATCTTGCTTATCTTATGAAAATATTATCCTGGACTTGTTAGGAATTTATGAAGGAAAAGTAAAGATATCTTTATTTTGCTCAACTTGTAAATTATGACCTATCTGAGGAAGATCTCTTAATGAGCAGTAGATTGTGCGATCCATCTGTCCTAACAACCGCGAGCCGACCCCAGCTTTCAATAATTAACAATATGTTGATTGTCATACGTCGATAGGGATGAATGTTTCTAGCAAACTAGATTATTTTCCCCTAAAATAAAATTAACGACTCTGCTGAAGCGCTCTGGAGAAGACAAGCAAACCCGGGTCTGTCTGTGTTGGGAACATTCCAAATACCCCCCCAACGATCCGGGTTTGAGAGTCAGTTTTTCTCGTTAATCCCTGCCTGCAGGCTGCATCGATTGTGTGCTATTTTTGCATGAGAGATAAACGGACTTAAGTGAACCCTCATTTCCCCTCTGATAAGGACAGTTCATAAGATATGCCCACCAAAGAGCAAATCCAGCACGCCCTCATGAACGTTATCGACCCCGAATTGGGTCGCAATATCGTCGAACTGGGTATGGTGCGCGAGATCGAGATCGATAATGGCGATGTCCGCATCACTTTGGCGCTCACCGTCATGGGTTGCCCCCTGCGTAATCAGCTGCAAGAACAAACGCGCCAGGCCGCAGCAGCTGTTCCTGGTGTGGAACGGGTCATCGTCGAAATCTCCACCATGACCGAAGATGAGCGGCAGCGGCTTCAAGAGAAGCTCACCCCCGCTGTGCGCATCAATCAGGTAGGCCATAAGGTGGCCGTGATGAGCGGGAAAGGAGGTGTGGGGAAATCTTCGGTCACCGCTCTGCTGGCGGTCGCCCTGCGCCGCCAGGGGCTGGAGGTTGGCGTGCTGGATGCCGATGTCACAGGTCCAAGCATCCCGCGCCTGTTTGGGATCTCCGGTCCGGTGCGCGGAATCCCGCTGGGCATCCTGCCAGTCGAGACCCGCTCGGGCATCAAGGTTATCTCCACGAACCTGATGCTCCCCGAGGAAGACATGGCCATCTTGTGGCGAGGCCCTCTCATGGGTAACACTGTCCGGCAATTCTGGAGCGATGTATTGTGGGGGACTTTGGATTATCTGCTGATCGACCTGCCTCCCGGCACATCTGACATAACCCTGACGGTGCTGCAAGCCCTGTCTATCGAGGGTGTCGTCATGGTTACCACGCCACAGAGCCTTTCCTCCATGGTGGTGCGCAAGACAGTTCATATGGCTCAGGAGCTCAAGGTGCCCGTGCTGGGGATCATCGAGAATATGAGCTACTATCCCTGCCCGGAGACGGGGATCAGGCATGAGATCTTCGGCCCCAGCCATAGCGAGGCGGTTGCCAGAGCAGCCAATGCGCCTTTTCTGGGAAAACTGCCCATCGACCCTGTGTTGACCAACCTGGCCGATGCCGGTCAGATCGAGAATTACGAACATTCACAGTTCTCGGAACTGGCAGCTTCGTTCCTGGCAGCGATCCCCCCACTGCGGCCTCTGCCAGCTGAACCGGCAGTTGCCGCACAGGTTTGAGTTATGACGGAGAGTTTCCCGAATAACCAGTTTTATTTGCAGCGATCGATGCCGGCAACTTTGTGCCGGCGGCTTTAGATCATGAATTTGGATTAAGACCGCGGGTCGCGCTTCTTCCAGCAAGCCGTTGCCCGTGAATGCAGTCTGATAGATGGATGCCACAGAATTCGCAGTATCGGAAACTGCCTCCCCTAATGTGAGCATCAACGCAGGCATCAGCCGTCCAGCACGGATAGTCTTTGGATTGAGGCTTAAGATCCTGGCTATCGTGATCGGCATTTCATTGCTGAGCGGTGCGGGGACAACTTATTTTCTCTATTCAATCCAGCGTCAGCATCTTATCGAAAACACTCGCAAAGCCACATTGACCTTGAGTAACAGCCTGGAAGCCAGCATGCAGCACGCCATGATGACCGGGGATTGGGACATGGTGAAAGAGATCATCACAGCCGTTGCAGATGAACCATCCATTGAGAAAATCCGCATCCTTAATTCGAGAGGCATCGTTGGGGTGAGTTCCGATCAAAGGGAGAAAGGCGCTCGCTTTGATCAAGCCGGTAGATCCTGCCAGTTCTGTCACCTCGCAGGGCAACGACCGAGGAACCAGACGGTGGTCTCTGAACTCATACCCAACCAACCCCTCCTGCTCAATGTGAACTTGTTGGAAAACCAGCCTGCCTGCCATGCCTGCCACGATCCTGAGCAACCGATTCTGGGCTTATTAATGATCGAAGCTCCATTGACATCTGTCAATGACCAGCTCCATGCGAGCCTGATGAGCACTATCTTCATGACCGTGATCGGCACCGGGGTGTTAATTGGCTTGATGCTTCTGGCGCTCCGGCGATTCATCATTCAACCGGTCGATGAATTGGGCAAAGGCATGGCAGAGATCAGCGCCGGCAATTTGGACCATCCGGTTCATGTAAATAGCCAGGACGAGTTTGGCCAGCTAAGTCACTCGTTTAATGAAATGCGGCAACGCCTGAAAGCCTCGCTTACAGACCTGGAAAGGCGCAACAAAGAGCTGGCGGTCCTCAATGAGGTCGCTCTCACCGTCAACCAGTCGCTCGACCTGCAGCATGTCCTCTCGCAGGCAGTGGAGAGCGTCTCGACCAAGCTGGATATCGAATCCGGTCTGCTATTCCTCTACAACGAGCGGACCGACCGATTTGAATTGTGCGCGGCGCGTGGGACTCCCGAATTCATCTGTCAGGAGATCGAGAGGCGGCGCAGGGACCGTTCCTGGGATATCAGCGGGCAGGTGGCTGAATCCAATCAACCTTACTATGTAGCAGATATGTCCCAGGACAAGCATTTCGAAGGTTTGTGGGATGCGCTTAACAGACGATCTTATGTCAATGTCCCTTTGCGATGTAAGAATAAGGTGGTCGGCACCCTGGCGCTGGTGAGCTATGCCGGCAAGCCATTCCCAAAAGAGATACTGAATGTCGTCGAGGCGGTGGGCAACGAGATCGGCATGGCTATCGAAAACGCCAGACTGTACAGGCAGTTGCGCTATATGGCCAGCCTGGAAGAGCGCGAGCGTCTGGCGCGGGAGATGCACGATCACATCGCTCAGGCGTTGGGTTATCTCAACGTCAAAGCCTTGATCACCGAGGACTTGCTGACCGCGGGTCAGATTCCGGCCGCCCATGAGAGTCTGGAGGAGCTGCGGAAGGTTGCCAAAATTGCCTATACAGACGTCCGCGAGGCGATTTTCAATCTGCGGTCAGCTGCCGCAGCGCACACCGACCTGCTGCCTACGCTAAAGGAGTATCTGGAGGAATACCATGCTTATTACGGACTGCACGCCCGGCTCGAAGTTCACAGGGAAGATCTCTGCATCTTCTCTTCGGAAGTTGCCAGCCAGGTGATGCGCATTATTCAGGAAGCGCTTACCAACGTGCGCAAACATGCCAGCGCCAGGTCCGTGTGGATCGATATCAAACCGGATGGTGACCAAATCTGCATTTCGATCAAGGACGACGGATGTGGTTTCTCGCCGGCGCAGGTTGCACTGAGTGCACGACAACATTTTGGCCTCCAGATCATGCAGGAACGCGCCGCGAGCATCGGTGGAGAGGTCGAGATCGTCTCGCGTCCCGGAAGCGGGACGCAGGTCCTCATCCGGGTGCCTGCAAGCCAGGATTCTCGAATGGTGATTTGAAATGATGCGTATTTTGCTAGTCGATGACCATGTTCTGTTCCGAAAGGGGGTTGCTGCGCTGTTGGCTCCCCGTCAGGATATGCAAGTGGTGGGGGAGGCGGGTGACGGTCTAGAAGCCATCGAAGCCGCAAGGCGCCTGATGCCAGATGTGATCTTGATGGATATCGGGATGCCGAACTGTGACGGGCTGGCGGCGACACGCTGCATCAAGCGTGAAATGCCCCATGTGAAGATTATCATGCTGACGGTTTCCGATGACGATCAACATCTTTTTGAGGCCATCAAATGCGGGGCGCAGGGGTACCTTTTGAAGAACCTGGAGCCTGACCAATTACACAACATGCTCGAGAGCATATCACGTGGCGAAGCCCCTCTCTCGGGAGTTATTGCCGCTCGTATATTGAAGGAATTCACGCAATCCGATGCGGGAACCGTCCGGGATGCTGAGATCGTAGACCAATTGACGCCCAGAGAGATCGAGATCCTGGAGCTGGTCGTGGATGGGAAAACCAATCGCGAGATCGCCAGCGCGCTGGTGATCTCCGAGAATACGGTCAAAATCCACCTGCGCAACATCCTTGAGAAATTACATTTACAAAACCGCATCCAGGCTGCCGTATATGCAGTGCGTCAGGGATTGATCGAAGATCCGGGAATGTGAACAGACCAGGATAACCCACCTGGGCTATCCCTTTTGAGCAATATTACCCGGCCGGGCTATCCCAAGATAGCCCGGCTGGTTCTTAGAAAATCACTCGAGTCAGTGTAGCACTTTCCTCCCGCCCGTTAAATAATATATCAGACTTGAATTTGAGTTCCCCGCAACGCGAGGGAATTGCCGTAGTTTTGTGCCTGCATTAGGGAAGGCGGGCACCAGAAATCCAAACCATAGAGTTCGTCCGAGTGAGACGGAGGAAAGGAGAAAGAGCGGAAAAAAAGACCTAAACGACAGTCGCTTGCGATTTGCTCGAGAACTCATTGAGAGCTTACCCAACAGCAAGTGGAGGATACGATGGCACAAGTCGAACGAAGAGATAAAGAACCGGAACCGAAAGAAGAACCGAAAGAGAAAGCAGGGCTCAGCCGGCGAGAATTCCTTGAGATTACGGGGAGTGGTATCGCCGGACTCGTGATCGGCGGGGCAGTCGGGCGGGAGCTGTTCCCTAAGCAGGTGCCTGCCGAGACGCCCGCGGCGCCGGCAGTCACACCCGAGGCTGGCGAAGTTGGCGCCCCAGAATATAAGGCCGGTTACACCCTGGTCTTCGATCCATATCAATGCACCGGCTGCATGCTGTGCGCGGTAGCCTGCGCCGAGAAGTGGTCTGCGGAGCTTTTCCCGGAGCAGACCAAAGACATGGTCAACCTGGAGTTCTCTCGGATTCGCCCCATGCGCTTCCAATATGTGGACGTGATCAATGTGTGCACCTACTGCCAGCTCGAACCCTGGGCAGAGGGCACCGATCAATTCCCATGCGAGGCTGTTTGTCCGGAGGGCGCGATCATCACCGTGCCTGAAGGAGAGGGCAAACCCGGCTACTATGGTATGGGTTATAAATGGATCGACCGCGATAAATGCCTGGGGGCGGATAAATGCTGGCGCTGCGCCGAGATCTGTGAAGACCAGTTTGGCAGCGGTATCTCCTTCGACCCGATTGAAAAGAAAGCGCAATCCTGCAGCCGCTGCGGCGGCGATCCGGAATGCGTTAAAGTCTGCCCGGAGCCGCTGGCGCTGCAATGGGTGCCAATCGGACGGAACGGCCGCTTCTATGCCTACCAGCCGACCGTGCATGCCGAGTTGCTTTATCGCAAGATGTTCAATTCGAGGAGGACACTATAATGGCCGATTTAAAAGGAATGACAGGCAAGATCGCCCGAGTCGACCTGACGTCAGGCACCGTCACGGTCATCGAGCCGGAAGAGGAAGTCTACAAGAAATTCCTGGGCGGATCGGCACTGGGTGTCTACTTCCTCTTCAAAGAGGGGATCGTGGAACCGGATGTCGCTCCCCTGAGTCCGGATAACATGCTGCAGTTCATGATCGGACCGGTCACCGGCGCGGGGCCAAACGCCCGCTCTGTGACCATCACCAAGAGCGCCTACAACTTCATCTCTATCGCCACCAGCGGTGGAATGGCAGCTTCCGAACTGAAGTACGCTGGCTGGGATGGCATCCAGGTGATTGGCAAAGCCAGCAAGCCGGTTTATATCGCCGTCATCGATGACAACATCGAAATCCGTGACGCCAGCCATGTCTGGGGCAAGGGCGTCGAGGAAGCCGAGATGATCCTCAAATCAGAGGTGACCGCGGAACTGGAGACCCGCGAGGCAATGATCCGCGATGCCGACCTGACGCCTGAATGGGCTGCCTTGCGCCCACCCAAGCGTCAGGGGGTAGGCGCCAAACGGCTGGCTCAGGTCTGGTTGATCGGGCAAGCCGGAGAGAACCAGGTCTGGTATGCGAATGTCATGACCGAAGGCGCTCGTGCTCATGGCCGTTACGGCCCTGGCGCCATCATGGGCTCCAAGAACCTGAAGGCGATCGTCATCCGCGGCACCAAGGGACACCGCCTGGCCGACAAGAAACGCTTCCTGGAGCTGGCCGCTGCCATCCAGCAGTCCGAGAAAGGCGATTACTTCTGGCGCTCTTACGGCACAGCAGGCATCGGCGCCCGTTCAGCCTACGTCGAGGATGCCTACCCCATCCGCAACTGGCAGTGGTGCGCCTGGGCTGATCCAAACGTCAAAGCCATCGAAGGCGCCTTTATGGACAAAGCCAGCTTCGTGACCAAGCAGTCCTGCCCCGGTTGCGCCATGCACTGCCTCTACCCCGTTGAGGTCACCAGCGAGGATGAACTGATGAATGGCACGCTCTCCGACATGCCCGATTGGGAAGCCATGGGCATGGTCGGCGGCAATCTGGGTTACTTCGAAATGCCCGGAGCGACCCCCAGCGATCCATTCACCGGCACCTATATCGATCAGGCTGAGCACCTCGCCAAACTGCAGTTCACCACCTTCCTGCATGATAACTATGGCATGGACTTCATCGAGGGCGGCGCAAACCTGGCGCTCCTCATGGAGCTGCGCCAGCGCAACCTGATCACGCCCGAAGACCTGGACGGCATTGACCTGCAATGGGGTGACGTCCACGCCGTTGACGCGATCCTCAAGAAGATCGTCTATCGCGAAGGCATCGGTGATAAGCTGGCTCAAGGCACCTGGGAGACCGCCAAATACTTTGCTGAGAAAAAGGGTAAACCGGAGATAATGGACTACGCCATGACTGGCCACCGGTATGCTCAGCCGGCTCACGATGTACGCAGTCCGGCTGACAAGGACGCCATGGAATATGTGACCGTCGGTCGTCCATGCGAACACACCGGCGGCGGTGGTGCGGGCTTCAAGCAGGGGGACTGGGCGGCCGCTATCGCCGGACAGAACGGTAAGTGCGCCACCGACTCACTGGTCACCTGCATCTTCCCCGGTGGCCACTGGGCAGGCAAGACCGTGGACCTGATCAAGGCCGCCACCGGCTGGAGTGACTTCACCGAGGAAGACCTGGCAAAGGTCGGCGCCCGGCAGTATGCACTGGCGCGCCTCTTCGATATCCACACCCAGCAGCTCACCAACCCCAAGGAAGAATGGGACAAGCTCTTCCCCAAGCGCTGGTTCAAGGACCCGCTGCCCACAGGTCCGCATAAAGGCGCCGTGGCGTACGAAGGCAATTCCTCCAAGCTTTTCGATGAAGCCCTGCCCGCTTACTGGAAAGAGCGCGGCTGGACTGAGGATAAGGGCATCCCCACCCTGGATACATTGAAGAGCCTGGGGATCGACGATATCGCCGCGGACATCGCTAAGAAGCATCTCTAAGCCTGCAGACGGCTGTCATGCTATGACCGGAGGCCCCAACTGGGTTTGTTTGCATGGGTTGGGGCCTCTCGTCTCTTGACCGGTCTCGCTGACACCATGGTATTTGGATTGCCATGTACGGTATCACTTACGAAGAGATCTTCGAGCGCAACTACGGAATATTCGACCCCGCCGAGCAGGAGCGCATCCGCACAGCCAGGGTTGTGATCGTCGGCTGCGGCGGGATCGGCGGGGTGGTAGCCATCGCACTGGCTCGCAGCGGCGTCGAGCATCTGGTGCTACTGGAACACGACATCTACCAAGTCTCCAACATGAACCGGCAGATCACCTGTTTCACGGATACGATGGGGGTCAATAAGGCTTCCTGCCTGAAGGAATGCATCCACAAGATCAATCCCCACGCCGAAGTGGTCATCCATGAAGAAGGGTTGACGCCGGACAAGATCGACGAGTTTATCCTTTTGGGCGATGTGATCATCCCGGCGGCAGACGATTGGGCGCTGAGCATTGTCACTTTGGGTCGGGCGAAAGAACTGAAAAAGCCAGCTGTGATGGCTTATCCCGTCGGGGCTCTGGGGAGGGTCTCCACCTTCCTGCCGGAAAGTCCCTACGCAGCTGAATGCCTGGCCATGCCGTATAAGATGCCCTATGATGAACTGAAAGCCTTCATGAACAACCCGGATAACCGCCGGATTCTCCATTATTACCGCTCCGAAGGTGCCTGGCGCAAGGAGTGGTTCGATGAGTGGTGCGAGAGCCGTCGGCCGCACGCCCAGCTCTGCACCACAGTCTGGATTACCGGCACCCTGGCAGCTCAAGAGATATTGAAACTGGTTTCGAAGAAGTGGAAGCCGGTGGTGGCGCCCCGTTACTGGCGCATCACGCCCACCAGTGCCTGCATCGCCCGTTTCGGTTTGGGAAGACGGTTGCTCTCCCGCCTCTCCAGACGGCCCATCGGCCAAAAGATGCTGCCCTTCATGGCCAGGCGCCCTTGGCTGGTCGGTTTGTTTACAAGGTTGATCAGCTGAAATCAATGACGAAAGGTGACCCTGTGAGACGAACTCGCCTGAGCGTAAATCTCCTTGCCCTCCTCGCTGGTTGCATCATGATTGTCGCTATGCTGCTCCCATGGTGGAGCTTCCGACTCGAATACACGGAAAGGACAGACCTGTACCCATATCTGATAGCTGGACCCGGCAGCGAGCTGGTGGGATACAAGAGAAGCCCGCAAATGGCATTATTAACCGGAGTTTTGATTATTTCCATTTTAGTCTGCCTGGCAGGGAGTGCGCTTAAGGGAAGAATGGCGAAGATCCTGCCGATCGTCTCTGGCGTGCTTATCTTCCTGAGTGCCTGGCGATTGCTGGTGCGGGTGAGTACTGTCGCTGCCCGCTTCGATCTGCCGATCCAGGGACATGGGTGGGGAAGCCTTGGCGGGTTTGCTGTCGTCGAGGTATGGACCTGGCTGCGCCCCGGGCTCTACCTCATTTTACTGGCAGGTATCCTTGCCATCATGTCAGGATTGTTTCCTGAGAGGTTTCGTTTACAGGTGTGAGGCCAGAATGAAGCAGAGCCTGAAGCAGCAGATGGCGCAGCTCGAACACCAGCTAAACAAAGGTCAGATCAACCGCCGGGATTTCCTGCGTTCGATCACACTGCTGGGCTTATCGCTGGGGATCAACGAACTCTTGGCAGCCTGCGGGCTGAAACCATCCCCAGCGAAAGGTTTTAAGTACTCTCAATACGTTTACGATCTCGCCCCGATGACAGAGGTCACAGAGGTGCCGGCAGCAACCTTTACCCCGGCCCCAGAAGTGACCGCCATACCTCCTTCGACCCCGCCTCCCAGGCAGCTCTCCTGGTATTGTGCAGCGTGCGGTGCACGTCTGCTTAACCTCGAGGCTTTGAAGAGGCATGCTGTAACCGAGCACAGCTGGCGGCTGCCCGAGATCAAAAGGGTTGAACGTCCGACTTACAGCCAGTTTGTCGTCGGGCGTGTGGAGCGCTTCGATGAGCGCAACACAGTCTTCTCACGGACGATGTGGGACACCGCCTATCAAGGTTTGGTGCGGGCTGCTGCCGCTAAAGCCCCCACCGATGACTGGGCTGCCATGGAGGGTCGTGCCCTGGTGGCGGGCGCCATCTATGTGGATGATACGGCAGGTAGTTTCCATCCCAATTATTATGGCTATAACGGGCACGTCCGGGAAACGGGCGGGCTTTATGGTTGGGATGACCCGATCAACCCGATCAAATACCCTGTCTCCGATCCACAGGCCATGTCGGAACGCATCAAAGAAGTGGCTCGTTTCTACGGCGCAAATCTGGTCGGGATTACCAAAGTCGACCCGCGCTGGGTTTATTCACGCTACTTCGAGCGCGCTACTGGAAAGTCAGGTGTGCTCGATATGCCCTACCGGTACGCCATCGTAATGGGTATCGAGATGAATTGGAAGATGATCAATACCTCGCCCGGTCTGGAGGCAAGCGCGGCCACTGCCCTGGCTTACTCCCAGATGGCGGAGCTGGCCGGGTCGCTGGCGAAGTACATCCGGGCGTTAGGCTACCCCGCCATCCCTTGCGGGAACGATACCGCCCAAAGTATCCCACTGGCCATCGACGCCGGGCTGGGTGAGCTCGGGCGCAACGGGCTGCTCATCAGCCCGGAGTACGGGCCTCGGCAGCGGCTCTGCAAGGTCTTCACCGATCTCCCCCTGCAGCCAGATCAGCCGATTGACTTTGGCATGCAGAGCTTTTGTGAGACCTGTCATGCCTGTGCGCAGGCCTGCCCAGCCAATGCCATTCAGTGGGGTGATCGCACCACCCAGATCACCTCTATCTCCAACCGCAAAGGCTTGCTCAGATGGCCTGTCGATGTAGCGCGCTGTTATCTCTTCTGGCAGGAAAACGGATGCGATTGTTCGAATTGTGTGGCTGCCTGCCCATGGGCATTACATTCCCAAAGGGACTGGCTTGAGATCTGAGGTTGGGTCTCGTCCGGATCGGAAAACATCATGCAGATATGCGATACATCATCACGGCCGCAAGGAAAGGACAACGATCATGAGCGTTGATATCAGCAAAGTAGATGAGATTGTCGAAAAGAACGGGCTTGAACCCAGAAAACTGATCCAGGACCTGCTGGATATCCAGAAGGAATATTATTACCTGCCGCGGGAAGCCATGCAGCGTGTGGCAGACCGGTTGCAGATCCCCTTGGTCCAGGTTTATCAGGTTGCTTCCTTTTATAAGGCGTTCAGCCTGCAGCCGCGCGGTAAGCATATGATCACGGTCTGCCTGGGAACTGCCTGCCACGTGCGCGGCGGCGTCCGCCTGGTCGAGCAGATTGGGCGGCTGCTCGGAATCCAGCCTGGTGAAACCACCCGCGACAGGCAGTTCACCCTGGAAACGGTCAACTGCCTGGGCTGCTGCGCCTTGGGACCGGTGATGGTCCTGGATGGTAAGTATTACGGGGCCATGGCCGCCAGCAAAGTCGATCGAGTCCTGAAGAAATACACTGAAGAAGAGGTTGAAACGCATGACTGAGACAAAATCCATCGCAGCATCTGAACTTGAGAAGTGGCGAGAAAGGCTCCTGCAAGAACGCGCTGCCTCACGACCCAGGATCCTCGTGTGCGGCGGGACAGGTTGTCTGGCACTGGCTTCCGACGAAGTGGCTGCAGCCTTCGAAAGGGAACTGCAAACGCAGGGAGTCGAGGCACAGGTGGAACTGAAGACCACCGGCTGCCCCGGTTTCTGCGAACAGGGGCCGCTCGTAGTCATCCATCCAGAGCGGATCTTCTACACCAAGGTCAAAAGAGCCGATGTTAAAGAGATCGTCTCGAAGACGATCATAAAAGGCGAGATCGTCGAACGCCTGCTGTACACCGATCCAGCGACCGGGCAGAAGGTTGTTCACGAATCAGAAGTGCCGTTCTACAAGGCTCAGGAACGCATCTTGTTAAAAAACAGCGGATTGATCGATCCTCGGGTGATCGAAGATTACGTCGCCGCCGGGGGTTATCAAGCTTTGAGCAAGGCCCTCTATAAGATGAGCCCAGAGCAGGTTATCGATGAGATCAAGAGATCCGGCTTGCGCGGTCGTGGAGGCGCCGGTTTTCCAACGGGATTGAAATGGGAGCTCTGCCGCCGGGCACCTGGGGAGATCAAGTACATCATTTGCAACGCCGATGAAGGAGACCCAGGAGCTTTTCAGGACCGAGGGCTGATCGAAGGTAATCCGCATAGCATCCTGGAGGGGATGATCATTGGCGCCTATGCCATCGGCGCAAGCCAGGGGTTTGTCTACATCCGTAACGAGTATCCGCTGGCCGTCGAGCTGATCAGCCTGGCAGCCCAACAAGCTAGGCAGGCTGGATTATTGGGGGAGAACATACTCGGTTCCGGGTTCAGCTTCGACGTGGAAATCCAGCTAGGTGCGGGGGCGTTTGTCTGCGGCGAAGAAACTGCCCTGATTGCCTCCATTGAGGGGCGCATCGGTGAACCACGACCCAGACCGCCTTATCCTGCCCAGAGCGGTTTATGGGGAAAGCCGACGAATATCAACAACGTCAAGACCTGGGCCTGGGTGCCGCAGATCATCAATCATGGCGCCGAATGGTTCGCCAGCATCGGCAGTGAGAAGAGCAAAGGCACCGCCATCTTCTCGATCGTAGGCAAGATCAAAAATACCGGCTTGGTTGAGGTCCCAATGGGGATCAGTTTACGGGAGCTGATCGAAAATATCGGCGGAGGGGCTTCGAATGGTGGGAAGCTCAAAGCTGTGCAGACGGGCGGCCCGTCCGGGGGATGCATCCCCGTAGATCTCTGGCATCTCCCGGTGGATTATGAGAGTCTGAGCCAGGCTGGCGCGATGATGGGTTCTGGCGGAATGATCGTCATGGATGAGAACACCTGCATGGTGGACATGGCGCGGTATTTCCTGAACTTCACTAAGTTCGAATCGTGTGGCAAGTGTACCGCCTGCCGGGAAGGAACACAGCAGATGCTGCTGATCCTCGATTACATCACTCGCGGTTATGGACAGGAAGGAGATATCGAGCTGCTGGAGGAGCTCGGGCAGGCGGTTAAGCTTGGATCGCTGTGCGGCCTGGGACAGACGGTTCCCAACCCGGTGCTGACCACCATCCGTTACTTCCGTGACGAATACGAAGCTCACATCAAGGAAAAACGCTGCCCTGCAGGCGTTTGCAAAGAGCTGATCACCTTTTATATCATCCCCGAAAAATGTCCGGGGTGTGGAGTGTGTTCGCGCGCCTGCCCGGAGGGCGCTATCAGCGGTGAGAAGAAAGAGCCCCATACAATCGCGGAAGAGAAATGCGTCCGCTGCGGCATTTGCCGTGAAGTCTGCAACTTCGACGCCATACAGGTAAGATAGGGAGTGCCAACAATGCTGAATCTGACTATCAACGGCGAACGAATCCAGGTTCCAGAGGGAACCACTGTTCTCGAAGCAGCCCGACAGGCTGGAATCCATATCCCGACGCTGTGCCATCATGAGGAGCTCCCCTCCTATGGCGCCTGCCGGTTGTGCCTTGTGGAGATCAACCAGAATGGGCGCACGCTCATAACCACCTCCTGCACGCGCACGGTTGAGGCGGGCATGGAGGTGCGCACCGATACCCCTTCCGTTCAGCATACCCGCCGGGTGATGGCTGATCTACTCCTCTCCCGCTGTCCAGGGGTTCCGGCAGTGCAGCGCGCCGCAGCCGAATTGGGGGTCGAAAAACCCTCTTTCCCCAGCGACCATCCTGAGGAAGATTGCATCTTGTGTGGTTTGTGTGTGCGCGCTTGTGACGAGATCGCCCAAAAACATGTCCTTGGGTTTGTCGGGCGGGGGCCTGAGAGGCGGGTGACAACGGCTTTCGATACCCATGTCGAAATTTGCGACACATGCAACCAGTGTATCCCTTACTGCCCAACCGGGGCGATCACCCATTTGGAAGGTCCCCGAATTGGCAGTCTTTTAAAGACGATCGCTCTGCGCTGGAAGCGCGCCAGGCAGGTTGTCCAGTATGCTGCGCTGGTCCTTTTCTTCATTTTGGTAGCAAGCACGCTGAGAAGCCAAACTCAGGTCATTCCCATCAACCTTTTCTCACGCCTCAATCCACTCCAGGCTTTCGCGGCCATGATCGGAGGACGTGAGTTTATCATCACCTATTGGCCAGCATTACTGACCGTGGTGGTGACTCTGCTCGTCGGACGTGTCTGGTGTGGGTGGTTTTGTCCGTTGGGTGCAGTGCTCGAATTGTTCGGACGAGTTGGTCGGCGCATCAGGTTGCCCGCCCTGCGGCAATTTAAGTACGTAGTCCTTTTCACGATTCTGTTGATGGCAGCCTTTGGCAGCCTTGCCTTTCTGTATTTCGAGCCGATCACCATCTTCATCAGAGGGCTCACAGCCATCTTCAAACCTTTATTGGGCTATCTGCAGGTCGAAGATAAGGAGGATTTCGTTTGGCCGGGGATCTCATGGTGGGTCATTGCGCTCCCCTTCGTGCTTGTGCTGCTGCTTAATCTGATCGAGAGGCGGTTCTGGTGTCGGTATCTTTGCCCACTGGGTGCCCTGATCGGTTTGGGATCGAAGTTCGCCTGGGTGAAGCGCCTGGTGAACCAAAAGAGCTGTGTCAAATGCGGCGAGTGCGCTGCCATGTGTACGATGGGCGCCATCAGCGAGAAGCGCGATTTCACCAGTGATCCGGCGGAATGCATCATGTGCATGGACTGCGCCGTCCCCTGCCCAAAAGCCGCCATCACCTTCGAGCGCAGCAAAGCCCTGGGCTGGAATTACGAGTTCGATCCCGGTCGGCGCGAGGCGTTGGCCACGATCGGGTTGGGCGCGGTTGCCATCGGGCTGCTGGCCGCCGACGTTGGGAAAGTTCAGGCAGCGAAATCATCTGTGCTACGCCCTCCGGGAGCTCAGACGGATGATTTCCTCTCGAAGTGCATTCGCTGCGATCAATGTATCCAAGGCTGCCCCAACAAAGCCTTACAACCTGCGGCGTTCGAAGCCGGTTGGGATGCCCTCTGGACACCGATCCTAGACCCCCACTCAGGATATTGTGGATACGATTGCAACCTTTGCGGACAGATCTGTCCGAGCGGGGCCATCCCCCACCTCTCGCTAGAGGAGAAGCGTAAAGCAGTCATCGGCATCGCCCAGGTGAATTACGAAGCGTGTGCGCGCTGTATGGACTGTCTGGAAAATTGTCCGTACGAGGCTTTCGAAGAGGTCGAAGTCGAAGGCTTGCGAGGGGTTTATCCCAAGGTCATCAATGAGCGCTGTGTGGGGTGCGGATTATGTGTGTTCGTTTGCCCCGAAAAAGAGGAAGCTGCCATCAATGTCTATACTCGGGAAGCCCTTCCTCCAGACACATACCAGACCCATCCGGTCGCATGATCACCATGAACCAGAGGCTGATGTGCATACACAGGATTACTCCGGGGGCTGCGCGAAAACCTCGGAACTCGAAGCAGCCTGGGGAAAGGAGTCGTGTCCGTGAAAAAGGTTTTGATGCTTTCTCGAGAGTCGATCTTCGGTCAGGGTGTTCTCAAACT
>FWWM01001907.1_pt1 | contig 59960 bp, 55 predicted proteins | sample 2228351 | NCBI WGS metagenome assembly FWWM01 (sample SAMEA103939774, study PRJEB20133) | metagenome
AATGACACTTATCCTGCACAGGTGATTTACTTGGCATCTGAGCCAGCGCCTGTCCCGCCGACCAATAATACCTGGGTGCTTGGCAACCTGACTCCGGGAACGAACATCAGCATTAACATAACAGTGCTCGTCAGGAACATTACTAACGGCACAGTCATCAATAACACAGCCAATGTGACATTCCAGAACGAAACAAGCGGGTTGCTTAGTGCCAGCGCAAGCAAAAGCAATATGGTCCTTAATCCGCCGGTCTTTAATTTCACCAATGTTTCTGTCACAAAGACAAGCAGCCCTGACCCTGCTTACGTGAGCACCAACCTGACTTACCAGGTTAATGTCAGCACTACAGGCAATGGGACAGCGCATAACGTGACAGTGAATGACACTTATCCTGCACAGGTGATTTACTTGGCATCTGAGCCAGCGCCTGTCCCGCCGACCAATAATACCTGGGTGCTTGGCAACCTGACTCCGGGCACAAATATTAGTATCAACATCACAGTGCTTGTAAGGAATGTTTCTGACAACACAATCATCAACAACACTGTCAATGTCACGTTCCAGAATGAGACAAGCGCGTGGTTAAGCGCAAATACAAGCCAGAGCACATCTGTACTCAACCTGTCTGTGAATTATTTCAGCAACATTTCTGTTGTGAAGACAGGCTCTCCTGACCCTGTCGCTCCAGGAGACACGCTTAGCTATACGCTCACTGTTACAAGCACAGGAAACAACACTGCGTTTGATGTTGTTGTCAATGACACTTATCCTGCACAGGTGATTTACTTGGCATCTGAGCCAGCGCCTGTCCCGCCGACCAATAATACCTGGGTGCTTGGCAACCTGACTCCGGGAACAATAATTGCGGTTAACATCACAGTGATTGTGCCTGCTTCTGTTCAGTCAGGGACTGTGCTGAACAACACTGTTAATGCGACATTCCAGAATTCGACAGGTGCACTGCTAAGCGGCAATGCGAGTGCCTCAACAACGGTCTTGGCGCCGGTTCCGCCGGCTCCAGGAGGAGGTGGCGGTGGTGGAGGCAGGATTGTGCCAAGGAATGTTGTCCTGCCTGAGCTCGCGCCTTCCATGGAGTGTGTTGAGAGCTGGGAGTGCGAGGACTGGAGCAGGTGCAGTGAGGGAATCCAGTTCCGCACGTGCGTTGACGTGAACAACTGCAACAAGACAAAGAACCTGCCGCAGACAGAGCGCAAGTGCGTGCCTGAAAGAGCAGTGGGAGAAGTTTCGGCAGAGAAGGCTCCTGTGCTTGAAATGCCTGCATTGCAGCCTGTTTCAGAGCAGGTGCGCGCATCAGTGCCTGTTGCAGGGGCAATGACTCTTTGCAGCATGCTGCCAATGTCCCTTAGCGCGGCATTGATAATTGCAGGGCTGCTCGCACTGGTTTCTTTGCTTGTGGGCAGGGAGAGGAGGCTGCTTAAGAGGTGGAGCCTGCCTGTTGATGCCTTGCTCGTGATATGCCTTGTTTTGGCGGTCTGGCATTACGTGTCGTGCAAGGAATTGCTGCTGATTGAAACAATTGCTCTTGGAGTGCTTGCATTGTTCGTGATGACTCTCAGGGTAGCTGACTACATTGCATCGAGAAGGCCGTCAGAAGAGGAATCAATGGCGCAAGTGATTGAGCAGGAGGCCATGCCAGTTCCAGAGCCAGAAGCGGAGGTTCCAGTGCCAGAGGAAATTCCTGTTCCAGAGCCAGAAAAGGCTCCAATGCCTGAAGAAATGCCGCAGCCGGTTGAGGTTCCAAAGCCGGCAAAGATGCCTGAAATGCCGCCAGAGCGTCCGGGAATGGCAAGAGTGTATGTGCCGATGCTTGAAGAGGTAGTGAGGAGGAAGAAGCCGGCAAGGAAAGTCATAATCACCAGTCCAAAGAAGCAGAAGCGCAGGAAGCAGCTGAAAGTAAAGGTTGCTCCGCCTGTTTTTGAGGAGGAAATGCGCGACTGGCGCGAGGTTGTCAGGCGCACAGGAAAGACCCTGAGGAAGCTTGACACGACTTTGAGGAGGCTGAAGAAAAAGAAGTAATTAGCAAAAAAACGATGGGGGTGTAAAGAGTTGATATTTTTGGTTAAGGTAAGGCAAAGTCCTGCCTTTTTGGAAATTCACGATTTTTATCACGGAATTTTTCATATGAATCCTCTCTTTTTTAATTCATATGAAAAAGAATAGTATAATTCATAGTAATATTTATATAGGAAAAGGGGCTGAAAGAGCGTAAAAAGAGGGTTAATGGCAATAATCAGGAAGCTGCAGAAGACAAAGAAAGACCAGTATACTTTGACAATCCCGAAAACATTAGTTGAACTTCTCGGCTTGAAGGAGCAGGATGTTATTGAGTTCCAGCTGAGGGGCAATGAGATTGTCCTGAAGAAGTCAGAGGATGAGTTTGTCCAGCTCAGGAAAAAGCGGGGTGAAAGCAGATGAGGCGCGTGCTTTCTGCCCTGCTGATGCTTGCAGTGTTCGGAATGATGTCATTTGCTGTCCTGCACGGCAGCCGTTCCCCGACAGGATTTGCTGTTGATGACGAAATATCCGGGAACCTTGCGCCAGTGTGGGCTGCAAACTCCACAATATTTGAGGTGAATAGTGGAAGCCGTCTTGTATTGCGCCTTAATGAATTGTTTGTGGACCCAGAAGGGGAGGAACTGACGTTTATTGCCACGCAGTCAGAGAACTTGGCAATAGAACTGCTTGATAACGTGTTGACGATTACGCCTGATTCCGGTTTTGTTGGCGAGCGTGTTGTGAGCATTATGGCTTCTGATGGTGTTTCTGTCATGACAGTGCGCATCAGGATTAGTGTTATTGGTGCTGTAATGCCAGAAGTGCCAGTGCCTGAGCCTGTGTTGCCTGAAGAGCCAGTGCCAGAATTGCCTGAGCAAGGGTTGCCTGAACAGATGATTAATGAGACTTTGCCAGAAGCGCCATTGAATGAGACAGTGCCTGAGCTTAATGAAACAGCGCCTATTGTGGGCAGGGTTGTTGCGCTGAATGAAAAAATAAGGGATGAGCTTGGCGCAGAGGTTGGGAAGAAGACAGCAGATGAGCCTGATTATGAAACATTCTTCACGTTCATAGGCATTGAGGATGGCAGGTTTGTTGTAAGGTTCTACCACAATGCGAGCCACTCATTGCCTGTCTGGGTTGAGGGTAATGTAAGTGCTGAGACAAGCACGGAAAGGGCAGATTCCCTTGTTGAGGTTAATGTAAGCGTGCCATTGAGGGCAGATGGAAGCATACCTTTTTTCAGGTTGCATGTTGGAGAGGAGTCTGAAGTGTTTGAGTTTGGCATTCCTCCACAATCAGGAATCCAGGAGGGCGGTCGCATCATGGCTACCTGCGGCACCTGTGCTGAATGCACTACCTGCGCAGCAACTCCGGGAAACACCTGCCAGCTGACAACAAGCATAAGCTCAACAGGAACCTGCATTACTGTTGGTGCTGACAATGTCGTGATTGATTGTGCAGGGAATGCGATATATTACGCAACTGGTGGCGCAAGCAATGCGCACGGTGTTGCTGCTGTAAGCAGGACTGGCATAACAGTGCAGAACTGCCTTATCCGCGACACAAGCGCGTCAGGAAGCAATGGTCTTGCAATCAACTTTACCAACACCACTTACAGTTACGTGTTGTATAACAATCTTATTGCAAATGGCTCAGGAAACACGCACGCTGTTTATCTTTACAGGAATGCAAGCTTTAACACAATAGCGTACAACAACATAACAACACGTTCAACCAGCACCACGAATTATGCAGTATATCTCTATCTTGACGCGCACAATAATCTCATAGAGAACAATTCCATTGATATTAATGCATCATCATACACGAATTACGGTGTTTATCTCAACAACAGGGTTACCAACAACACAATAAGCAACAACACCATCAGGGCAATAGGAACATCTTACTACAACAGGGGTATTGTCTTGTCAGGTCCTGCGCGCAACAATCTTTTTGTTAACAACAACATCACAACCGGTCCAAAAAGCCAAACCAACAATTGGGGGATATGTGCCACGTCTTCAGTATCAGGAACAATCATTGCAGGAAACACAATACTAACTTCAGGAACAAACAACAATTACGGAATATACCTTACTTCGTCCGTGCAGAATGGCAGTGTTGAAAACAACACAATAACCACAAGCACAGGCACTACTGACAACAAGGGCATTTACATCACGAGCACTTCAACAAACATAACAGTATACAACAACATAATAACAACCAATGGAACAACAGGTAATGAAGGAATATATGTTAAGAGCAGTCCGAAATGCAGCATAGCCAACAACATAATAAGCACGACAGGAACAAGCACAAACAGGGGAATCTACCTGACAAGTTCTGGAAACAGCGCAATCATCAATAACTCAATCAGCACGAATGGAAGCACAGGATTCAATCACGGCATTTACCTTTACACCGCAGTGGATAACACAACAGTTCTTGACAACAACATCACAACAACAGGACCTGACGATGAAGGAATTGTTATTGAGGCCTCGCAAAACATCAGCCTCTCAGGAAATGCCATAAACGTGTCAAAAGGTGAGGGGCTGCTGTTTTATGCCGCTGAAGGAAAATACTTTTTCACTCATGAAATAACAACCACGAACACGATAAACAACAAGCAAGTATACTTTTACGGCGGAAAAGGCAGTTCTCCAGCGTGCCCGGACAATCAGGAGTTTGACGCACCAGACTGGGTGCACGTTGACTTCATCGGGTGCAACAACATAACCATTGCAAATTACAACGCATCAGAAATAGTAACAATTGCAAATTCGTCAAACCTTACAATCCGCTCAAGCAACTTCACTAACAACAGGCATGGAATAAGATTATGGTTTGGAAGCTCAGGAAACCTCATTGCCAACAGCACAATCAATGCCACAAACACAACCTATGCGTACCAATACGGCATTTACGTGCTTGGTGCAGGGAACAACACAATACAAAACAACATAATAAGCGCAATAGGAACATCAACAAACAATTATGCATTATTCCTGCAAACAAATGCTAATGACAACAACATAACAGACAACATAGTAATTACTTACGGAACATCTAACAATCCAGGCATAGTAATAGAAAACTCGCAAAGGAACATTTTCTCCAACAACAAAATCAGTACAGGAGGAACAAGCTCATCGAATTACGGGATATACATTTATTCCAGCTCGGCCAACAACATCATTAACAACAATACAATAAGAACAAACGGCACTTCTGGCAACGATGGGATTTATGCAGTGACATACGCCCAGAACAACACAATTGCCAACAACACAATAATCACAGGAGGAACAAGCGGCAACAGCAACAACGGAATAAATATTGAGTCAAGCTCATCGTTCAATAACATTACCAATAACAATATTCAAACAACCGGTCCAAGCAGTTATAATCGTGGAATACACATTTATTCCGGCAGTCACGGGACATTTATTGCGAACAACAACATAAACACAACAGGAACTTACAATAATTATGGAGTATACCTCTATACCACGATTTATAACACAACAATTGCCAACAACACAATAAGAACCAGCGGAAGCAGCCATTCAAATACAGGCATTCTCGGTACTACAACAATCAGGGACAGTATTATTGAGAATAACACAATAAACACAACAGGAAGCTATGATAATAAAGGAATTGAACTCAGCAGCACAGTAACCTCAAACACGATAAGAAACAACCAAGTCTTCACAAACGGCACATATGACAATTATGGAATAAGCATTGATACCACTGCAAACTCAAACAAAATAATCAACAACACAATAATCGCAACAGGCACCACAACAAGCAATTATGGCATTTATATCTACTCAGGCTCGTACAACACAGTCCATAACAACACAATAACAACAAATGGCAACACAACCAATTACGGAATACACCTTAGTTCAGCAACACTCACCAATGCATCTGACAACAACATAACAACAAACGGCCTTGATAGCCACGGCATCTACCTGCTATCATCTGAAAGCACTGTTTTGCTGAACAACAACATAACAAGCGCATCCAACGGCCTTTTTATTGACGGCACCACAATTGCCCACTTCAGGACAAATTCCGTTGCGAACAATTACATAAACCAAAGCCCAATTTATTATTATGGAGGAGCAGGAAGCTCCCCGCCCTGCCCCAACAACCAAATAATTGATAACCCCTTTGCAGCACACATTGACTTCATTGACTGCAACAACATCACCCTGCAAAACTTTGCAGTATTCGAAACAATAACACTGGTCAATGTTTCAAACACAACACTCACCAACAACAACATCACCAACAGGCACGGAATCAGGTTGTTGTTCAACAGCACAAACAACAACATAAGCTTCAACAACATTCACATCACCAAAACCTCCCTTGACAGCAATAATGGTATTCTCGTGGGTTATAATTCCATATGGAACACTATCACGCAGAACAACATCAGCACAAACACAACAACCAATTCCAACCGCGGCGTGTACGTGTTTTCTGCCGCCCTCAACAACATCACAAACAACAACATCAGAATTAACGGAACCAGTTCTGGTTGGGGGATTGTTATTGAGCAGGCATCAGGCAACATAGTCAGCGATAACACAATCTTTTCATCAGGAACAAGCTTTTATAATTATGGAATCTTCTTGCTAAATTCACAGACAGGAGGAATCATAAACAACAACACAATATTAACTTACGGCAGCAGTTCCAATTACGGCATTTATTCCGCCACTTACGTTCAGAACAGCACGATTGCCAACAACACAATAAGAACAAACGGCACAGACGGCGCAAACGATGGCATATTCCTTGCTTCAAACTGTCATTTCAATAACATAACAGGCAACAACATCATTACAGGTCCTACAGGACAATCAGGCAATCACGGAATTGAATTAGAAGGAATAAGAAATGCTCTTATTGCAAACAATCTTATAAACACGACAGGAAGCAGCAGTGGATATGGAATTTATCTGCACGACGCATCAAACAACAACACAATTAACAACAACACTATCAGCACTCAAGGCACTGCAGGCAGAAACTATGGAATTCGTTTGCACTACACAGCAAATCTTAACAGGATTGAAAACAACACAATCAGCACTTACGGCATCGACTCAAATTATGGAATTTATTTCTCTTCAAACGTGCATAACAACACAATGGCCAACAATTACATAACAACAAACGGTTCGTCCTTCCAAAATTATGGAATATACATAACAAGCAATGTAGTTGACAATAGGATTATTAACAACACAGTAAGAACAGGTGGCACAACAAACAATTACGCCCTTTATCTTAGCGGAGCCGTGAAAACAATTGTTGCAGACAACAACTTCAGCTCCAACAATGGTTACGCAATCTATCTTGCAAGCGCAACAACAGACGGAATGTTCAACAACACAATAATCACAGAAGGAATCAATGAGTCGCAATGGATTCTTTCAAGCTCTGACTCAAGAAACAACTTCACGAACACCACGTTTGCAATGCCTGACGGCAGCATAAGCATACTTCCAAGAATACAAATCAATGGGACAACAATATGGCAGAACCGGCTTAACATCACTTATAACAGGGCATTCCTTAACTCAACAAACCTGTCATTCTTCAATACGAGCGCAATAATCGCCCTTGCAGGACTCGGGCTTGACAATCCGAAGATTCTTGTTGATTACGAAGATGATGGCACTTATGTTGAATGTCCTGCAAGCCAGTGCACCAACATCAGTTATTCAGGTGGTGTTTTTGTCTTTAACACCACAAGGTTCACCTCGTACAGCACTTCTGAAATTGACGATGTTATCCTCCTGAAGGCTGACAGTTCAGAATGTGTTGAATGCAGCAATTACCTGAACTATACAATAATAATCAATGTCAGCAGCGGTCTTGCAAACAACATCGTGCTTACAGAAACATATCCTGATGAGGTTATTTATCAGAGCTCCCAGCCAGAACCAGAGCCGGGAACAAACAACACTTTTGTAATTGGCAGCATTACAGCAGGCAACGGGTATGTTGTGAACATCAGTGTTCTTGTAGGCAACTATACTTACAGGCAAATCGTGAATTATGTCAATATTTCGTACCAGGACAGCTTTGGCACATTCCGCAACAGGACTGCAAGCAAGGCCACAATAATCATTAACAGGCCAACACTGAGCAATGCCACAATTAACACCACAAACCCCTTAATGAACAATACGCTGCAAAACATCACAATCAATATGGGGGAAGCAAATGATACTGACAACCAGCCTGTGCAGAACATATCTGACTGGAGGCTTTACAACAGCACTGACTTTGTTTCTATTGCAGTTCTCAACCTGCCGTTTGATTCCAACATAAGCAGCCTTGCGGCAGGGGCAATAAGGGATTACAGCACTTACAACAACAACTGCACACTTGGCAACGGCTCTCTGGCTAATGCCTCAAACTGGACAAGCCAGGGAATTGTTGGAGGCGCTTATGAGTTTGATGGTGTTGGCGACCTCATAGAAACACCCTACCTTAACTTCACCAATTACACTGTGGAATTGTGGATTTATCCAAAAGTAAGCGATTCTTCATACCGCCACATAGTATCAAACAACCAGAACTCTCACAACTTTGGAGCGCTGGAAATATCCTCCAACAAATTCTATTACATTACCAGCGGATCAACAAGGATTAGCGGAAGTGGTTATGCCGGCGCAAACACGTGGACTCACGTGGCAATTGTTTATGACGGCGTGGCAAGGCTTTATGTCAACGGCACTCTTGCAGCAACAAGCTCTGCATTCACTGCCAGAATGAATAACACGCTAAGGATAGGCAATTCTGTTGTTGGCTCTGACAGCACATTCAGAGGGCTTATTGATGAGGTCAAGGTTTACAACAGAGCCATTACCCAGCAACAATTGTACCAGAACTATCTTGACGGCCTTGCAGGCAGGCACTCAACAACCCTTGCCGGCAACGAAACCCGCTCCGGAGACGTATGGGTTGCTGCAATTACACCAAATGACGGCTCAGTCTGCGGAGACGGCACAACAATCACAAGCAACAACATAACAATCAACGGCGTGACAATAATCAAAAAAGAAAACAGGGACCCCGTATTGACAACCGAAGAACTCAACTACACAATAAACATCACGGTCCTTGACAAGAACGCAAGCAACATAACCCTTACTGACAATTATCCGGAACAACTCATTTACCTGTCATCACAACCAAGCCCTGTGACAGGAACAAACAACACATGGATTATTGGCAATCTCACACCCGGCAGGACCTTCAGCGTGAACATTTCAACGCTTGTGCAAAATGTTATCCTGCCACTGACAATAAACAACACTGCAAACATGACATTCACTCAGGAAGGTGCTGTTGGAACAACAAGCATCAGCACAACAGAAAGCACTGTTATTGCATCCGGAAACCCGCCGTCAATTGATGCAGTCATTCTTAACACAACCAACCCATTCACCAACGACACCAATCAGGACCTGACTGCTCACGTGATTAACGCTGTTGACGAGGGCGGAATTGCAGTGCACAACATTACTGACTGGCGCAGGAATGGAACAAGCATTTGCATGGTGAATTACGTATTTGATACAAATACGCAAAGCACTGCTGCAAATGCAATCGCAGACTACACCTCCTACAGGTACAACGCAACACTTGGTTCAGGAACAGGCACCCCAACATGGGTTTCCAACGGCACGATTGGCGGCGCATATGACTTTGATGGAACAAGCGACTACATGACTTCGTCTGTTACAAAGCCAAGTTTGCCATTCACAATGGAAATGTGGGTGTATCCGCGCACAAGCACGCCGGTTGGAATATTTGACAGCGCGCCAGGTGTTGCGCAAGTTCTGCGAAATTACGGCAGCGGTTATGTAGAATGGCACACAGCCAACCCTTCTGTACCTCTTGGACTTTCTGCCAACCAATGGCACCACCTCGTGTTTGTTTTCAGGCAGACAACAGTAAACGTGATTGATTATTACAGGAATGGCACTTTTGTTTCAACAAATTCAGGAAGCACCAAGACTGACTTTGCCTGGACAACATTAAGGCTTGGAGACATTAATACAGGCAGTGCAGGCAGGTATAATGGAATTATTGATGATTTCCGCATTTACAACAGGTCATTGAGCCCTGAACAAATCAGGCAATTGTATGAGGAAGGCTTGAAGGGCAGGACCCCCTTAACAATCATCCATAATGAAACATCCGTTGGTGAAAACTGGAGTGTTTGCGTGACGCCAAACAACATCATCAAGGACGGCAGCACTGTTTGCAGCAATAACGTTACCATCAATGAAGTGATTCTTAACATTTCAAATGTTTCGGTTGTTAAGACCGACTACCCAGACCCTGTCAATGTAAGCACAAATTTAACTTACCAGATTAATGTCAGCAGCACCGGCAACATAAATGCCTCAAATGTTACTGTGAATGACACTTATCCTGAACAAACAATTTATTTTGATTCACAGCCAGAACCAATGACAGGAACCAACAACACATGGATTCTCGGCAACCTGACTCCGGGAACAAACATAAGCATCAACATCACACTGCTCGTACAAAACATCAGCAACGGAACAGTCATTAACAACACTGTTAACGTATCATTCCAGGATGATAAAGGCAACTGGCTTAATTATTCAGCATTCCAAAACACAACAGTTCTCACCCCTCTTAAAGTAATGAACATCACATCCTGCAATGCTGAAATCTACATGAACGCATTCCTTGGAGAAGAATTACACTGCAACGGAACCGCAATCAACATCATTGCAAGCAACCTTGAACTCAATTGCACAAACAAAATGCTTGCAGGCAACGGCTCAGGAAGCACAGGCATAAAGATCCCTGCAGGGCTTATAAACATCACGATACTGAACTGCCACATCACCAACTTCTCAACAGGCATCAGCGCAGACCCAGAAGGACTTGTTATTGAAAACAGCACATTCGAAAACTCAACCATCGGTCTTGAAGTGTTCAACACAACACATTCAAGAATAAAGAACAACACATTCATCAACAACACAATAGCACTGCTCATAAACATCTCGGAAAACAACAACTTCACCAACAACACCTTCATCAACAACACAATATCACTCTTCATAATAGACAGCCTTAACAACACATTCAACCAAACACTATCCCCTGCACCTGTAATCATCGAAAACAGTTCTGCCACAGGAACAAGAATAAACTATTCCGAACAAATAAACATGACAGAAGACACAAACCTTGCCAACATCATACGCCTTGAGAATAACCTGACATTCGTCAACACAACTGCAGCACCCTCATTCAACATTTCTGCAGAACTGACTTTCCGCGGAATACCATTCATAGACCCCAAACCAATGGTAGACTACGAAGACGACGGCACTTATGAAGACTGCCCGCCAGAACAATGCACAGAACTAAGCTATTCAGAAGGGGTTTACGTTTTTAACGTCACCCAATTCACTACGTACTCATCATCACAGGTAATGATTACAGGATGCCCTGCCACGATAAACAAAAGCATAAGGCTTACTCAAGACATTGCTTCAACAGACACCTGCATAATTATTGGTAACGATAGTGTAGTTCTTGACTGTGACGGGTACAGAATCAGTTACGGCTCAGCAGGCAATAATGACAGCATTGGAGTAAACATCGCAAGCAGGAACAATGTGACCATACGCAACTGCAACATAACCAAGTCAGGCGATGCAGGGGAAAGGACTTACGGTATTGGGGTGTTCAATTCTTCGAATATTGTGATTGAAGACAGCGAGATAAGGACTAATGGAACCAAGGAAAATGACGGCATACACAGCGGAGTGGCAACGGCAATTAATATCACAGTCATCCCTCCGCAAGTAACGCTTGTGGACAACCCAAGCAACATCAATTATCCCTACTGCACCAACCAAACAAACCAGAATTATTGCAAAGTCTGCTTTACAACACCCGGCGTTGACTGCGCATTCGTCGGACAAGGCGGTTGCAGTGACGGCGAAGGATGGAAGTCAGACGACATGCTAAGCTTCAACACAACCACACAACCAGCAGGCGGAACAATAACAGTAATCGGCGGAGAAGGCGTTCAATGCTACCTCAACAACCAAATAATACTGGACTTTTACGCAAAAAACAATTGCGGAACCCATGTAACAACAAACATAAGCCCCTCAAAATTCATCGTAGGACAAAACAACCTAACCTGCCAAGTCGCAGGCTCAGGAGGTGAAGAAGACAACGGCTTCAAGCTCTCGTATTTCGCGTATTACCAGCAAACAGGCAACATTACGACGACAACAATTTCTGCCAATTCAACCAACATAAGCATAATTAATAACATCATACTTGCAGCAGGGAATGGCACTTCACGAGGCATTTTCCTTGATGCGCCCAACTCAAATGTTTCCTTTAACCGCATAATCACTATTGCAGGGAACAACAGCTATGGAATATTCCTTGATGGGGAAAACACGTCGATAAAATCGAACAGCATAGATGTAAGGCGCGGCACTGCCAGCACTGCCCTGTACGTGATTGCCAGGAATACTACAATAGTTGGCAACGTTATACGCAACATAGCAGGACCAAACAGCCACGGAATTTATTTGCTGGAAAACCTTGCAACAGCATCCTACAACAACATATCAATAACCGCAGAGTATGGAAGCATTGGAATTAATACGATCGCCGACAACATTACGATAATCGAGAACAATGTTACCATGCGGGGCAGTGCAAGCCACGCAATAGTGCTTGAGGGAATGAACAACTCTGTGTGGTCAAATAACATTTCAGTAAATGCTTCAGGCGACGGAATTGTGGTTCAGGGAAGCAGTGCAAGAGAAAATGTTGTTGCTAACAACAGGATTTCAGCAGTATCATTCAGCTCAAGCGCGATTTATGTCCTGTCAGCTTCTGCGAACTGGTTTGTTAATAATACTATTGTTAATGCGAGCTTTGCATCAGCACGCTTATGGAATGCCCTTAACAATGTGTTTAATGATACTTATTTGCCTGCGCAGACAGCATCTTTATTTGTTTACGAGAATTTCGGAACAATAAAGTTCACAGAGCCGATTAATCTTTCAAACCAGACAAACTTTGCTCAAGTGATAAGCATATCGCTTAATTATTCTTCTGTGAATACAGTCAGTTCTGCAGGACAGCAGTTGAACAAGTCAGCAACACTGCAATTGTTCAACCTCGGACCAAACCACGTGATTCCGATGGTTGATGATGAGGGTGATGGCACTTTTGAGCAATGTGATTCCTCAAGATGCACAAACATGACTTACGCCTACAGTTCAAGCACAGCGCAAATGAACGTTGCACACTTTTCCACATATGCCACAAAAACAATTCCTTACTGTGGTGTGTATGATAACGATGAGGGAGAAAGCACTGTTAATATCACGCTTGTCATTGACATGAATGCTTCAGGAACCTGCCTTGAAATATATGCCGAGAACGCAACAATAAACTGCAATGGCTCAACAATAAGGTATGACATGGCGGCGGGAATAGGCGGGCACGGTATTGATGTTCTCAACACAAACAATGTCTGGATTGAGAACTGCACAATAATTGACGTGACTGACAGAGGAAGCAGGGGTGTTGGTGTTTTATTGGAAAATTCAGACATTGTAATGATAAGGAATAATACAATAATCGCAAACGGCACGCACAACAACACAGGAATAATGCTGGTATCTGCTGACAATAACACAATAATCCAGAACAGCATTAACGCAATTACCACAGGGTTTGAGAATTATGGGATACGGATGACTTTGGCAGAAACAAACAGCATCATTGCAAACAACATCAGCGTAATTGGAAACCGTTCAAGCTCAGGCGTACGTATGAACTCCACAAATTACACAACAATAATGTCAAACACAATAAGCAGTATTGCTACCGTAAGCAACATTTACAGCTACACGTACGGGATTTATGGCATAATATCGCTTGCAACTAATATTACAAATAACACAATCTGGACAAATGACCCCAACCATAATGTCTTAATCCTCAATTTTGGGGATGGGCACAACATCGAGAACAACAAGATATCAGCAGCATGCAACGAGACTTGCTATGGCATCGAAGTCGCCGATAACAGTAGAATACTGAACAACACAATAAACCTCACAGGTAATATGACAGGGTTCCCTGCGCATTATGGAATATCAGCGGACAGATACAACACTATTGCCAACAATACTATTCTAATTCGTGGAAGAAACAATTACGGAATCATGAGCGGGTTTAACGAGATAGACCTAAACAACGTAACAGGCAACGTCATTAACATGACTGCAGCAGTGGGCGACAACTATGGAATCCTGGGACTATCAAACACAACCTTAATGGACAACACAATAGACATTAACGCGTCATCAAGTATTGATTGGATTTATGGAATTGATGTAACAATCGGCAGCAAAATTGAAAACAACACTGTTCTGATAAGAGGCGGCGATCTGGATCAAGCTTATGGAATCTGGTCAAGTTGGAATTGGGTTGGAAATTGTAACATAAAGAACAATAGTGTCGTTATTCTCTCGACAAGCGCGTACAGCGAAGGAATACATGTCGGCGCTAATTGTAACATAACTAACAACACAGTGACAGTCGCAGGCTTAGATTTTACATTTGGCATAAGCGGAGAACCAAATTTAACTGTTGCGAATAATTTGATTCATGTAAACAATTCAGACTTCTACTCTGAAGGCATATGGGTAGATAGTGATGCAATTATAGAGAATAATACCATCGTTTTAATGGGAAACGAGGAAAATGCAGGTATTGAAACATCGAACTCCAGCATTGCAAATAATGTTGTCTATGTGAATGGTTCTGATAAAACTGTAGGGATTATAGCAGGTGCAGATTCTGTTGCGCGCAACAACAGCGTAACAATAACCGGAATGACCAGCAATTATGGAATTAGCGACAGTAACCCCTTCTACGAACCTGGCGGATATGGGGTGTACGAAATAATCAATAATTCTGTTGTCATAAACCAAACATTAGATGGCGTTGGAATTCTTGCCAGTAACGGATGGGAAGGTCCTTTTTCCCGTGTTGAGAACAACACAATATTGATCTCTACGCTCACCTCGGCCGATTCCTATGCGACAGGGATAGACCTCGGATATGCCATTGCAAAAAATAATATCATAAACCTGACATCGGCATCAGAATTCACTTCCGGAATTCGCGGTTGCCAGGACTCGATTATTAAGTTCAACAACATTGACCTCAATGCCAGCCTGAATCCCGAGGAAACAAACCAATATACACATGGAATTATGTGCGATTATGGCGAGGCTGGTGAAATACAGAATAACAACATAAGTGTGAGAGGTCCAATCGATAATACAGGAATTTATTTGAGTTACATAAACAACATAAGTGTTAGCGGCAACAACATACTCACAATAACTGACCAAACAAGAGGTGCAGGAATCCACATTCTTGGCACTGCTGAAAACTCAACAATAACCAACAACACAATACAAGTCATAGGCAACCAAACTCACGGAATAGCAGCAATACTTGATAGCTTTGATGAATACATCTTCCCTGTTACCAACCTGACAATAAGTGACAACAAAATAATCGTGAATGGCACAGAAAGTTACGGATTATTCATTTACAATGCAACAAACAACAGCCTGGCAAACAACAACATAACCTCACTGCAAAGCTATGGACTATTTATCATAAACGGTTCATTAAACACGTTCGAAAATACAAGCTTTGACAACCCTTCAAAGTGGTTATTCTTCTCAAATTCCAGCACGAACAACCTGCTCACAAACACATTATTCATAGATGATAATGGCAGCATAAGAATCCTGCCAACAATAACGCTTGAGAACGAAACAAACATCACAAAATCAAGACTTAATGTCTCTTACAACAAGGCATTCCTTAACTCAACCAACCTAAGCTCGCTGAACACAAGCGCAATAATAACCCTGAACAATATTCTATACGCAAGACCAATCATGCAAGTTGACTGGGACGACGACGGCAATTATGAAGACTGCCCTGAAGAAGTATGCCAAAACATGTCATACGTTGACGGAATATACGTATTCAATGTCACGCACTTTACTAGCTACAGGATATCGCAGGAAACAGAATACAGTAACATTTCCATCACGAAAACAAGCAATCCAAACCCTGTTTACGTTAATGACAACCTTGTTTACCAAATCAATGTCACGAGCACCGGCACTGCCAATGCAAGCAACGTAACCGTCAACGATACTTACCCAGAACAAGTAATTTACATAAGCTCACAACCAGACCCAGTGCCGGGTACCAACAACACATGGATTTTAGGCAACCTTACACCAGAAACAAAAATCAGCATAAACATCACAGTACTGGTCCTTGCAGTAGACAGCGGAACAGTCATAAACAACACTGTTAACGTAACATTCCAGAATGAGACAAGCGACTGGTTCAATTATTATGCAAATGAAAGCACGATTGTACTTAATCCGCCTGTAATCAATTACAGCAACATTACAGTGACAAAGACAAACACGCCCAATCCTGTTGAGCCAGGAGCACAACTGGCTTACACAATAACAGTCAGGAGCACAGGAACAGGAACAGCACACAACGTGACCATAAACGACACTTATCCAGACCTTGTAATTTATGATTCATCACAGCCAGAACCTGTTGCAGGAACAAACAATACTTGGATACTTGGCAACCTGACAGCGGGGACAACAATAATTGTGAACATAACAGTCATTGTTTCCTCATCAGCGCCTGACGGGGTTGTGCTGAACAATACTGTCAATGCAACGTATAATAACGTGACAGGAGAACTGCTTGGCAGCAACGCAAGCAGCTCAGCAACAGTCGCAATTGTTGTGCCGCCGCCAACACCTTCAGGGGGAGGAAGCGGAGGCGGCGGAGGCGGAGGGGTCAAGAGGGAACTCAAAAAGAAAGAAGTTGCGACTGCCTGCACTGAAAACTGGGCATGCACTGCATGGAGCAAGTGCTTCCGCGAAAGGCAGACTCGCTCCTGTACCGACCTGAACGCCTGCAACACAACATTATTCATGCCTGCAACTGAGCGCTCCTGCGTGCTGGTTCCAATGATAGAGCAGGAAAAGCCAGCCAGGCCACAAATTCCTGAAGTGGTAAAAGGAGCGGTTGCAATGCCTCTTAAAGTGGCAATCAGCCTGTTCAGTGCATGGCTTGGACCCCTGATATTTGCGCTGGTATGCATTGTGCTGCTCGTGTTCGTGTTCATGGGCATTGCCAGGACACGCAGGAGAGAGCCAACAATGCCTGTCAGGATAGAAACCCCAAGGACAGAACCGATAATTATAGAGCCTGCAAGGCAGCCAATGCCAGCGGTCAAGCCGGTTGTGCCGGTTATGCCAAAGCCGGTTAAGCAGGTCATGCCAAAGCTGCCGCCTCGGCCAAAACTGTCCTCAGGCAAACTACTTGAAGACATGAAGGACATTGATGCAAGGCTTGGAAGCCTGAAGAAGAAGCTCAAGCTGCTTGACAAAGCCAGCAGGGAGAGGTAAAGATATTTATACCAATAAAAAAAAGTTTATGACGATGAACAACAGTTTCAAGCGCGCAGGGCATGTAGTGAATGTATTGTTCAAGCACGGCATGGGATATTTTGTGCACGAGTTCGGCCTGAAATGGCATTTGCCGTTCTTCAAGAGGCTCTCGCCAAAGGGAAAGCTGCCGTCGGATCTTCCTGTGCGGTTGAGGAAGGCAATGGAAGAGCTGGGCGGGGCTTATCTCAAGCTCGGTCAGTTTTTGTCGTTAAGGCCAGACCTTCTGCCAAAGGAATACTGCGAGGAGTTCAGGAAGCTCCTTGACAAAGTGCCTCCAATGCAGTATTCAAAAGTGCAGGCAGTCATTGAGCAAAACCTCAAGGGACCAGCAAAAGTGTTCTTCTCGCACATTGACGCCCAGCCAATAGGGTCTGCAAGCATTGCGCAGGTGCACCGTGCAAAATTGAAGAACGGCAGAAACGTGGTTATAAAGGTCCAGAGGCCAGAGGCAAGGCAGCAGTTTGCGGCAGACATAAACATAATGTGTTATGTTGCGCGCAAGATTGAAAAGCACATGGGCGGGATGGCAATCTCCCCGCTGACAATAGTAAGGGAATTTGAGCGGTACACCGCGCAGGAGCTGAATTTCGTGATTGAAGCGCGGTACATAGACCAGTTCTACCAGCACTTCAAGAAATCAGGCAAAGTCGTGATTCCGCAGGTGCACTGGTCATCAACAACAAGCCAAGTATTGACAATGGACTATATTGAGGGCAAAAAACTTACGGATTTCCTTTCTGAAGCCACGAAAGCGCAGCGCAAACAGCTCGCAAGGAACATTGCTGATGCAGCATTTGAGCAGGTATTGAAGCTCGGGGTGTTCCACGCAGACCTGCACCCAGGAAACATAATCGTGCTTCCCGGAAACAAGATAGGACTGCTTGACTTTGGCATTGTCGGAAACCTTGACGAAACGCTTATCAGGCAGGCAGTCGCGCTTTACGCGGGCGTTGTTGACAAGGACCCTGCGGCAATAACAAAAGTGTTACTTAATGCAGGGACTGTTGAGCAGGACGCTGACATTGAGGATTTCAAAAGGGATGTTGAAGGCATAATCAACGGCTGGTATGGCACAGAGCTCGGAAAGGTAAGGGTTACGCAAATGATGCAATTGCTCTTTGAAAGCGCTGTCAATCACAAGGTAAGGATGCCTGTCGGGTTCGTACTGCTTGGCAAGGCGCTTGTGACTGTGGAAGGAACCTGCCTTGCCCTTGACCCTGAATTCAACTTTGTTGAATACTCACAGCCAAGAGTGATGAGGCTGCTGAAAGAACACAAAAGACCCAAGATGCTGCTGAAGAGGTTCGGCAGGCTCTCAAAGGATTACGCGGAACTGATTGCAGGGCTGCCGCAACAGGCAGAGGCAGTGATGGAGCGCATAAAGCGCGGCACAATTGAGCTTAATTTGAAAGAAACAGACATCAAGCATTTGGGAATGGACCTGAACAGGAGCAGCAACAGGCTCTCGTACGCAATGCTTATCGCGGCACTGCTTATCACGGCAGCAATGCTCATTGACGTGCCGCCAAAAATCGGCACGTACTCAATATTCGCCGTCGCCAGCATAATATGTGCTGCGTTTTTGCTGATGGCGCTGGTTGTAAGCGTGTGGCGCGAGGGAAACCCGCCATTTGACATGCACCAGGATGCTGGAGGTGTGACTTATGGGAAAAAGCCTTGACAAAGTGCTCAAAATCGCTGAAAAAGTCTCTGAAGTTGCTGAAGCCAGGATAAGAAACGAGCTCAATGCCCTGGCCAAAAGCGGGCTTGTAAGCAGGAAAGAGGCAAGACAGCTCCTGAAAGCTGCACTGAAAGAGGCAAAAAAAGAAAAGCAGAGAATACGGCAGTTCATAGAAGCGGAGCTCAAGCGCGAATTAAGGAAAGCAAAGCCTTTAATAAAAAAAGCGCTTGCAAAAAAGAAGAAACAATTTGAGGCGTACAGGAAAAGGAGGCACTGATGGGAATACTTGACTGGTTCCGCAAAAAACACCGCACGAAAAAACAGCGATTGCACTTGCAAAAGACAAGAAGTTTGTCGATGAGATAGACACCGCATTCCAAATCATGCTGGACTTTGAGGCAAAAATTTCAGGATTCATTAATGACATCGTAAAAAGCGCAAAAGACAAAAAGGTTAAGGCGCTCAAGGATGCCGTTGAAAAACACGGGTTCATGCATTATTCAGAATATTCAGGCTGGGCGCAAAGCCTGGATGCAGAAAAGATGGCAGTCTTGAAGTACAGGACATCAAAACTGAATGCAATACTTGAGGAATCCCAAAAACTGCTTGATTTGCTTGCTGCATTAAGGCAGATGCTCAGGGGCAAGAAGGCAGACATCAAAGAAGAGCGGGCGCTTTCAATACTCTTTAGGGACCGGCTTGACAAATTCAATGTAGCGCTTACTGAAAACATTAATTCACTCTGGGCAGACCTGCAGAAATATCCTGAGCTTATTGACAGAAAGACCCTTGACAAAAAGTTTGAAAAGTTCAGGACAGAATTCGGCGCACAGCTTGACATAATAAACGGGGTGATAGAGCACCTTATTGTGGCAGAGCGCGAGGGCGCCTGACCGAGAGGTGTCAAGAACCGCCAGTAAAGATATGATTTGTGGCGGTTCTTGAGCATGCTCGCGATTTCGTGGAAATCGCGACATTTATAAACAACCGGCAGGCATAGTATTGTATGGACAGCTCCTTCCAGAAGGCATTATTGGGAAAAGACCCATTCACAGACATTCTCGGGCTTGCATCAACAAAGGAACAGCTGAAGTCAGCATTGCTTATGGGAAGGCACGTGCTAATCATAGGTCCGCCTGGCATCGGGAAGACAACCCTGGCAAAGAACGTGGCAAAAATCCTTGGCGCAGCAGAAGACAAGTTTGTCAGGGTGCAGGGCTCTCCTGACCTTACAGTTGAGGACTTGCTTGGAGACATTGACCCGATAAAAGCATTGAAGTTCGGTCCCTCAAGCAGGGAGGCATTCACTCCGGGAAAGATTTTCCGCGCTGACGGTGGGGTTTTGTTCTTTGACGAGCTAAACAGGTGCCCTGAAAAAGTCCAGAACGCATTATTGCAGGTGCTTGAGGAAGGCAAGGCCACAATCGGCAATTACCTTGTTGACTTCCCCGCCAAATTCGTGTTTATCGGAACAATGAATCCTGAAGAAACAGCTGCTACTGAAAAACTGAGCGATGTCCTTATGGACCGCTTTGACATAGTTCACATGACATACCCTGATTCTGCAGAGGTAGAACAGCAGATTGTACTTGCGAAAGGCGCAAAACAAAACGTTTCATTCGCGCCTGAACTGCTCCTGCTCGCAATACAGTTTGTCAGGGAGCTCCGCGAAAACAAGGACCTGCAGAAAAAGCCGTCAGTAAGAGCATCAATCGGGCTTTACGAAAGGGCACAGGCAAACGCAATGCTCCGCAAGGCAAAAAACGTTTCTGCAGAAGACATAGCAAACGCAGTGGTGAGCGTGATTTCGCACCGCATAGAGCTCAAGCCATCAATAAAGTACTTGCAGACAACAGAGGAATTTCTCGCAAAGGAATATGCCCAATTCGTGCAGGAGCACAAGGAGCTTGAGCGTGGTGATGGCCTTTAGCGTTGAAGGCAGGGTGGAAGAGATTGAGAGAGCAGAAGAGGCGCAAGGAAAACTCGCAACACAGCTTGTTGATGACAAGCTGATGCATTCCGTAATTTCTGCAGACAGGACAACAATTGACAACGGAAAGCTGATCAGCGAATCATTCAACCAATCAATTGGCAGCTTTGTCCCAGACATGATTTTCGCCAACATCGTCAAGAACTTTTCCATTGCCAAACAGCTTTACGGCGAAACAATGCTTCGCATATTGACAGGATACGAGCCGGAATACCTGCAGAAAAACCTGGGAATACCTGAATTCCGCAGGGAGATCCAAAAGGCAATCACTGAGAAGATTGAGCAACTGAGAAGGCAAGGGCTTGTTGACGATTACGGGCAGGTCGGGCAGAAAGGTGTAGAGCTTGCCAGCCTCGTGATGTATGTGGAGGAGCTTGACCGCATAATGCCAAAAGGAATGCTCGGGTACCGGGGGGCAAGGCAAAAATCAGTTTATGGCGAGCCAGGAGAAGCGCACAGGTTCAGGAAGGGGGAGAGGTACAAGGACATTGCGGTAAGGCAAAGCGTCAAAACAGCCGTAAAGAGAGGGCATGATTCAATAGTTCCTGAGGACCTGTCAGTGCGCAAAAGAGAGTCAAAAGGCACTGTTAATGTTGTTTATGCCCTTGACGCAAGCGCAAGCATGAAAGGAAAAAAATTGGAGACTTGCAAGAAAGCAGGGGTCGCGCTTGCCTACAAGGCAATTTCAGAAAGGGACAAAGTGGGGCTTGTTGTTTTTGGCACGGAAGTGAAGGACTTTGTTGCACCCACAGACGACTTCGGGCTGCTTTTGGAGAAAATCACGCGAATAATTGCGTCAAGGCAGACTGACTTTGCAAGGATGATACAAAAGGCAACAGAATTGTTTATCGGCTCGGAAGGGACAAAACACCTCATAATATTGACTGATGCCCTGCCAACAGTGGGAAAAGAGCCAGAGAAAGAGACTCTTGAGGCGGTAAGTTCTGCGCGTGCAAGCGGCATAACTATTTCGCTCATTGGCATACAGCTTGACAAGAAAGGGACTGTTTTGGCAGAACAGATGGCGCGGCTTGGCGAAGGAAGGTTCAATGTAGTGCAGGATTTGGAAAACCTTGACAGGATTGTGCTGCAGGACTATTATTCCCTTGCATCGCGATAAATTTATATACCCAAGAGCCCCTTCCCGTCTATAAGCATAATGTTTGCAAAAGAGGTGAAATTAGATGGCTGACAACTCAACAAAGGTTATTGTGGGCATAGTTATAATCCTTGCAATCATAGGGGTTGTCTTCCTTTTGAAGGAAGGCGGATACTCCTATAAGTCGGCAAGCCGGGAAAGCCCAGGACAATACGGATTGACAGGGGAATGCTGCACGTGCACAAGGGCACAGACAACATTAAGGGGAGCAGTACTTCCGCAGACAACAGAAGTGCTCTTCAGGAACGCGCACGTCACTGACTGCGCGGCAGCATGCGCCCAGACCCACGCAGAAACAAAGATGGCAGGAGTCAAGTACGCGCTCATGCCAATAATCAGCAATGACGCTGCGTGCAGGACAAGCCTGCCAGTCCCGCTTGGCTATGCGGGCTCTGGAGGATTCAACGACCAGCGCATGCAGGACAAGTACTTCGTGTCCTGAGAATTTTTGATTTTTTTGCCTTTTTTTTTCAATTCTGCCCATAATTATGCCTCAAAAACAATGAGATGGAACACTGACCAGAAAAGGCTGATGCTCAGCGGCGCAGTATGGTCATTCTACGAGGCGCTCACAGCAGGCTTCCTCATAGTGTTCGCAATCTCGCTCGGCGCCTCAAACACAGTCGTGGGCATCCTGGGAGCGCTTCCATACCTTGCAGTCATCCTGATGGAATTCCCGGGCGCAAAGCTCGTGGAATACTTCAGGCGCAAGGCAATATTCGTGATTGCGACATCATTGTCAAGATGCACGTGGCTGTTGATACTGCTCACGCCATACCTGTTCAAGGAGCACACGCTGCTCTTCGTGGGCGTGTTCTTCTTCCTAATGAGATGCATTGAGTACACAGCAGACCCTGCATGGTCCTCATGGGCAGCTGACATTGTCCCTGACAAGGCAAGGGGCGCATTCTGGGGCAGGAGGAACATGCTTGTCTCTCTCGCAGGAATGATTGCAGCGCTGCTTGGAGGGGCATACCTTGACCTTTTCCCAAAACAAAGCCATCTGGGTTTTGCAACAATGTTTGGCATCGCAATAATCATCGGGTTGTGGTCAACACGGATTATGGGCAGGATAAAAGAGCCGGAATACAGTGACCACGACCACCACGGCATAAGTGAGTTCTTTGCCGCAGACGGCCAGTTCAGGAAATATTGCTGGGTAATAATGGCGTTTTATTTCGGAGTAAACATTGCATCGCCATTATTCAACGCATATATGCTCAATGACCTTGGGCTGAGCTACACGTACTTTGTGCTTGCAGGAGCAATAGCAACAGCGTGCAGGATTCTCGCACAGCCCCACTTTGGCTACATATCTGACAAGTACGGAGACAAGCCAGTCGGGCTAATCTGCATGCTCGGAACAGCCCTTGTGCCGTTGTCATTCATATTTGTCACGAAAGAAACACTATGGCTCATAATACCAGCACAAATAATTTCAGGTGTTGCATGGGCAGGAATGGACTTGTCAATATGGAATCTGCTCCTTGATCTTACTCGCAGGGAAAAGAGGGCATTGCAGGTTGCAGAGTTCAACTTCCTCACGAGCATACCAATGATAATCGCGCCAGTCATAGGCGGGCTAATTGCTGACAACCTTACAATAGTCCTCACAGGAATACCGCTCGTGTTCGCAATAGCAACAATACTCAGGTTACTGCCTGCGTTTGCACTCGCAAGGATTCATGAGGAAAGGGCAGGGGCAGAGCATCCTATCGGTGAAGTGTTTGCGCACGTAATCACAATACACCCATTGCACGGAATGGAGCACGCAATAAAAGTTGTTGTGAAAAGGGTCAAACAGGAGTTCGGACGCGTCAAGGGACCATACCCAATCAACTCATTGAGGATAAGGCAGAAATCGTGATTCTTGCATAGCTTAATAAACAAAACAACTTCCCAATGCAGTTATGGAGCTGAAGGAAGTTCTTGCGGGCGTTGAAAAGAGTTCTGAGTTCAAAACGTGGCGCAAAACGCATGAAAAGGCATATCTTGCCCATGCTTTCGTAATGCTGGACGAGGCAAACAAGGACCTGTGGCAGATGGGATATTTTGATTCTGGAAAAAACCTGATGAGCACGTTTGTTGTTTCCCCTGCCAAAATTGCAATGATTCCAGACCAGGAGGTTTTCAAGTCAGAGCACAAGATCGCAGAGCTTGAGCCGGAAAAAGTAAAGCTCACAGTGAAGGAGGCGCTTGACACTGCTGAGAAATATCGCAAAGAAAAATATCCAAAAGAAATTGTTGCAAAATCATTTTTCATCATACAGGTTGTTGAGGCTCACGGCCAGGTGTTCAACATCACGTATTTCACCGCCACGTTCAAGACAATCAACATCAAAATATCGACGGAAAGCGGAAAGGTCTTGCATCATTCCTGCGAGACGCTTGTGGCATTTGGATAAAAATTTCTCTTTCCAGTGGCAACATAATAACTCAGGCATATATTTTATGAAATGATATTTTGATTTCAGCAGTGTTTAAATACCCGTTCACTTTTCTGATTTTTCAGTTGCGCGGGAAAATGAAGGTGATAGACGGGCAACAGGGCCGCAAGGCCTTGTGCCTCGCGCATCACGCTCAAAAGGCGTTTGCAGGGAAAAAAAGAGGCAGCGCGGACCAAAAAGCCCGCGGGTCTCTTTTTCCAGTGAGAAAAAGAGGTGAGAAGTGATGACAGTAAGCTACCACGAGGGCAGGAGGAACAGGCAACTCGGCGACTTTTTCATTGTTGACGAAGAATCTGACGATTACATTGAAATTCCCGCGTGACTTTTTTTTGAAAAATTTGAAAAAGAGCGCTATTTCCTGAAGATTAGATAATCCACATAACTCCTGATTCTCTCAAAGACCTGCTCCCTTGGCTGGTTTGCATCAATGACAGCAATATTTTCATCACGGTGCAGCTTCAAGAGCAGCTCATACTGCTTATGGACTTTGCGCTGGAACTCATTGTCCCTGTCAAAAATTTCCTCATAAGGCCTGTTAATCGCAGCAGCCTTCCTCCTGATTGTCTCCTCAATCGGGATTTTCAGGAAAAAAACCTGGTCTGGCACAGGCATTGTGCGGTGCATGTCAACAAGCCGCTCGATGTCAAGCCCTTGCGCTGACTGGTATGCTTCTGTGGAATACTTGTACCTGTCGCTTACCACAATGCATCCCGCCTTGAGGGCAGGAGCAATAAGGACATCAACGTGCTCCCGCCTGTCTGCAAAGAAGATTTCCTTCAGATGGGCAGCCTTCTGCAAAGGCTCCATGCTTTCCCTCATTATCCTGCGCGCCTCAAGGGTGAATTGGGTGTTAAAGGGCTCGCGCGTTGCAACAACATTAATCAGCTTGTTTTCCCTGTCCATCGGGTGGTCCATCAGGTAATTCACGAGAAGCCTGTGCTGGGTGCCCTTTCCGCAATAGTCAGGCCCGTCAAGGACAATGAATTTCCCCTGCATTGCTGATGGCATAAGTTTGTGTTTTTTGCAGCGGTTTATATGGATTGTTGATGCGCCTTCTCTATTTTGGAGAACAATTTTTTTTTAATCACCACCCCCTGACGAAATCTCGGCACGAAGTTATAAATATTACTGCAAGTTATGGTATTTCATGATTGTGGGGGTAACAGGCGGCTACTGTTCTGGAAAGGACACCGTTGCGCAATACCTTGCAGACAACGGCTTCACGCACATCTCCCTGTCTGATTTCCTCAGGACGGAGTTAAGGCTGCGCAAGAAGGAAATCACGCGCGCAAACCTGATTGCAATGGGAAAGGAATTGCGCGACAAGTTCGGGCACGCGGCACTCGCAAACCTTGCACTAGATGCAATGGAAGCTGACAAGAAATACGTTGTAAGCTCCATAAGGAATCCTGCCGAGGTTGAAGCATTGCGCAAGAGGAAGAACTTCATCCTGCTTTATATCGACGCTCCTGCAAAGGAAAGGTTCAGGAGAATGGCAGGAAGGCAGAAGCCCGGCGAGGAACTGCCTACATTAACCGACTTCCTAGCAAGCGAGAAAAAGGAAATGAGTGAAGACCCTGCAGGCCAGCAGCTGCACAAGGTATTCAGGATGGCAAACCTGACAATAAAGAATGACGGCACAGTCGAGCAGCTTTACGCAAAAATCGACAAGTTCCTGAAGATATGGAAGCCAAGGCTTGACAAGCGCCCGAACTGGGACGAATACTTCATGGGAATAATGAAGCAGGTAGGAAGACGAGGCACATGCGACCGGGGAAAGGCAGGAGCAGTGATAGTCAGGGACAAGCGCCTGCTCTCAACAGGATACGTTGGCTCCCCAATCGGCATACCGCACTGCGACGAGGTCGGGCACGAAATGCACACTGTCACAAACCCTGACGGCACAACATCGCAGCACTGCATCAGGACAGCGCACGCAGAGCAGAACGCGATAGTGCAGGCAGCAAGGCACGGCATATCAATAGACGGCTCAACAATTTACTGCAAGATGGAGCCGTGCTACACGTGCGCGAAAATGATAATAAATGCGGGAATCAAAAGGGTTGTTTGTGAGAAAAAATACCACGGCGCAAAGCTTTCGCGGGAAATTCTTAAAAAGGCAGGCGTAAAACTTGATGTTCTTTATGATGAAATCGAAAAATACTCGCGCCAGTGAGGATTAAAAATGTTTGGGTTGAATGACTACATAACGCTCATTGCGGACGCGCTGAAAAGGAATGAAACAATAATCTTCGGATGCAACTGCACGATAAGATATTCAGGAAGGGCGGAAAGCTATATCGGGGAGGGGGACAGGGTTGTGATGATAAAATCAGACAATGCCCTGCTCGTGCACCAGCCGATGGGCACAGCTCCAATAAACTATATGAAGCCAGGAACAGGATATGCCGTGAAGGTTGACGGCAACAAGCTGGTACTGAAGGCGACCAACATCCTAGAGAAGGAAAACATGGAGATAACTATTTTCAAAGTGCACTTTTTCAGCGCTCACAAGCTCTCTGACGGACAGGTGATTTCTGTCGCAGGCACAGAAGAGGACATGTCAAACATGATTTACGAGAACCCTGAACTTGTTGAGAAGGGATTCAGGCCTGTCTCGCAGGAAGAGCAGACAAAATACGGCTTCATAGACGTTCTCGGAACTGACAAGGAGGGCACGCTCACTGTTGTTGAATGCAAGCGCTACCGCGCAGACCTTGCGGCAGTAACGCAGCTGAGAAGGTATGTTGAGAAACTGATGGCCAGCAAGGGCATAACAAAAGTGCGAGGCATACTCGCTGCCCCGAAAATAACGCCCAATGCAGAAAAAATGCTCAAGGACTGGGGGTTCTCATTTGTTTCGGTAAAGCCGCCAAAATACTTGGAGGAGTTTGACAAAAAACAGCGCAAGCTGGATGTGTTCTGATGAAAATACTGCTGGCAGGCATACAGTGCTCTGGAAAAGGAACCCAGGCAAAACTTCTTGAGGAAAGGCAGGGAATCGCCCATTTGTGCTCAGGGGACATAATGCGGGAGGAATACGCAAGAAAGTCGCGGCTCGGGCTGGAGGCATACGCTTACTGGAGCGCAGGAAATTATGTGCCAGACCACCTTGTCCTCCAGATGATCAAAAGGCGCCTGCACAACGTGCATAATGCAGCCCTTGACGGCTTTCCAAGGACTTCTGCGCAGGCAATGGCGCTTGAGTCGGCAGGAATAACGCTTGACCACGTCATTATGCTTGAGCTTCCTGAACATATTGCCATTGAAAGGGGGCTCGCAAGGACTTATTGCACCAACTGCAATGCGATTTATGGAAAAGATGTTTTGCCGGAATCGCCCGGCTTTTGCGACAAGTGCGGAAGCCAGCTTATCAGGAGGGTGGATGACACCGCAGAAAAACTCAGGAAAAGGTTCAGGCAGCATAACGAACTCACGCCGCCCCTCCTGCAGTATTACGCAGGCAAATGCCCTGTCCACAAGATTGACGCCAAAATGCCTGTTGAGGCGGTCTACAATGAAATAGTCCGGATAATACACCACGCAAGGTTTTAGCTGACTAGTTTTAACTCAAAAAACTTTCCTGAAATAAGATTCAGCACAGCCAACCCTGCCGAAATGAATCCGAGGTATTGCATCTGCGCAAGCTCAAGAGTTTGCGACAAAAGTCCTGCTTTGTATCCAAACTCAGCAAAAAGCGTGAAGAGGGCGGTCAGAGTGATCAAAAACAAGATTCCCTCAAGAATATTTTTGTAACTGATTTCTATTATTTCCATGTCAGAGAACCTTGAAAAACTTAAGCGCCAGGTAAATTATGACAAGATAAACCACAAGCCGTATTATCTTGTCAACAGCCTCGTTCTTTGCCATGAATGTTGCGCTGTCCTTTCTTTTATTTAAATGTTCTTGCATATTATATCTCCACCATTTCAAACCCCCTTTTTCTGGGGCAGAATGCGCCCTGGCAACTGATGATTGCCTTCCTGTCGTGGTCTATGATTATGTAGCCGGCATCCTTGTACCTTCCGGGCAGGAATTTTGTGAACTCCTCGCTTCCCTGCTCAAGAATCCTCAATGCAGTCCTGTAATGCAGGTGGAGATTGTAAACTTTGTTCCTGCTTATGATTATGAGATGGACAAATGACACGGCTTGGGGGAGAATTTTCGGATTAAACTACTTTTTGGCAGAAAAACACGCGTTTTTCCGGCTCGATTGTCAGAAATTTCAATTATCTTGGAAGAATTTCCGAAACCAGAGACGATTCTGACGCTTTTTTTCAGCTTTTTCGAAAGAAATCTGATTAGCTCATAGTTTGCCTTTCCTTTTTCAGGAGGGGCTGCAACAGCAACAACCATTGCGCTGCCCTGCTGCGAGAGTATTTCTGTCCTCCTGGCGTTCGGCTTTACCTTTACTTGTAGTCGCGCCATGTGTGCCTGCACTTTGTGCACCTTAAGAACTTTGTGGGCGGCTCATCGCCCGCCCTTGTCTGGACCTCCCACGTGTATGCCTCCTTGTTGCCGCACCTTGAGCATTCCGCCTCTGTCTTAGGCATTACCTCAATTTCCCTCTCAACAGCGCATATTTCGCGCTTTTCTTCTTTTCTTTTTGTTTCCGACAACTTCACTTCCTCTGCGCTGTGGGTATATCCGCATGAGCAGACAAGAATTGTCTTGCCCTTTTCCTTTTTCGGCATCATTATTGACTTGCATTTTGGGCAGAAAAGCATCCTAGCTCACCAGTCCTGTCAGTTTAAGGATTTCCACAAAGCCGATTTTTATCCAGCCGAGGAACGGCACGCGGATGACTGCCTTGCCAATCATCCTGTCCCTGCCAATGCTCTGCTCGAAATCAGCAGAGCCGCAATTCCTGTCGCCCTTTGTCTTGTAAACAAGGTCTCCCGCAACACCCCTCACCTGCACGATGCGGTGGATTATCGGCTCTTTGCGCGTGTCAGTCCAGTACACAAGTATGTCGCCCACGGCAAGCTCCGTCGGACCCCTGAGTATCATTATGTCGCCCTTGTTGAAGCCGTTTTTGAACGGGAATGCCTTGAAGTTGTCAATGCTTATGCCGTAATTTGAGTAAATGTCAGCAGGTGAAATCCTGTCTGAGCATCCCGTGTTTACGCAGCAGTACTGCCTTGACCACCATGAGTCAAATGAGCCGTCATGCTCCATGCTGCCTGAAACAACTGCAACAATAGGGTAGCTTGTGCCGAGCAAAAGCCCAAGCCCCGGATAAATCACGAACTTGATAAGCACGAAGGCAATGACTATGTTTGCAATCCAGCTCCAGACGCTGTTGTCCTCCCAGATGAACCACCAGAGTTTTTTCCAGAAACTTTTCTGCACTTCCATTGACAGAAATCATCAGGACAGGGTTTAAAAGCTTTTGTTTTTCGCCACATTTAAAAACCCCCTTTGCCGTGCCTTCTTTTATGCAAGAAAAGCCAGCATCGTATTTTGAAGGTGTTTTGCAATTGCGAGGATGTTCTGATGAGGTGTTGGACTGGGCGCATGACGAGATAGTGCGTGCAGGAAGGGCAAGGATAGCAAAGGTAAAGGAAGTCAAAGGAGGCATAGATGTTTATCTGTCATCACAGCGCTATATGCAGTCGCTTGGAAGGCAATTGCAGCAGCGCTTTGGCGGGATACTGAAGGTTACGGGCAGGATACACACAAGAAGCAGAATCACGAGCAGGGACGTGTACAGGATGACTGTCCTTTTCAGGCAATTGCCGTTCAAAAGAGGGGGTGTTGTAAAATACGTGGGCGAGCGGTGGAAAATCCTTGCAGTCGGCAACCAAGTCCAGCTGCAGAACATCAAGTCAGGGAAAAAACTGAGGATGCTTGCTGAAAAGCTAATTCGTTGATTTTCTCCCTGCCTGATAATCAGCAATGATTTTCCTGAGAAGCGCCTTGTTGGCTCTTGCCTTTTCCAAAGACGCCCTGTCAAGGAATGCAAAATAATCATCCTGCGTGTGCGACACGTTTGAGGCATTTATTATCGTGAAGGGAATGCGTTCTGCTATCTTTGGATGCATGCTCCTGACAGCAATGATTAATGGGGAAAGGGGCTTTAATTCCTCAATGACATTCTGGCTGAGCATGTTACAATCATCCACGAACAAAATGTCACCTTTCTTGAAGCCAATAACCCTGCTGATGCGCTTGAATTCGTCCTGACCTAGGTTTTTCAGTTTTTTCGCAACAGCATACTTTTCCTGGTTGAGGAGCACGTGTTGCCACCTTTGCTGGCGTGAAAGCGTCTGCTCAAGCTTGTGCTTCAGGTCGGCTATGGTCCTCTTTGCGTGCTCAAGTTCTGCGGTCGGCCTGATAATCCTTGTCTCCGGCTTCACGGCATTGCCCAGCTCGCTTGTTTTTTTGCCGAGCTTCTCAACTGTCTTTGAAAGCCTGGCATTCTGCTGTTTCAGGATGTCCCTTTCCTGCTGGACTGCAACAAGGGCATCATAAATCTTCCAGTAGTCCTCCTGCTTCAATTGCCTCTGCTCAACAGCCTTTTTGAGGATTTGCGCCTCTTTCCTCGGCATTGTCAGGAAGTCAAAAGCGCTTCTGATGCTGATGCCCTGTTTGAGCACCAGTTCTGCAACATTATTGAATAGTTCAGGATGCCTTTTGTCTGAAAGAAACTGCCTGACCCTCACGAACAAGCGCTCGTGCCTGTTGTAGGCAACGATTGCCGCAGCCAGTGCGTCCATTTCGTGATTGCTGTTGTAGCCGCGCGATTTCGTGATTTCGCGCTTGTCAGAAACAAGAAGGTCTTCGACAGGAGAGCTGACTTTTGCTCCAAGCCTTGTGGCAACCTCTGAAACAAAAGAGGGCACCTTTGACTTGTCAGTTGCAGCTATTATTACTGTGCCAAGCGCGCTGAGTTCTGAAACAACAGTGTCGCGGTCAAGATCTTTTGCTGACTTTGAGCTGACAAGCTTTCCGTTTGTGTCAAGCACTGCATAACCAATTGTTGTGCCGGGGTCGATTCCGGCAATAAGCAGCTTTTTCATGGCAGTATAATGATATTCCCCCTTCCCTTCTTAATCTTTTTGACCTTGCCCTGATGCTCAAGCTCTGCAATCATTAATGAAATCTTTGCCTCCGAATAGGGGATCGCCCTTCTCAAATCCTTTTGCGTTGTCCTTCCGCCCTCCTTCCGTACGAACGCCAGAATTTCCTCAAGGTCCGCCTTTTGCATTGGCTTTTTTTCCTGCTCTTCCTTCTTGTCCTCAGGCGCCTTTTTCCTTTTTTTCAGCAGCAGCGCGGCAGCAACCGCAACGGCAGCAAGCACAGCAAGCACGTAAGCCCAGGCGGGAATTGGTTCTGGCTCTTCGTACACGGCAACATCAAGGGTCTCGTTCAAAAGCTCCTCTTCAACATCAAATTCGGGGAACAGGATGAGGTCAAGGACATAATCCCCTTCCTGCCTGATTGTGATGTTTTCTGTCGCGCTCATTTCAAGCTTTGCCTGCCTCGCAGTAATCGCATAATTTCCAGGCAGGACAAAAAACCTGTAAGAGCCATTGACAGAAACCATGACCTGCCTTGGGGCTGTGCTGATTTCAACCACTGCCTGGCTGACAGGATTAAGGTCCAAATCATATATGGAGCCGTGAATGACAGCGCCAAAAGCAGTGCTGGCTAGCAGAATCAAAAATAAAGGATATGACCCCCAATACGCCTTCATATGCCTGTATTACCCTGGGCGAATATATAAATCTTTGTGAAGGAAAAAAAGCCCGAAACGGTCTCTGTAAAGCTTTAGAGGGCGGGAAAAACCTTTATTTTGCCATTCAGGAAAGTGTATTTATAAAATACGCTTCCATTACACCCCTTGCCTGCATCAAGATGCGCAGGCAGATGTTAACAAAAAAAATAATGGAGGCGAAAAAATGAAAGGAGCAAAAATGTGGGCATTGGTCGTGCTTGCACTTTTCGTTGCCAGCTTGGCTCCATTCGTTGCTGCCCAAGAACAGGGCGGAAGCGGTGAGGGAGCAGGCGCGCCGGCAGAAACCGGTGCTGGAGAGCAAGTCCAAGAGCAGGTCCAGGCAGCAGTAAAAGCAGGCCCGGCAAGTGCATTTGAGAAGTCGCGCCAGGAAAGAATCCAGCGCGCAGAACAAATGCGCGAAGAGCTCAGGGCAAAGCGCAAGGAGGTGCGCGCAGAAATAGAAGGAATGAAAAAATCATTCCAGGAGCGCTACCAGCAAAACAAGGAAGAGCGCAAGGAGCTTAAGCAGGAGCGCAAGGACCTCCACAAGCAGTGGAAGGAAAAGCGCACAGAACTCAAGAGCGAGCGCGAACATGCGCGCGCAGAGCTTGGAGATGCAAAAGGCAAGCTTGTCCAGTGCAGGGGAAGTGACTCTGCAAACTGCCAGGAAGCAAGGACAAAGGCAAATGTGTCTGCAGGGAAGTTCCTGACAAGGGCATCCCAGCACATAATTGCCGTGCTGGAAAAGGCAAAGGAAAGAGTCCGGGCTTCAGCACTTTCAGAAGAGGAAAAGGCATCGCTGATAGCAACCCTTGAGGCAGACGTTGCAGAACTGGACGCTGCAGAGGAGGCAGCTGCTTCGCTTGGCGAGAACGCCACAAAGGAGGACCTGAAGGGTGCTGCTGACACTGTCAAGCAATTGTGGGGCAAGGTAAAGGAAGACATCAAGGCAGCAATGGGTGCTGTCGTGGGCAACCGCGTCAGCGGAATTGTTGTCAAGATGGAAAAGCTTGCCAAGAAGTTTGACAGGGTTGTTGCCAAGCTGGAGGCAAAAGGCAAGGACGTCTCCGGGCTCAAGGCAAAGCAGGCAGAATATCAGGCAAAGCTTGATTCTGCAAAGGCGCTTCAGGAAGAGGCAAGGGCAATGATTGCAGCTGGAGACCGCTCAGGGGCAAATGAAAAGCTCAAGGCGGCACACCAGGAACTGAAGTCTGCAAACGAGCTCCTCAGGGGCATTGTCCAGGACATCCGCGGAGCAGGCGGAGCGCAGGAGCTTGAGTCAGAGCCGGCAGAAGGCAACGAAGCAAATGAAGGAGCTGCTGCTTAAACCTGGAAAGGTTTAAATAGCACCGGCTAGTTCAAACACGCAGGTGGTAGAATGAGAAAAGCACTTGTGATTGTTGCAATGCTTGCTTTGCTCGTGTCTGCAGGATGCGCTCCAAAAGGAACGCCATTCCCAAGCACCACAGGCACAGACAAGGATGTCAACGCAATATCAGCAGACGTCTCTGACGTTGACTTGATAAGCGCAGACATGGACACGTCAGAACTGGACACGCTTGACCAGGAGCTTGCTGACATCCAGACCCTGGAGCTGCAGTAAAAGCTTTTATACCCTTTTTCTTTTTTCTTTTTTTCTATGATTGAACTAGACGGCACTTTTGGAGAAGGAGGAGGGCAGATAGTCAGGACTGCGCTCGCGCTCTCAATTATTACCCAGCAGCCATTCCACGTCACAAACATACGCTCTGGAAGGGACAAGCCGGGCTTGAAAATGCAGCACTTGAACTGCATAACCGCCCTGCAAAAGATTTCTGACTCAAACGCACAGGGCACAGCGCTTGGAAGCACAGAGCTCACGTTCACTCCTGCACCATTAAAAGGAAGATCATTAAGCGTTGACATTGAGACAGCAGGCTCAATTACGCTGTTTTTGCAGGCAGTCCTTTTGCCATGCATGCTTTCAGGCAGGCAGATGAAGTTGGAAGTGATTGGCGGGACAGATGTTGCGTGGTCAATGCCGATTGATTATTTCAGGGAGGTGCTTGTGCCGCAGCTCTGCAGGTGGGCAGAAATTGATGCAAGGGTTGAAAAGCGCGGCTATTATCCGAAAGGAAACGGCAAAGTCGTGATACGGATAAGGCCAAAAGATGAAAAAAAACCAATAGACCTCCTTGAACAGCACAATCTCATACAAATAAAGGGAGTTTCGCATGCCTCAAAGGATTTGGAAAAGGCAAGAGTGGCAGAAAGGCAGGCAAACTCTGCAAAACAAATGCTTGCAAGGTACAACTGCCCTGTCACGATACGCACGGAATATTCTGATTCCTTGTCCACCGGCTCTGGAATAACGCTTTGGGCGGTCTTTTCGGAGAAAAAAGATGACATTGATGTTGCAAGCCCCATAATAATCGGCGCTGACGAGCTTGGCGAAAAAGCAAAGCCGGCAGAAGAAGTTGGAAAAATCGCTGCGCAGAAACTAATTGAGGCAATTGACTCAAAAGCTCCTGCTGATGCGCACCTAGCTGACAACTTGATTCCGCTTATGGCATTGTTTCCGCCAAGCGCAGTCAAGGCTCAGAAAATAACAAAACACACAGAAACAAACATTTATGTTGTTGAAAAATTCCTGCCGGCAAGGTTTTCTGTTGAGAACAACGTTATCAAATCATTGCAAGCTTGATGCTTGTGCGCAGGTCGCGGATTTCATAAGAGAGCTGCCTGCGGTCTTCCTCGCTCAGGCGCCTTGCGGCTGACTCAAGGTCATCAAGGATTCTCAAGGCAGCGTTAATGTCATTTGCCTCAATGCTTGCCTTTGCGCCTTCAATCATTTCCTGCAATTCATCCCTTGTAACCTCCACCTTTGCCGGAGCAGCACGCGGCTTTATTGCAGGAACAGCAGGCTTAAGGCGCACTGGTTTTGCCTTCACTGCCGCCTTTGCCCTGGCAGTCGGCTTTGCGATGTGCACCACGTGGACTGCGCCGTACTTTGCGCCTGTCCTCCTGAGGGCTGCAATCTCCCTCCTGAGCTGTGCTGCCTCTCTCCTAAGCTGGGGAATATCCATCTTGAGCTTCTTTGCCTTCTCTGCCTCTGCAAGGAGCTTCCTTGCAAGCTTTTCGCGCTCAGAGATTGCCTTGTTTGCCTCCTCAAGCTGCTTTCTTGCCTTGTCAATCTCCTTGACACGGGCATTAACAAGCTTTTCCTTTTGCTCTGTTTCGCGCCTGTCATCATCAAAAGCCTTTATTGTCCGGATGATTTCCTGCTCCTTTTCCTTGAGTGCTGCCATGTCGCCCTTTACGAGGCGGTTGAGTTCCGCCTTCTGCGCGCTTACGAATGGCTTGATGTCGTGAAGAGCGCTTATCGTGCTGTCCCATTCCTGCCTGAGGATTGCGAGTTTGCTTTGATGGGCTGCTGCAATTTCCTCAATGTCGCGCTTTGCCTTTGCGAGGTCGTCAATAAGCCCCTGAATTGCGTTCTTGTGCTCAAGCCACTGGGTTTCGCTTTTTGCGGCAGAACGTTCCTTTTCGCTTATCTTCCTGAGCGTTTCCTCTGCATCACGCCTCTTTGCCTCTGCTTCCTGCATTGCTTGCAAGACTTCAGTTTCCTTTTTGCGGATTTCCTCAAGCTTCTCTGCATTCTCGGCGGCAATCCTTCGCGCTTCCTCAACTGCCTGCTTGTTCTCCATGACAGCGCGCTGGGCTTCCTCCTTGACAACTTCTGACTGCGCAATCACGCGCTTTGCCTCCTCAAGCGCAACTATTTTCCTGGCAATCATTTCAGCCTGCTTCTTAAGCTCTTTTTCGCGCTCATTTATTGTGCGCTCGTTATTTGCCAATTGCATTGTTTTCTTCGCAAGCGCTTCCCTTGTAGCATAAAGCTCGCTGCTGACCTTCTCAAGAATATCTTTTCTGCGCTCAAAGTTCCGCATCTCGCGCTTCAGCCTGTCATATTCGCGCTTGGATTCCTTCACTTTTTTGCCCAATTCCTCAAGCTTCTGCTCCTCTTGGCCCACAAGCGCTGAAAGATGCTGCTTCCTGCGCTCAAGCGCGGCAGTCCTTGCTGACTTCAGCTCACCAAGCTTTTTTTCCTCAATCTCAATCTGCTTCACGAGCCGCTTGCGCCTGCGCTCAAGAGGCACCTCTGCGTGCCTTATTGCGTGCTCAACACGCTCTGCGCGGCGCTTGCGCTCCTCAATAATGTCCTCGCGCTGGAGCAATGCCGCCTCTTTCTCGTTCAGTAGCCTGCGCTTTTCCTCGAACAAAGCCTGCTGCTCCTCAAGCTCCTTCTCTGCCTTGCGCACCCTTTCCTCGCGTTCAGGCACGCTGCGCTCTGCCTCCTTGAGCTCGGCAAGCTTGCGTTCTGCCTTTTCGTGAAGTTCGTCAAAGATTGCTTTCTGCTCCCTTATTTTTTCGTCAAGCTTTTCAGCAATCTCCGCCTTCCTCCTGAGTTCTTCCAGGTGGCGCTCAACTTCCGCGAGCTCGCGCTGCTTCTGCTTCAGGGCAAGGGAGACGTCCTCAAGCCTTGCCTTCTGCTCCCGAGGGGGCGTTCTGCTGAAAAGGCCGAACACGCTTGCACTGCCACTCCCCCGCGGCGGTTCCACTCGAACAACCATCGACGATGCAGTATCTGCGGGCTTTAAGTATTTTTGTTGTTCCTAAACAATGAGAACGCAGGATTAGGCGGTGGACGATAGAACCACAAGCTTTTTAAGCAATTCCCATCCTGAGGGGGTTGTGGCTCAGACAACAGAACGATGCAATTCGTGCAAGACAGACATAACCAACATACAGGGCACTGCGCGGTTCAAATGCCCAAGCTGCTCAAAGCAGGAAATAATCCGGTGTGAGCGGTGCAGAAGGCTTGCCGCAAAGTACGCCTGCCCTGAATGCGGATTTGAGGGTCCGAACTAGATGGCGCGCGTAGTGGTCACTGTCACAATAAATCCCGACAGCCCAGAAGTTGACCTCAAAAAGATTGAGGACGAGGCAAAGGAAAAAATTGAAAAGCACGGCGCTGACTACGGCAGGACAGAATTCGAGCCGCTCGCGTTCGGGCTGAAGGCGATAAAGATGATATTCATAATGGACGAGAAAAAAGGCACCCCTGACGAGCTTGTTGACGAGATTTCAAAGCTCAAGGGAGTCGCGTCAGCACGCATCACGGACGTGAGGCGCACAATCGGGTGAAAAAAATGGCAAAGCGCAAAAATAATGTGCTTTTTTGGATCATTTTCGCAATAATCGTGATAGCAGGTCTGTGGTATTATTATAAAATGCCAAAAGAGGCAGTTCCAGAAACAGTAGAGCCTGTCAAGAAGGAAGGGGTGCAGATAGGCGACCTTGTCGGGATAAGATTTGTTCTTGCGATGACAAACGGCACTGTCATTGACACCACAAACCCCGCGCTGGCAAAGGAGTACAATGTTTCTGCATACTCAAAGGACGTATTCAGGTTCATTGTCGGGCAGAGCGGAAAGCTGAAGGGCTTTGACGAGGCAATGATAGGGCTTGAGCCGGGCAACTTCACGCGGATAATCACGCCAAGCGAGCCCGTCCTGCAGTACGTGATGAACAGGACGCGGACAATATCCAGAAACCAGCCAATACCGCGCTACCAACCATTCACGCTCAGCGCGTTTGAGAAATACTTCAAGAAAAAGCCGGCCATTGGCGATGTAGTCTCAAACCCCCAATTCCCGTGGCCATACAAGGTCGTGAACATGACAGAAAACAATGTGCTGTGCGACCCGTTCGTGACAGAAGGAAAGTCATACCAGCTGCCATGGCTTGAGTGGAAGTCAACATTGCTTGTAGTGGCACACAACTCAATGAATTTCAGGCACAACCCCGAGGAAGGGCAGGTGATAAGTACAGACTTCGGTCCTGCTGTTGTAAACCTTGACGTTGGCAGGCTGAACATCACGTACCAGGCGAAAGTCGGAGACATAGTAAGGCATTCTGTGCAGATAGGGCATGGCGCTGCTGTCGTTATGCCGCAGACATTCCAGGTGACTGATGCCACAGACAAGACGCTCACAATCACGCGAATAAATTATCCTGCGCAGGAAACCCTTGTCCTCAAGGGCGAGATTCTGGAGTGGGAAAAGAATGTCAAGGAAGTAAAGGGTGAGCCGATAGGGGAAGCAAAAGTCTCAATCAGCTGATTTTTTCAGAAATTCCTCTATTAGTTTGATGTCATTCCTGTCTTTTTCCCTGTTCATTGCCTTTTTCCACTTCACCAGATAATCAAGCCTGACATATTTCAGCCCGCCAATAACATCTGCAGTGTCAATCAGCGGGTTAACGTCATCAAACCAGGGCTTCCACTGGTTGAAAATGCTGATGTTGCCGATTTTTATCTCCTGGTTTTTTTTCAGCAGGAGTGTGGCTCTTCAAAAGCTCCGCCCAAATGCTGTCCTTGACAATGATATCAAGGTCATTGACATCCCTGATTCCCCTGACCGCCATTGGTCCGCTTCCGAATATTGCAAAATTCTCGGCCGGAAAATTAAGCTTTTTCAATTCTTCAAGAAGGTTTTTGAATCTGTTGGGCATTATTTCTTCTTCGCGTGCTGGATTCCTGCAGCAGCGCACTTGTCGCAGCAGAAATTGTAGATTACGTGGTTTATTTCGCGCTCCACAACCTTTGACTTGTCCTGGCTGAGGATTTTTCCGCAGGCAGCGCAGTGCGCCTTCTCAGGCTCTTCCTCCCCCTCCGCAAAGCCCTCCTCCCACTCGCTAACCTCATCGTCCTCCATCAGATCCTCGCGACCCTCTTCAGTGTACACGTCGACCTCTGCCCCTCCGACGTGCATCTTTGTCTCGACCTCCTCGGGCGTCTCGTCGTGCTCATCCTTCTCCCTGAAACCCATCGGCTCCTCGGAAATCCTTTCTGCATCCTCTTCCTTGGGCTTGTCAAATATCGTGCCCGCCTTCTTTTTTGGCATAAGCAGGATGCGTGAATGACTATTTATTAACTTTTCGCGAAGAAGGAGGATATTTGCTGTGCAGGGTCAACGGAAATCCTTAGGTTCCAGTCGCTTGGGAAGCAGGAGAAGTATCTTGGCCAGGCGTAGCGCTCGTCAAGGAATATTATCACCCCCCTGTCTGTTTCTGAGCGGATGCACCTGCCTGCGTTCTGCATGCACTTTGTCAGGGCAGGCATTGTGTAGCCATAATCCCATCCCTTGCCGAACTTCCTGTTATAGTATTCTATCAGTTGCTGGGTTTCAAGATTTGGGCGGTCAAGCGGAAGCCCGACAACAATCACTCCCTTGAGTATCCCTGGCAGGTCAATGCCCTCGCCAAAGCTTCCTGAGGCAACGCCAAGAAGCACGGCGCCCGAGTCCTTGTATTTCTTGAAGCGCTCAAGGAATTGTGCCTTCTGCTCCTTTGTCATGTTTGGCTGCTCAAGGAAGAGGGTCTTGTTTGACAGTGGCGAGAATGCATTGTTGACCGCGTCCCTTATTTGATAGCTTGGGAAATACATTGCAACACAGCCGGGAATCTGGTTTGTGAGCCTTGCGCAGTATCCTGCGATTGACTTGAACTGTGCGTCAGAGCGCTGGGAAAACTTGGTGGTTGTGCGCGGGACCACGAGTGCAAGCCGGTTTTGCTCGGGGAACGGCGATGGGTATTCCTTTGTGATGCGGTTGCCGGCAGGGATTCCCAAAAGGTCGGCAAACATTGATGCCGGCGAAAGGGTTCCTGACATCGTTATCGTGCAGTAAGCTCCCTCAACCAGCTCTTTTGTGGCGAGTGAGGGATCCAAGCAGCGCCTGGCCAGCAGGATATTTTTGTTTTGCTTCACAAGAATCCTTGAGAAGCCCTCGTCATCCCCGGGCCAGGACTCAAGGAACTCCGCTATTGTGCCGAGCATGCTCCTTTGCTTCTCCTGGCGCACTGTGTTTGCTGCCGCATCGAGCCTTGTGACAATTTCCTCCAGGTTTGCGAACCTTGACAGTGCGTCAAGGAGCTCTTCGCGCTTTACAAGCTTTTCGCCGTCCTGCTGCAGGCCATTGGCGAGATTTTCAAGGGCAGAGTTGAGTTCTGCCATTGCCACTGCAAGGTCATCGAACCTGTACTTCCTTGCCTCCTTGGCAGCGCCAAGTATCATTCTTGAGGAAATGCGCTGGGTCATCAATTCCCTTGCCCTGCCCGGAAGGTTGTGCCCCTCGTCAAAGATGATGATTGCCTGGTCGAGCTTTTTCCTTGTCTTTTTCAGGAACGCGTTCCTGATGTGCGGGTGAAGCAGGTAATAATAATCGGTCACAATAACTTTTGACTTCTCGGCAAGGAGCAGTGAGACTTCGTAAGGGCAGATGTTTTTTTCGGAACAGCGCGAAATAACTGTTTCTGTCGGCAATGGCGCCTCCTGCTCAATCTCTCTCAGCGTCATGTCGCGCTGCACGCCCTGCCTCGCGTTCTCGTACGGCTCGCAGGTTTTGCTTTCCCTCAATGCCTTGCAGTACGGGAAAAAGTCGTTTGAGCGCATTGTCGTGACCCCCTGCTGCGTGCACATCCATTTCTTGCCTATGATTGATGTTGCGATGAAGTCGGCATTGTATTTTTTCCTTATTGCCTTGAGGGTATCAAGCACTATCTTGTGCTGGGTGTGCCTTGAGGTCAGGAAGAACACTACAAGGTCGCGCTTGAGGGCAAGGTCAAGCGCAGGGCTTAGTGTTGCGGCTGTCTTTCCGAGCCCTGTGGGCGCGTGGGCAACAAAGTGATTCCTTTTTTCAAGCGCCTCTCCGGCATCATGCATCATCTGCCTTTGCACGCTTCTAACTTGCGCGTGAGGAAAAAGAAAGCTCATTTTCCTGCCGTAGTTTTGCTTTGTTTAAATGCTTTTGCAAAATTTTTGTCGTCGGCAAAAAAAGCAGATATACGTATTTCATCATTGTTATTCGAAAGATTTAAATACAAACTGGATTTGATAGAAAACACTCGAAACAAGACATTCCTGTTTGTGTGGGGAGGCGCCCGGCAAAATCTGTTGGGCAAATAAAAAAATAAAAAAAACAAAACCTTTATATATTGCTTCCATAATAATTGTCGTAACATATATGAATAAGACGATATTTGGGGTGGGTGCGTGAAAAACAAGGAAATTTTCAGCGTTTTTTTCCGCGAAAAGCCTGCTATGATGCTTGTTGAATTGAAGAACGCGAAATCCGAGGTTTATGCCTCATCGCTCGCAAAACAGATTGACTGCACTTATTCCCACGTTGTCAAAATTCTCCAGCAGATGGAACGCGAGGGTCTTGTCAACTTTGACAAGCAGGGCAGGCTCAAGCTGCTTGCGCTGACAAAGAAAGGGCAGGATGTTGCATCCCGCATTGATGACGTCAGGGGACTATTGTAAATGGCTGTTCTTCCGTTTTCTCCAGGCATAATCGCGCTATTGGTTGTTGCCGGATTCTGGGAAGCTGTCTGGAAGGCAATTGCGATGTGGAAATCAGCAAGAAACAATCAGCTCCCCTGGTTTATTTGCATCCTAATCTTTAACACAGCAGGTATACTGCCCATAGCATATCTCCTCTGGTTCCAGAAAAAAAGAAAATAAAATTTATTCCGTGTACATCTTGAGCTTTTCCGGCTGGTATTTCCAGTTGACTGCAATCCTGCCAGTCCGCTTGTAATACTTTATCAGCCTCCTGATTTTCGATTCTGTCAGGAGCAGGCCGCGGTGTGCAGCCTCATCCTTCCTGTTTGCCTCAAGGTGCTTTCTTATCACAATTGACTTCCTCATCAATGCAGTAAGGTCATCAGGAAGCTCAGGCAAGAGTTTTTTTTCAGCAATAATTTCAGACACAGACTTTCCGGTAATCTCCTTAACGTCAGGAACACCATACGTGTCCCTGAGCACAAGACCTATCTGGGAGCAGGTCTTACCCTCCTTTGCGAGCTTCACGACAAGAATCTCAATCTCCTTTGGCTTGTACCTCAGCCACGTCGGCTTTGAAGGCTTCAATGGCTTGTGCGGTCCTGACTTCCCCTTCTTCCTTGAATGCATCTTTGCCATGATTTATTCTCCATTCGAGATGACTGAGAAGTTTTTCTCTCCAGCATACACGAGCTTTTCACCAGTGTATCTCTCGAACAAGAATTGTTTCAAGAAAGGGCTTTATTAAGCTTGTGGTCAGTCAGGCTCTTCCCTGCAATAACCGCCGAAGACACTCATTGACTCAACATAGGTTTGAGCTGCGCCTTTCGCAATGGTGTTTGACTCGTTTATGCCAACACGCCTGATTGAGTCATTGTTCACCTTAAGGTCAAACTTCGGACCTTCAAGGACGTTCTGCAGGAGCATTTCAAAGTCGCCGACAGGCGTCATGAGCACAGTGCGGATTCCCTCATGCACAACCCTGCACTTCTTCGCGCCGTAATAAACGCAGACTGTTGCCGAATAAGTTGTTGGACTGCAGCGCTGGCCGCCCTTGCAGTCAATGTGCTCGCAGCAGCCGTCAGCAGGGATGCACTTGCCCTGCGCCTTGCAGAACTTTGCGCCTTCAACGCAAATGCACGAAGACGAGCCAAAGTCCCACTCCTCATTGTAGCCACACAACGGCTTTTCAGCGCAGACATTGTTTTTGCATACCTTTCCAGACGGGCACTCTGTGTCATCACAGCAAAGCCTCTCGCCAATGCACCTGTCGCCGCACTTCTTGAACCCGCCTGAGCACATGCAAACGCCGGCTTCGCAATAAGCGTTCTCGCCGCACTGCTTTGCAGAGCACGCATCCGCCTTTTCAGGGACAGTGATGTTCAACGGCTTTGCAGTAATTGTCTGCTGGGAGCATGCAGCAATAGCTACAAGAAAAACACACAATGCCGCAATAACCACCCTGCTCATTAGGAGAATAATACGCGAGTGGTGTTTTTAAAGGTTTGTGAGAATAAAATAATAGCCCCGCACGGATTCGAACCGCGCCAATCGTGGCTGGGTTCAAATCCGCTGGGCAGTGTTTATCCAAAATGACTCTGTCGCTTAAGTTTCATAGCCCCGCACGGATTCGAACCGTGGTCAAGAGGGCCAGAGCCTCTTATCCTTGGCCGCTAGACGACGGGGCTGTTCTGTGCCAGAAGGTAATCCGAGCCCTTTTAAATATTGCGCTTAAACAAACAAAGGAGCCAGCTTGATTGAAGCCCATGCAACAATTGCGCCAAGCACCAGCCCGCCAATGACGTCAGACGCATAATGGCGCTTCAGCCTTATCCTTGTGTAAGCAACAGCAAGGACAGCAATAATGAGCAGGACTCTTATCGTGTTCTGCGGGAAAACAAAGGCAAGGATTATTGCAAGCGCTGCTGCGCGCGCGCTGTGCATGCTTGGGAAAGAGCTTGCATCAATCTTTGTGAAAAAGCCCCTGTATTTCTGTTTGTCAGGCCGCTTCCTGAAGAACAAAGTGCGGATAATCGCAATGACAACATAAAGCAGTATCAGCGCGATAATGAGCTCTACTGCAACCTCTGTATTGCCTAAAAGAAAGAAAATAATGGCAACAACAAGGTAAACCGCAAGCCCGCCAAGGGCAGTAGTGTCACGCATTACTTCATCCAATGGCAAATTCTATTCACCCTTTAGTATAGTTTGTGCTCTTGTTGTGTAGTTCAGGACATGGTCGCTGTCAAGCACAGCCTTGACGTTAATATAAGGAAGCAAGTCATCCCTGATTCGCTCAAACACCCTCTGCCCTTTCTTGGTCAGCGCAAGGTTCTTGTTGTCATAAGAGATTAACTTCAGGTCTTCAAGCGCCTCAAGGTTCTTGTACAAGGCACGCTCTTTCTTCGCAGTTATTTGTGCCTTCCTGGCAAGCTCAATGAAAGCAGCCTTGTTCATCGAAACAGCCAACGGTTTTCCTGCAAAGCGCTTTGAGCACTCCTCATAACAAGTGCCAAGAGCAAACAGAATGTAAGCCTGCACCTTAGTAACCCGCATACGCCTCTGTTAGCATAACAGAGGTTATAAAGATTTCGTCGTGAGGAAGAAAGCTAAGCATTTCAGAATGTATTTAAATACCGGAATAATGCCCGTTTAGCGAGGTGACGCTTATGAAAGCATACATTGCAATTATGGTTTTGCTGTTATTGGCAGGGTGTTCAATGAAGCTTGACTATCCCGCAAAAGAAGTGTGCACAAAAAAGGATACAAAGCTCTCAATGAGCATAAGGGATGCAATGGAAATCGCCAAAAACAGCGATTGCGCACAGCATGGGGAGTTCAAGAACTATTACTGCAATGACTTCACAGGCACTGTCTGGATGGATATGGAGATGAAAGAGCCAAAAGAAGGCTGCAATCCCGCTTGTGTCGTAAACATCGAGTCAAGGACTGCTGAAATTAACTGGAGATGCACAGGGCTTTTAGTTCCAAAGAAGTGATTTTTTAAAAAATAAAAAAAATACTGTCCTGCCTACTTGGCAGAACAGCCGCAGCCTGAAGCGCCGCACGAGCCTCCGCAAGAGCCTCCGCAGCCACCTGAGCACGAAGCTCCTGCGTTTGCGCCAGAGCCGCACGTGCAGCCTTCAACGCCGCACGAGCCTCCGCACTCGCCATTGCAGCCGCACTGGCATGCTGCTTTCTTTGCCTGCGCTGGCGCATAATTTGCATATGCGAACACAGCGCTCCCTGCGAGAAGCACTGCAAGCACAAGCAAACCGATGATGTGGTTTCTTTTCATTTTTGTTTACCTCCGCTGAATTTTGTTCAAGGAAAACACTGAAAAGATATAGAATCTAGCCGATGAACATACAGGGTTAAAACGGCTATAACTGCAGAATTCATGCGAGAGAACGTTTATAACGCGATTCAGACATTGACTTTCAAAAATACTTTTTTTGTCTTGCCTTTCTCAACCCTTTTGATCAAGCCTTTCTTTTCCAAACTGCCCAAGACAATGCTTAATCTTGACTTGTGCATGTCAGTCCTGAGCCTTAAAGTGCTCTGTGTGATTCCGTCCTGCTCCTTGACTGCCTTTATGACTTTCTGCTCGTCAGCATCAAGCCCTTTCATCAGGATGCTGAACTTTTCCTCCTCTTTCTGAATGTGCTTTTCTTTCTGGAGCACTGAAATTATTTCTTTTTGCGACTTTTCAAACAGGACAAGGTATGCCCCAAGCGCTATCAGAACTGCAGAAACAATCCAGACAATGACATAAGGAAGGAAGCTCCTGTCCTCGTGAAGGCACGTGCCGTCCTCAAGGTAGCAGGTTCCTGTCTGGCTGACAATCTTCTCAATAACCCTGCCTTCATTCCAGTAATAAGCAATGCTGGCTGCAAGCAGAAGTATGCCTGCAACCAAAAGCACAAAGCCGATTTTCCTGTTATCCACAAATATTTGCTGTTTTGGCCGTATTTAGGCTTTGTGAAGCAGTGGTTAGTGGTGCTCTTCAGCTTCTGCCTTGTCTGCCTCGGCTTTTGTCTTGTGGACTGTGCCGTCAGGATGGTTTGGCGGCGAATAAATCGTGTAGAGCTTCAACTTGGCTGTCTTTGAAGGATTAATAACGTTGTGGTAAGTGCCTGCAGGAACAACCACAGCATCGCCGTCTTTTGCAGCGTGCTTCTCAGTATTGTTGAAAACAAACAATGCCTCGCCTTCCTCAATCCTGAAGAACTGGTCAACATTGCCGTGTACTTCATTGCCGATTTCCTCGCCAGGCTGCAAACACATAACAACAAGTTGCACGTGCCTGCCTGTGAACAGAACCTTCCTGAAAAACTCATTCTCAACAGTCTGCTTCTCAATCGGCCCAACATATCCTGTCATTTTTTACACCTCAATACATTTTAGACTGCAATTTTAACGCGAATAATCCTTAGGTTTCCATTTCAAGATAAGCTCAACAAATATGTACAAAAGAACGATTATCAATAACAAATTAATGAATGCACTGAGAAATGCACCCAACCTGATATTCGCAGACCCAATTGAGAATGTTATTTCTTCCCATACCTCAAACCGGTCAGGGAATAACGGCCTGATAAATGGCAGAATAATATCATTAACAAAAGACTGAATAAAACTCAAAGCCGCCATGCCGATAATAAACGCAACCGAGATTCCTATAATTCTGTACTCTTTAAGGAACCCCGTGAAGTTTCTCAGAAATTTCATATTCTTTAATCTTCTTCGTTGTTATATAAATCTTTCTCTGAATAATTAAAAATATAGCTTCGCACGGATTCGAACCGCGCCAATCCATTGCCGGGTTCAAATCCGCTGAGCAGTGTTTTCCAAAAAGGACTCTGTCTTTAAAGTTTTATAGCCCCGGGCGGATTCGAACCGCCGTCAACAGGGTTCCTCAGCAATTGTTTGCTGCCAAAGCCTGTTATCCTTGACCACTAGACGACGGGGCTGTATTCTATTGGACAGAAGTTGCGTATAAAAAGGTTGTTGTGCTACTTGACATATTCAACATTGGGCAGGTCTTTGAACTGCCGGTCTCCTGTTAGAAAACAAATATTATTTTTCAAGGCATAAGAATAACCAATTGCATCTGCATTTGAAATGTCGCGCTTCTTATGTTTTTTCCTGAACAACATTGCCTCTTTGATAACTTCATCATCAATCTCAACAACATGGACAATTGACTTTCTCAGGATATCTGCAAATGCATCTCCGTGCTCGTTCAATGCCCACCACGTCAGCTCAATTTTGTTCAGCACAGTCGTGATAAGCGGAAAGTCGCAATATTTTGCATATGCGGGGTTTTTCTTCAAAAGCTCGATTACTGCGTAAGTGTCAAAGAAATAATTTACCATCCTTTCCTCAGTTCGTCCTTTATTTTCTGGGTTGGCTCTCTTGTGGTGATTGGCCCAAGGTTCCAGATGTCCCTTGCAAGCGGAATCTTCTTTACCACGATTCGTATGCGCTCCTTGGGGGAAATGTGTTCTCTTTCCACAACATCCTTGGGCAGGACGACTCCTATTGAGCCACCCCACTTCTTTGCAATACATTCGATTTCAGTCATGTTAGATAATGGTTAGATTAAGTTATATATAAATCTAACGAAATTGGGCGAGAAAATCTTCTTCCATGAAGTGCAGCTTGCTCGGCACGATAAGGCAGTGCACTGGCTTGCCAAAATCAATTTTAAGAAGGTCTTTTGCTTTGCCTGCCTTGATTAACTGGTCTTTTGCGCCTATTCTCGCGCAGCCAATGCACAAAGTGTCCCTTGTGAAGACCTTTTTGTTCAGCTTCAGCTCTATCCTGAGAAGGTAATCGATTGCGTCGTTTACTGTCATGAACCTGTTTTCCTCTGGCTTCAAGTCAAGCAGGAGCAGGGTATGTGCGCCTATTTTCTGGTTTTCCTCAATAACGAGGTAAGGAGTTTCAGGGGCATAGTCTTTCTGCGCAAAAGGAATGCTTGTTGTCTTGCCAAACTTGTAAACCTGCAGGCCTGTTGCTCCGATTGATGAGATTATGCTTGCATTATGGACAACTTTCACAGGAATGCCTGCTTTTCTTGCACGCTCGATAAGGTCAATGTGGGTTGTTGCTACAAGCGGGTCGCCGATTACCAAAAGTGCGCAGTCGCCATCTTTTGCTGCCTGAAGGATTGTTGCTTCTGCTTTCTTTTCGACAACCTCGCGGTTTGCAAGCTCAATCGTTTTGCCTATTGTCTTTTCAATTTCCGCAACAGGGCAGTTCAGTACAGAAGTATAGCTTTCCAAGTAAACCTTGTCTGCCTGTTTGAGCAGTTCAAGCCCTTTTAAGGTGATGTCGTTTGCATCACCAAGACCTATCCCGATAAGGAACAATGCCATGAGAAATAACCATAGACGGGGCGTTTAAAAAGCTATTTAATATTCTCGTGGGGGAGGAACTTCTTTTCCATCTTGCCAAACCACAGAATGAGAACCACAATGACTGCTGTTGCTATTGCAAAGGCATAAGCGCCTATGCCAACCATGAGCCCTATTGCTCCTGCAACCCAGATGCTTGCTGCCGTCGTGAGCCCGTGCACAGTGTCTTTTGTCTGGAAAATCACGCCGCCTCCGATAAATCCAAGGCCCACAACAATCTGCGCAGCAATTCGCGTGATGTCAGCATTCGGGCTTGTGAATGTCAGCGAGGCAAGAGTGTAAAGCGTTGCGCCGACAGAGACGAGGGATATGGTCCTGAGCCCTGCGGGGGACTTATGGATTTCCCTCTCCAAACCGATAATGCCGCCAAGCACAAGGCTTGTCAAAAGCCTCAGCAGCCCAATGCCAAGCTCAATTACCATAGGTCACCTTATTTTAGGAAGTACCTGCTCTTGCACTGCTGTGCTGCGAGATGCCGCCAACTCGCTTCGCTCCTTGGCGGACATCTCTCGTACTGCGGTACTTTGAGGAAAATAAAGAACCCCTCCTTTGCGGAGGGGCCGGGTTTTTGCCTTCATATACGATGGGGGTGGTATGAATGAAGGCAAAGAATGTACACCACCAAAGACCAAAGGGGGTGTAATCATCAGTTGATGAGCTCAATGCCGAGCTCGTCTTCAATCTGTGCCTTTTTTGTTTCCTTGACATGCTGCCTGCCAAGTATCCAGGGCGAGGTGACTCCTGTAATGATCGTCATCACCATCAGCTTGCCCTTCATGTCGTCGCAAACCCTTGCGCCCCAGATGACGTTTGCGTCCTCGTCAAGTTCTGCGGTCACCAGCTCACCTGCGCGGTTTATCTCGTCAAGGGTCATGTCAGGACCGCCAATCACGTGGATAAGTGCGCCTGTTGCTCCTGCATAATTGATGTCCAGGAGGGGGTTCTCAAGCGCGCCTTTCACTGCCTCATCAACCCTGTTTGTCGTGTCAGAGCTTCCGACTCCGATTGCGGCAACTCCTCCGTTTGTCATTATTGCCCTGACATCTGCAAAGTCAAGGTTGACAAGCGACGGGATTGCTATTGTTTCCACTATGCCCTTGATCATTGTCGCCACAAGCTCGTTTGCGACGGCAAACGCCTGCTGGATTGGCAGGTTGCCTGCAATCTGCACGAGGCGGTTGTTGTCAATCACTATTACCGTGTCAGAATGCTTGCGCAGCTGCTCAAGGCCAAACTCTGCCTTTTCAATTCGCGCGCGCTCAATGTTGAACGGCATCGTTACAGTGCCTATCACTATTGCGCCAGAGTCCTTTGCGAGCTGGGCAATCACTGGCGCAGAGCCTGTCCCTGTCCCTCCACCCATTCCTGCGCAGATAAAGACCATGTCTGCTCCTGAGAGTGCTGACTTCAGCTCTGCAATGCTTTCCTGCGCTGCTTCTGCTCCCTTTTGCGGGAACCCTCCGCAGCCAAGCCCGCGGGTTACGTCCCTTCCGATTATGAACTTCTTGTCGGCTTCTGAAACCTGGAGGTGTTGCTTGTCCGTGTTCACGGCAATTATTTCAGCACCCTTTATCCCGCGCTTGTAGAGCCAGGTGACCATGTTGTTTCCTGCACCTCCTGCGCCGATAACCTTGATGTTTGCCTGACCCACTTTAAGGTCTGCTTCCTGTATTTGGCTGTTTTCAGCCGCCTTCTGCACAATCAGTTCCATTTGTCATCCCCCCTTTAGGTTGGTCTTTTATTATGCACTCTAACATACACATTCCATTGCATTTATCCCACATTCGAAATGCTTATATGGATGTGCTGTCTTTTCTCCTCTCAGAAGTCGAGTGATAAGTTTCCGCCAAGATCCTTATCACGAACGCCAAAAAGACTTCAACGTAAGAACGCCAAGTTCAACGTAATATTCAAACACACACGATTCAACGCGAGTTCGCCAAAACTCGTGTTAAATCAATTATTTTTTCTTATGTGTAATTAAAGGATATATAAATACTTCTGGACTGCAATATAAATATCAGACTATACAAAAGCGAGTATATTATATGCAGGGAAAAGCAGGCATTTATTGCTTCTCCGAACTCGTGCTGCTGAACGGAGTTCGCAGCACACGAGTAAGGAGGGTAATTATCGCCCGCAGGCCCTTATTGGAGTTAGAAGTATTAACGGAATTCTTATTTGCTCCATTTCTCAAGGAACCTGCTGATTGTTTCCTTGGCATACTTTGCTGTCTTTGCCACGTGGGTTGAGTAGTACCCGACAAATGCGGCAAAGTCTTTTATCTTGTTGCCCCAGCGCTCAATGAAAACAACTGCCTCAATCGCGTGCTTCTTTGTGCGAGCAGGCTCCTCGTCAGGATAGCCAATCGTGATGATTGCCATTGGCCGCGCGCTCTCAGGCATCTGCAATGCCCTCCTGACCATTCCCTCCTCAAAAGCGCCAACCCAGCACGCGCCAAGGCCCTGGTCGTGAGCAGCAATAAGCATGCTTGCTGCTGCATTCGCGCAGTTCTGAATCGTGTAAAGCTCCTTCCCGCGCTTGCCGTACATCCGCTCGTCGCTCTCAGGGACACTGCAAATAACTATGTGCACAGGAGCCTTTTCCATCCAGTACTGCTTCATCGCAGCCTCTGCCAACTGCTTCCTCAAACCCTCTTCTGTTACGAGAACAAACCGCCAGTCCTGCAAATTCCCAGCGCTCGGAGCAACCCTGCCAGCATTCAGGATGTTTCCTATCTTTTCAAACTCAACAGGAATGTCAAGATAAAGCCTGCAGCTCCGTCGGGATTCAATGCATTCAAGCGTTTCCATTACGGGAAGTTTTTAAAAGGAATGCATATATAATGTTTTCTGTCAAGAACCGCCACAAATCATATCATTATTGGCGGCTCTCGGGCATACTCGGAAACCTTTATATGGTTTTCGAGCAGAGGTTTCCGACATATGCGATACCATGAACTGGCAGGGGTGTACGGGCGGCTTGAAAAGACAACCAAACGGCTGGAAAAGACAAGCATCCTCGCAGAATTCATTGCAAAAATACCCGATGACGCCCTTGACCAAGTAATGCTGCTCCTGCAGGGACGCGTTTTCCCCCAGTGGGACTCCCGCGAGATAGGAATGTCAACACAGCTCTTGCTCAAGGCAATAGCCCTCGCCACAGGAACGCCGCAGGAAAAAGTCGAACAGAACTGGAACAAGACAGGAGACCTTGGCCAGACAGCAGAAGCCCTTATCGGCAAAAAAACACAGTCAACGCTCTTCTCGCAGGAACTGACAACCAAGAAAGTCTTTGACAACCTGCACAAGATAGCAACAACAGAAGGAGAAGGCACAGTAGACAAAAAACTTGCGCTGTTCGCAGAATTGCTGACCAGCGCAAAGCCAGAAGAGGCAAAATACCTTGTCAGGACCGTGCTCTCCGAATTAAGGGTTGGGCTTGGCGAGGGAACAATCAGGGACGCAATAACCTGGGCAGCATTCGGAAAACAGCTTGGAATAACATATGACGCTGAAAAAAACGAGATTGTCCTTCCAGACAACAACAGGCAGCCTTACGAAAAGACCCTTGAGGCAGTGCAGGGAGCAATTGACATAGCAAATGACTTTGCGCTTGTCGCCTCAACAATAAGAAAAGGAGGGCTTGAAGCCCTGAATGCAATCGCGCTCGCGCCAGGAAGGCCTGTCAAGGTAATGATGTATCAAAAGGCAAAAGACATCCCTGACGCATTCTCAACAGTGGGAACGCCTGCTGCAGCAGAATACAAGTACGACGGGTTCTTGATGCAGATACACAAGCACAACAACAAAATAACCCTTTTCACGCGCAGGCTTGAGAACGTAACAGCACAATTCCCTGACGTTGTTGAAAGAGTGGAGAAAAATGTTGCGGGAAAAAGCTACATAATAGAAGGAGAGGCAGTCGGCATAGACCTAAAGACAGGAAAATACCAGCCATTCCAGAACATCTCGCAAAGGATAAAGCGCAAATACGAAATAGAAGAGCTCGCAAAACAGCTTCCTGTCGAACTAAACATCTTTGACATCCTCTATTACGAAGGAAAAAACCTGCTAAAAGAGCCGTTCGCAGAAAGAAGAAAGCTTGTTGAAAAAATAGTCAAGCCAATCCCGCAAAAAATAAAGCCGGCAACGCAGGAAACAGTCAGCAACCAGGCAGAAGCAGACAAGTTCTACCAAAAATCACTCTTGGCAGGCAACGAGGGAATGATGATGAAAAACCTGCAAGGCATTTACAAGCCAGGATTAAGAGTCGGGTATGGCGTGAAAATAAAGCCAGTAATGGAGCCCCTTGACGTCGTAATAGTCGGAGCAGAAAAAGGAGAAGGAAAACGCGCAGAATGGTTTGCCAGCTTTGTAATCGCTGTCCGTGACGCAGAAACAGGCGAATACGTGGAGATTGGAAGAGTCGGAACAGGAATAAAGGAAAAAGAAGAAGAAGGAGTAAGCTTCAAACAGCTCTCAGACTTACTCGTTCCATTGGTAACCCGGGACCTCGGAAAAGAAATTGCGGTCAAGCCATTTATCGTGATAGAAGTAAATTACGAAGAAATACAAGCCTCGCCAAGCTACAGCTCAGGATACGCCTTAAGGTTCCCAAGGTTCGTTAAGCTCCGCGAAGACCGTTCTCCAGAAGAAATCAGCACAACAGAAGACGTCAAAAAACTTTACGAAGAGCAAAGGGGAAGGAAGAAATAAGAACCTATTTAAACCCACCTTCTTAAATTGTTGATATGCCCCCGTAGGCTAGCTTGGATAGACTGCAGGGTTGCGGTCCCTGCGACCCGAGTTCAAATCTCGGCGGGGGCGTTATTCCTTCTCCCACTGCGCGAGATTGTTCGGGGCAGGCGCTGGCAGGTCCTCAACATCAGGAACTGTCTCGCCAACCTGCTTCTTGATGCTAAATGCAATTTTCTTTCCAAGAATGTTCTCAAGCCTCCCAAGCTCTGCCTTTCTCACGTCACCCAAGTCCTTGATGCCTGCACGGAACAAAGCCCTTGCACGCATCCTGCCAATCCCTTCAAGGCGGAGCAACGGCAACAATTCCTCTTTCACGCCATACCTCAGGCGGAAGCGCATTTTCTGGATGTCCTTGAGCAAATTCATGCGCTGCCTTATATGGGCAATTTCTCCAAGAGCGTAGAGGAGCCAGTCTCCTGTTGTGAGCTTTGCCCGCGTCTCTCCAGGGCGGACATCATAATGCTCGAGCAAGAATTCCTCGTCCTTTTCCTCAATCCAGTCCTGAAGCATCAATGCAGTCTTGAAGCCGTGCAAGTATTCCTCAAACTCAGGCTCAAACATTGACGGCTCGGGAATGAGGAAGTATTTGCCATAAAGCGCCAGCTGCTCCTGAATGTCATCATATTCCTTTGCCCTTACCCTGAGATGAGGCCTCATTTCAAGAGTGCAACCAATCAAGTGCAGCCACGAAAGCGGAACTGGCTTCATTCCAGAAGCCCTGTCAACACCCATAACAAACTGGTGCGCTGTGAGAGGGTCAATGTAAAGCTCTGCAATGCGTTTTCCAAGGACAGTTGCCCTGAAGGTATCGTCTGTTTTGCTTAGGAACTCCCACTCTTCCAGCAATGCCAGCATTTTTTCAATGATTTTGTTGAGCTTTTTCATGTCCCTGAACTGCTGAGCCCAGAAAGTCCTGCTGAAAAACTCAAGAATCTGGTCACGTGACTGCACAACCTTTGCTGCAATCAAGGAGAGGACGTAAGTCCTAAGCACCGGCTCAACAGCGAGCTTGGAATAAATGTCCTCTGGAATACCCCTGACATACCGCTCGAATAATGATTCCTTTTCTGACTCGGAGTCCGCGATGACGATTGCCTCGCCATAAGAGTCAAAGCTCGGCCTGCCTGCCCTGCCTGCCATCTGATGGAATTCAAGAACAGGAATGTTTGCCATGCCGTGACCGGAAAAGCGCTTGACATCCCTGATTATTGCACGGAATGCAGGAAGGTCAACGCCAGCTGCCAGCGTTGGCGTGCAGCAGATAATCTTTATAACCCTGTTGCGGAAATGCTCCTCAACAATCTCTTTCTGCCTTGCATGCAGTCCTGCATGATGGAATGCAATGCCTTTCCTGATGCATTTTGCAAGCCGCTCGCACTGCTGCGTCGGCTTCTGCAATACGCGAAGGATTTTTTCTGAAAGCTCAACAGTGTGCTCTGTCTCAAACCTGGACTTTTTTGCAATCTCCTCTGCTGTCTTTTCAGCAGAGCGCTTTGTGTTCACAAAAACAAAAGCCTGCTTGTTCTTTGCGAGAGTGTCAAGAGCAAGGTTTATTGCGGGCTCTGCTGCAAGAGGCTCAAGCTTTACTTCTTTCCCCATCATAAACCCCAACGAGGCATAAGTTTAAAAAACCATCTGGAGTTCTCCCGTCAATATGAGCCCGTAGCTTAGCCTGGTGGAGCACTCGACTGATAATCGAGCGGTCCTGAGTTCAAATCTCAGCGGGCTCACCTTTTTTATAACCAAACCTTTAAAAAAAGCCGCCAAACAACAAATCACGATGAGTGGGGATTTTACTATAGGCGTTGATGGGATAGGCGGAGACACGACACAAGAAGGACCCCCGCACGTGCGCGCCCTTTACGGAATCAGCAAGGCAAAGCTTGACGACGCTGCATATGTTCTTGCTGTTGAGAAAGGCGCGCGCCTGCCGTACAGGCTTCCAAATCTTGAGGTTGTTGAGTTCCAGAACGATGGCAACCAGCAAACCCTGCTCGGAAAGGTCATAGAATACTTTACGGGCAGGAAAATCCCGCTTGTTACTGCTTTCAACACGCGCATAGGCCTGCCAAACAGCCTGCGAAACCGCATACCAGGAATAAAACGCATAGCTCTTGCTGTTGAATTCCCGCGCGAAAACAGCGGCGGGCCTTACCTTGCCCTTGACCTTGGCGGCAATGCAGACCTTTATGACGTAAGGGACATTGAAGAGCCGCCGGCACTGTCCAACGGAATCGGAAATGACCCTGGCGCTCTGCGCGAATACGTTGCCCAGCACCCTGACGAAGTAAGCGAGTACATCCTACGGCAGAAGGCATACAATGACAAGCACAGGGAAATATTCATGCCGAGCAGGCAGTATACCAAGAACGCAATTGATGTTGTGAAGTTTGCCAGGCTTGGCTCGCTTTACATGCGCATTTACAGGGGCATGCAAAACCCCCGAGTCGGCCTTGCAAACATAGGCACGGAAGAAGACAAGGGAACACGATTTGTCAAAGAATGCCACAAGCAATTAGAAATCGAAAAACAAAACACAGGGCTCAACTATCAAGGATTTGCAGAACCAGATGATGTTGATTCAAGGAGAATCGATGTCTTGCTGTTTGACGGCTACAGCGGAAACCTTGGGCTGAAGCTCATAGAAAAGACAATCCGCATAATCAAGGCATATGGCAAGAAGTCGCTCTTTGGAAGGATAATGTCAATCATGAAGCATTTGGGAATCACGAACAGCATTGACACATCGCAATACACCGCAGCATACTGCATCGGACTTGCGGACACAATAGTCAAGGAGCACGGCACTGCAACACCCAATGACTTTGCAGCAGGCATATGCAAGGCAAAGGCATTCATGCAGCCAGTCATGGCAAGGGACCACAAGGACCACGACACTTTCCGCATGTATGACTGCCTGAGCCAGGCAATCTCTGCAGAATACCAGCGCATTTACGGCTGCTAAATCAGAAACCTTTTAAACAGCGCAGCCCAATTCCTGCCCAATGGAATATGACTTGGAGCTTGAAAAAGTGGCAAAGGAAATAAAAAAATCCAAAGCCAAAACAGTCTGCATACAGCTTCCTGACGGCCTGAAGCCAGAGGCAGGAAACATTGCCAAGGAGCTTGAGAAAAAAACAGGGGCAAACATAATGATATGGGCAGGGACGTGCTATGGCGCGTGCGATGTCCCGCTTTCTGCGGAAAACCTGGGAGTAGACCTCATCGTTCAATGGGGGCACAGCGCATGGGAGTCCTGACAATACTCCCGGCACTGCTGGTTCCTGCTGTTGCGCCGCTTGCAGGCTATTTCCTTGGCAAGGCGACAAAAGAGGAATTAAAGGCAGGCAAAAAATACTTCACGGGAATGCAGCATGTTCTCTTTATAGCAATTGCCGCTGTTTTCCTGTACGCGGGCAAGTGGAATTTTTATGTTGTTGTTGCAGGACTTGCGGTTGTGTTTGCATACCTTGTTTTCAGGCAGGTGCGCAACCCATTCCTGTCAGAGGCGCTTTTCGGGATTGCGTTCTCGCTTGCAGTAAATGCAGAAATCATTTTTCTTATCAGCGCGCTCGTGTTCCTTTACGGGCTCCCAACAGGCTCGATTTTTGCAACACAAAGAAAAGGGCTCTGGAAATCAATCGGCGCAGGGCTATTGTTCGGCATTTTTGCCTGGGCAACAGGATTCCTTCTATAAGAGCAAAAACAGTGCCTGGCCCGCAATGCCCGCAAGGACAGGTATTGCCAGTGCGTCGTCAATTTTGGAAGTAACCGCTTCTGCAATAGTGGCAGCAACGCCCATTATCACCCCAATCCAGCCCAACAGATACCAGCCAACAATGACGCTCACGAAAAGCATTGCATTTGTCTTCCAAAACCATTTCTTTCTGCCTGCATACAGCCCCGCAACAGCAGCCGCGGCATCTCCATAAACCAGCATTGCGATTGCCGCTATCGCCACAGGAAGCGCAAAAAGCTTGTACGCAATAATGCTTCCGGCAAAGCCAAGCGTTGCGGAATGAAACCCCTCTATCTCATGGGGCCTCTGCAGCCAGTGGTAAAACGGCAGATTCCCGCCGTAATCAGCAATAAGGATGTCAGCAATCACGAGCAGCGCAAGGATAATCCCAAAAACAAGGTCAAGAACCTTGCTGCCATATGCCTGCAGCACCAAATAACCACCTGCAAGGCAGAAAGTCCCGACTGCAACATGCGCTGCCTTCCTCCAAAGCTCGCGTGCGCGCTGCCTCATTGCGCAATAGTCCTTTACTCTGGGTATAAAAACATTTCTTACATGTCGGCAATGTCGCGCATGCTCAAAACCAACTGCGTGACAATTATTTCAGCAGGCGGTTCTTGACAGAAACATTTAAATAACAACCTGATAAATTCTGTGCATAAAAAGAGGGCAGCATGATTACCATATACGAATGGATTTATGGCAGCGGACAGATAGGGGCTGTCATACTTTCTTTTGTCGCAGGAATAATCGCAATCACGATGTTCAAGCAGGCACACCAGAGAAAATCATTGAGGGCATGGAGATACCTGCTCTGGGCGCTTGTGTTCTTCGCAATTGAGGAATTTGTCGGAGCCCTCAAGACATTCGGCATATGGAGCACGCCCTGGCTCACGCACGTAATCCCGAGCATCATCCTTGCTTTCCTAATAACCGCGCTGATAATCCAGATTCAAGTCACAAAAGGGTATGAATAATGGTTGAGATTGGAGTCGCACTTGGAATGATTGCGCCGTACTACAACCTCGCGCTTGTAATTATTGCGGTCTTCCTTTTCTTGGCGCTGTTCAGGACAGAGCAAAAGGCAAAGGTTTTCCTTTTCCCTTGGAAGCTGGTCTTCTTCGCCCTTGTCATTTTCATAATCGAGGAAGTGCTCACAATACTCAGGGCAATGGGCATCATTGACATACCGATACACATCAACGCGTTCTTTGAGCTCGTAATGATATCTGTGTTCATTTACGCGCTTCTTTTGCAGAGGGAATACATAAGAACGCGCTTTGGCTGATTATTTTTTGATTTTTCTCTGAAGTTTTTTGTGCGACTTCTTCAGCCTGCCAAGAGACTTGTCAATCTCGGCAAGCCTCGCATCAATCCTCATCAGGGCACGCTTGTCTACGGCAGGCCTGGCCGGCTCAGGCAGGACTTGCTTTTCTGGCTCTGCAAGATTTTGTGGTATAACTGGAATATGCTCTGGCTCTTCTGACTCAGGAACCGGTTCGGTCTCAAGCTTCTCCGGCTCTGGCATAGGAGCATAAGACATTATCTCTGGCATTTCTTCAGGCTCTGGCTTCTTTTTCCTGCGGCCAAGGTCCATAATGATTGCAACAACAATGATTATCGCGACTAAGGCAAGTATTATGGGCAGGATGTATGCCCTGAACAAGCCAATTGCAGGCTTTGTTTCAGCAGGCTGTTCTATTGGAGGCAGTGCTGGGGGATGTTCCTCAGGCATTGCCTGCTCTGGGGCAGGCGCCACTGGCTCGCACTCGCGCTCTGTTGGCGGAACAAGCCTTCGCGTGCCGCACGCATTAATGTCAATGCATGTGCGCACCTGCCTGTTGTCAGCGCACAAGCCCCACTCATTGCACTGCCAGCTCTCAACACATTCCTGCACAACAGGAGTTTCAGCCGGCATAGTGACATTGGTGGCGTTCAGCCTGCCGTAATAGGCAAAGCCCCTGCCTGCCCCTCCTCCGCCACCTCCTGGCTGGGGCGGCGGCGCAGGCACTGAAACAGTTGTGTTGTCAAATGCGACTTCGCTCAACGACTGCCCTGTCGAGTTCAGGTAGGTTGCATTAGCCGTGTTGTTCAGTATGGTCCCGCTTGGCGCAGAAGCAGAGACGTTCACTGTGATGTTGATTGTGATGCCTGTCCCTGGAGTCAGATTGCCAACTATCCATGTGTTATTTGTTCCTGCAACAGGGTCTGGCTGTGAAGAATCATAAATTACAAATTCAGGATACGTGTCATTGACCACAACCTCTGTCGCGTTCATGTTCCCCGTGCTTGTCACTGTGATTGTGTAAGCTAGCTGGGCGCCAGGAGAAACAGGGTCAGGAGAGCCCGCCTTTGTTATAGTGATGTTGCTGAAATTATACACCGGCGGGTTGAGGACAATTGTTCCTGATGCCGCAATGTTGCTGAGGATGCTGCTTGTTTCATTCTGGAACGTGACATTTGCAGTGTTGTTTATTATTGTGCCGTTCGTGATGTTAAGGACAAGGACGGTTATGTTTATGCTGATCCTTGTCCCTGAAGTCAGGTTGCCAATAATCCATGTGTTGTTTGTGCCTGCAAGCGGGTTTGGCTGGCTTGTGAGATAAATGACTTCACTCGGGTAAGTGTCGTTGACTGTCACGTTGTACGTGCTGCCTGTTCCTGTGCTCGTAACATTAATCTGGTATGCAAGGATCGTGCTTGCATTTACGGGGGCAGGACTGTCTGTCTTTGTTATCGTGATGTTTGTCGCGTTGATTACAGGCGGATTGAGGACTGTTGTTGATTCTGTATCTCCTCTCCTGAACAGTGTGCTTGTGGCGTTTTGGAATGTGAGGTTTGCAGTGTTGTTGATTATTGTGCCGTTTGTTATGTTGAGCACGAGTACTGTTATGTTTATGCTGATGTTTGTTCCAACTGTTAGGTTGCCGAGTATCCATGTGTTGTTGGTTGGCGGGACTGGGTCTGGCTGTGAGG
>FWWM01001911.1_pt1 | contig 59793 bp, 51 predicted proteins | sample 2228351 | NCBI WGS metagenome assembly FWWM01 (sample SAMEA103939774, study PRJEB20133) | metagenome
ATCCTATCCTGCTTTCCGCTCTTTTTTATGAAGCTTCTCGATTATGTGGCGATTTACGGGCTGGTGCTGATGCCGGTGGGGGCGGTGGTTTTTGCTGAACACTGGCTCTTGCCCCGGCTGGGAATTCCCCGCTATCTGGCGGAGAGGCGAAAAAAGGTTTTTAACTGGAAGATTCTTCTGGTCTGGGGCGGCAGCCTGATTTTTGCTTTTCTTCTACCTATCCATCTTTATTTTCGCTGGTTGCCGGGTTATTTGTTTGCGCTGGCTTTTTATATACTGTTGAACCTTCCTGAAAAAAGGTCAATCGAAGCAAAGGAAACAGCAGATGTTAATTAAGCTTTCAAGAATATTTTCTGTGGCCGCTTTATTAGCCTGCCTGGCCCTGTCCTGGTGGCATTTTAAGGGAGGAATCGAGACGACTTCTTTTAAGCAATGGTTTCTGGTGCTGAGCATCGTTTATTTTGCGGCCGCGGTGTTTTCAGTAAGGAAAAGCTCGAAGACATAGAATACCCCTATTCTCATCTCACGAAATCCGGTATAGGGGAACAGGCAGTGCCTCGTTTGAAAAACTCTTTCTGATTTTTCACCCGGTGGTGCGCGCGATTTGCTTACGAACAGAGTACGAAGACATTCAGGCGGAAAGGTTATAGCGCCATCAATTCATTCAGCCCTGAGATCCGGCCGGCAGCTGAAAAAAGTTTCAGCTTCAACCTGCTGGCGCGTTATCAATTTCTTTTTTTTAGCTACTGGAAACCGGACCTTTCCCCTCCGGGCGCAGATCCAGTCCCAAAGCGACAGTTTCCGACCAGAAGAGTTTATTCTCCCTCCAGTGCGAACACGTACCGGCCGGAGCCGGCTTTTATGATGAAGTTACCGCCCTTCTGCTGGACATCTTCTATTCCTGGAACTTTTTTCTGCAATCGGTTTTCCGCCCAGATAAGCTCTCCGCTTTCGCTCAGTTTCAGATTTCTCAGCTTGAACACCGGGATGTATATTTCAGCCTGGCTGCCCATCGGGATGGCCACTTCGACGATGATTTTACGGTCTGCTCTCTGCCACGAACAGCTTACCGGACCGTTAATGGTGTAAATTGAACCGGAAGCGTGAGTGAGATCCCGCACCATCTGGGGCCTGATGATTAATTTGCGGAAAGCCTGAGAGTCCGGAGCCGGGTTGATTCCGGCCAGCGCCCGGTAAAACCAGGCTCCTACCGACCCGAACATCGGATGGTTGTGGGAATTCATCGAAGGTCCCTCTCGCTTCTGCCAGAGTTCCCAGAGAGTGGTGGCGCCGTTTTTGATCATGTAGCCGTAGCTCGGGAAGTCGGTTCTGGTGAGGATGTCATAAGCCAGGTCAGAATTCCCGAAAGCGGTGATCACGTCGAAGATGTACTTCGTTCCGATGATCCCGGTCGTCAGGTGTGAATCGTGTTTGTAGACCAGGTCGTTGAACAGATTTCCCCAGACGCTTCCCCGGAGATTTTCGGGCACAAGGCCGATAAAAAGAGGCAGGGCGTTGGCTGTCTGGCTGCCTCCGGCATAGTTTCTGGTGACCGGGTCGAAGTAAGTCCGGTGGAAGGCATCCTTTATTTCTGCCAGCAATTTCTCATACTGGTCAGCTTCTGCCTGACGTCCGAGCACTCTGGCCGCATCAGCCAGAATCTTTACGTCGTAATAATAATAAAATGAGGAAACCAGACTTCCGGGACATTTATCTATGGCTACCCAGTCGCCATAGTGGCTGAATTTCACCAATCCGCCTTCGGCTTTGCTCCTTAAAAATTCCACGTATTTTTTAAGTCCGTCGTAATGCTCCTCGAGGATTCTCCGGTCGCCATAATACTGATACATATACCAGGCGATTAACGGATAGGCGGTTCCCCAGGCCGGGTCAGCCGGACGGGAACCCCAGACATGGGGAACGGTGTCGGTGATAGAGCCGTCTTCACCCTGAATATCCCTGATGTTGCGTAGAAAATTCGTATGGAAAGCGGCCATATCAAAATTCATCATGGCTTCTTCCGCTGTGACTTGAGCGTCGCCCATCCAGCCCATGCGCTCGTCGCGCTGGTCGCAATCGGTAGGAATGCTGTGGAGATTGGTCTTCTGGCCCCAGAGAATTATTCTCTGAATGTCGTTGATGATTTGTTTAGAACAGGAAAAGCTTCCGACCGGAGAGACGGCGGTATGCACCAGGCGCGCCCGGACGGAATCAATCTTCGGCGTTCCCGGATAACCGGTAACTTCGATGTAGCGAAACCCGTGGTAAGTGAAGCGTGGCTCCCAGACTTCTTCTCCCTCGCCCTTAAGAATGTAGCGGTCTTCAGCCCGGGCGGAGCGGAGGTTTTCCTGGTTGATCATTCCGTTATCATAGAGGAGCTCGGCGAAGCGCAGGCGAACTTCTGCGCCGCGCGGTCCCCGCACCCGGAGCTCCGCCCAGCCGCTGATGTTCTGGCCCAGGTCAAACACATAGACCCCGGGCGCCGGATTGGTCATCACCAGCGGGACGATCGTGTCGACCACTTTGATCGGGGGCATCAGCTGAGCCGAGAGAACTCCTCCGGGGGCTTTGGCTTTTGCCGCCGGTTTCCAGCCCTTCTCCTGAAAATCAGGAAGGTCCCAGCCGGGTTGTTCCAGCCGGGCATCGTAAGTTTCTCCATGATAAATGCTGTCCTCAAGAATCGGTCCCCGGGCGGTTTTCCAGGAAGTGTCGGAGTGAACTTCCATCAACAGGCCTTCCTCACCTTCGATGTAAAGCTGAAACAGCAGAGCGCGGAATTTATACCAGCCTTCGCCCAGGATTACTCCGATGGCGTTCCGGCCTTTTTTAAGAAGCTGAGTTACATCGTAAGCGACATACAGGACTCTTCTGGAATAGGTGGTCCAGCCGGGGTCGAGCACGTGGTCGCCGACTTTCTGTCCGTTAATCCTCAGCTCGTAGTATCCGAGCCCGGCGATGAAGGCGCGCGCTCGTTTTGGAGATTCGGGAAGGTTGAATTCTTTGCGGAAAAGGTTTTCTCCGCCTATCCATTCGCCCTTCCAGTCAGAAGGGGAGAAAAGTCCGGTGTCAAACCGGGCCACCTGGCTCCAGGGACTTTCCTGGCCGCTGGCGTCCCAGAAGCGCACCTTCCAGTAATAGGTGCGGTTGCTCTCGAGCGGTTTGCCCTGATACACAATCTGAATTGAAGAGTCCGTATTGACCTTGCCCGAATCCCAGAGATCGCCCCGCTCGGCGGACGGTGAAGAGGAGACGATCAACTGAAAAGCCGTCTGCTTCTGGCCTCTTTGAGGATGGTTGTTTTTCCAGAAAAACCGCGGTTTTGGAGTATCAACCCCGAGTGGATTTACCAGATACTCCACTCGAAGGTCACAGGGTGTGGAGGGTCCGGCCTGGTTTTCATCGTTCAGGGCAGTGCCGATTGTCTCAGCGGCTAAAACTGCCGGAAGAATAAGGGAAATCATAAATATGCCGGTTATCAAAAGCAGGAAGGGGGCCTGATGTCGATCTGGCATATTTTCTCGGACAAGAGCCTTTCCCTGTTTTTTGAGACGGTTTTTCGGGCTTGATGTCATGTCTGACCTCCTGGCTATTTTATTTCCGGTTCGCCAGAAAATTTTTCAATAAAAATTTGAAATAGAATTTCAAAAAAATTTCACCTGGCCACAACCTTGAAAGTTGTTGCGCCCAAGACTTCTTTTCCGCCCATCCAGTGGGCCCTTACCACTTTAACCGTTGCGGTTCCGGTTTTAATCGCTTTCAGAGGAAGTAAGGCCAGGCTCAACCGACTTATAAAATTGTCTTTCAGGGTAAATAGCCTGACGTCTCTGTCTTTCTCACCATCAGGTTCTATGGAGTCTCCTTCCAGATAGGCTAAGGTGCGATAACTTTTAGTGTCTTCTCCGGTATAGGTAAAATTAAATCTGTCCCCGAGAAATACTTCTCCGTCCCTGGAATAGTAAAGACGGAATTCTTTTGCTTTTTCCTGTCCACTAGCATCCCGGCCAGAAACCGCAACTTCATTCCATCCGCTTCTGAAATCCGGGGTTACCGAAAGAAGGTGAATGCCTTCGCTGATTTCTTTCGTGGAAAATTCCTGCTTTTTCCCGTTAACCTGAATATTCCAGTCGGTGAAAAAAGCGGAATAGAAATTTAGGTTTCTGTTATTCAGGATGATCTGGTTGTCTGCTGTATCGAGAAGGAGGAGGTTTCCGGAAGATTTAAGTTCATACCTGGCTCTCTGGCTTACCCTTTCCTTTTTTGAAATCAGGATTACTTCCAGGTTCTTTTCTCCCGGATTGCCCGCGTAGACATAAAAGCTTCGGTCATAATAGCCACCGCCGAAGCCGCCGCCTCCTTCCCGGCAGCTGGCTTCTTTTCCATTCACCAGAAACTTTATCTCCGGATGCTCAAAGTCCATCGAGTAGCTGATTTCGACATAAAGGCAGATAGGTTCTATTTCGCCGTTCAGGGGCCAGCTGCGGATTTCTTTGATTATTAATTTTTCAGAAGCAAAAGAAAAACCTGCGGCGGCCAGGAGGGATAGGCATATCAGCGCAAATGAGAATCTTAAAAAGCTTTTTTTCTTATTATTCATGCCTTTTTAATCCTTTCCGTGATTTTTATATTTAACTTCGTCTGTCAGTGTCAAGCAAATAAACGGGACATTCTAGGTTTCAGGTCGAAAGTTTTTAAGCAAAGGGCTTTAATTTTGGAGAGAATTCAGCCGGCGGGAGGCTGGCTGGAACTTCCGCCGGCCAGGCGGGCAGGCAAAATTTCTTTTTTCTGACCGGGGAGAGGATTTCTTCTGTTAAAAATTTTCAGCCGGCAACACTTTCCGCTGGAGAGAATCGTTTTCCCGGTACTTTCAGGTTCGATGGGCTGAAAAAGGCTTTTTACAGAGAAAAAGGGTATATCGCAAGTCAGGGGCTGCGGTTTTGGGGACGGTTAAAAGTTAAGGGCATATGGAGTGTTAAGGACAGGAAAAATCAAGATACTTTCCAGATTTTCAGGAGGAAATTCCGGAAGGCCGGCCGCCGGGCGGCCCGGGTCATCTTGACTGAAAACAGGGTTTTCTGTATATTAATGGAGCGCGTGGGGCTGTAGCTCAGTTGGGAGAGTACGTGACTGGCAGTCACGGGGTCGCCGGTTCGAGCCCGGTCAGCTCCACCATTTTTTTAATACCCCGATTTTCCTGCCTGTAATTAAACCCTTGACCATGGCCAGGTCACCGGTTTGCCGGTTATTTCACGCTAATTTCCGGTCGGGTTCAGGACTGACTTCCAGCCTACCGGGCGGCTATGTTGTGTCAGCCATTGCCTCGACTGCCCCTATTTTTGAGAAAAATCAAGAGTCCATTCCGGTTTCTGACAGCTTCATTTTTTGTTTGCCGGCCAGCATCATGATGACGGTAATCAGGGCAAAAACCACCTTGCGGGCGCGCCTGACCAGACCCAGGCTCAGACCGACGGCTGCCGGATAGCCAACCGTGGTGGCGGCCAGCAGACTGGCTCCCTCAGCCGCGCCCCACTGCCCTGGAATCAGGAAGAAGGCAGTGTTGATGATCACCACGAACACGGACATGAACAACACCTTCACCAGGGGGGCGGGCCAGTTCAGGGCCCGGAGAATCACGTAAACCTCCAGCACCCCCAGCCAGCGCGAGGCAAAGTGGAGGAAAAAGGCTGCGGCCAATTTCAGCCTGGAATGCCTGAAAAGGGTGCGCATGTTGCGGTCAAACTGCCTCAGGATTTCTTCCTTTTCCAGAAACCATTGCCGGCCTCGGGGGAAAATCCGGGCCAGCCGGTGCAGAATTCCATGCACCCCTTTTAGCTGCAGGATGATCATGACTGCAATGACGACGGTAATGCTGGCCAGGACCATCAAACCGGAAATTTTATATTTTTCCGGAATTTTCAGGTAAATGACGGAAATAAAAAGCCCGCTGGTGAGAAAGACCAGAGAGGCAAACGATTCTATCGTCTTGTCGAAAAGGATCCCGGGAATTCCTTCCCGGAAGGGACAGAACCGCCTGATGATAACAGCCCGGGCGGCTTCGCCCCCGACGTTGGCCGACATCGGCACCAGGGTGGTGATGCCGTCAGCCATTATTCTGGCTCTCAGCAGGGTCCCGAATGTAACGGGCTGGAAAGCGCTCTGGACTATGGCCCAGGCCGCCGACTGCAGAAAAATCCAACCCAGGGCTATCAGGCAGGTTAGAAAAAAATAATAACCTACCTGGCGGATGTTGACCCAGACCTCTTCCGGGCCGACCCGGTGTATAAGAACAGCCAGCAGAAGTAAACCCAGAGCGGTCAGAATAATTCTGGTCAACCGCTTTTTATTTTTATTGTTCATTTATTTATTACCGCAGCTCAGCTTGATCCTCCCGGCTTTCTGACTCCGGAGCCCGGGGGCAGGTTATCTTCTTTAACCTTGCTCATCCCTTAAGCTTCAATCCGGGCCTGCGGCCCGGAGCTTGAATCATAGTCAAAAGATAATTTCAATAAGTATAAGACAAGGCTGGAGGGCTGTCAAAATCAGGCCGGATTTCCGGCCGAGGGCCTCGGTTTCCAGGTCGGGGCAGCCGGGGCCGGGGCAGAAACGAGATTAAAAGCAATTCGGTTTCTGCCGGGCTTTTGTTCTCAATAACCAGTCTGACCGGATTATCCTTTTTTCTCTTTTATAAATTAATGGTAAGACGGCTTTCGGCTTTAATCTCGGGCTGGCTCTCGGATGAGACCCGGAGCAGAAGGACTGCCTGCTTCGAGCAATTTTCCCCGGACAGGACGTAAACAGTGATTTCTTTTTCCCGGCCGAAGGGCACCGCCACCAGGCTGTTGGCCAGTTTGGCCTGCCAGCCTTCTCCTTCCACCGAGAGGCTCAAACGATAAAGGTCCTGATTCACAAGTCCGGTCGCGACGGATGGATGGACTGTCTGGTCGATCGGGGCCGGGGTGCCTGTATTCTTTATCAAAAATGGAATGCGGAGCAAGCCCTGTTTCATGGCCTGTTTTGATTTAAGGGTCTGGCGCGGGGCTTTGACCTGGAGGCCTCTTTTCTGGGGGCCGGAACCATCGAGGGAGCGGACGGCCAGAGTGTAGGACAGGATGCCGTCTTTATTGCTTTTCAGGTCAACCACGTAGAAGTGCAGCCTGTTAGGTTCATCACGGTATTCATAGCTGCTTCCGGAGTCCGGTCCGGCGTGGAAAAGAGCGTCGTTGAGCTGGCGGTAATCGGCGATAGTCCGCATCACTTTATCGCCGCCGGGACTGAAGTAGTCGACCTGGTTTATGTCTTCGGGGTGAGCGTCTATAACCCAGATGTAGCTGTTAAAGGCATTCGGGCCGCCGTTATTTCCGCGCAGGTTGTCCTTATTCTTAGCGATCAGAACGCCGCTGTCGGGACAGAAGGAATCAAAGCCTATCCGCTGGACCACCTCCATTGAGTAAAAATTATAATTCGGAATTCCAGGGGAAAGCGGATTGGCGGCCGGGTCGTCGGGGGGAGTCCGGTCGCCGGGTTCAGAGCCGTCAAGTCTGACCACCAGGCCGGTATAAGTGCCGGGGAGAGGGTCCACCGCCCGGGCGGTAACTTCTGCCACCACCAGCCCTGACCTGGCCAGACCTTCCCGGCTGAGCGTTAGAAGCTGGCCCTCGTCGATGAAGCCGCAGGCCATCCGGTTTCTGATCATCAGTCCCGGGGGCCCGGCGGCGCCGGCCACGGGAGGCACAACCCAGCGCTGGTGGGGACCGCCGGGTCCGTTGAAGCAGCCCCTATCCATCAGGTCCCAGGTTCCGACGGCTGCCCGTCGGTAGGGCTGAACATAAGGATTATTGTTGAGGTCGGGCAGACGGAAGGCGAAATGTCCCAGCTCATGGGCAATGGTGCCGGAGTTTTCGCCCTGGCGCATTGAAGATAATCCCCACTGCTGGGAGCCGGCTAACCAGCTGGTCCATTCGACATAGCGGGTGGGCACCCAGCGCGGCCTTTCCGGATTCGGATTGCCCCATTCAGCCGGGATGTCGTCCTTGCTCTTGAATTTCATTATGCCGAATTCCATCCAGACGCCTGTTTCGTCGTAGCCGGCGTAGATGCGGAGAACGGCATCATATTCCTGGCGCAGGTCCCGGCCGACATCATTGACCCAGAGCTCATCACAGTCTCTTTCCAGGCGTCCGGCGGCTTCGCTTCCGTCAGGAGTGTATTTATTCTGCCCGTATTCGTTAAGGCCATACCACCAGTAAGGTTTCGGCATGCGGTATGGGCCGTAGGCATCAACCTGAGTCAATCCGAATTTTCCGCGCGATACCTCCATCCAGTAGTGATGGATATTCAGGCCGCGGTTGTGCGGAGTCGGTTTGGTGAAAAAGTCGGCGTAAAACTGCGGGACCTGCTCGCGTGGAATGGGGTCTATCTGTGGATTGCCGAAGGGGTCCGAACCTTTCGGCCTGGTGATTACAAACGGCTGGTCGGGAAAATCAACGGCCACCACCGCCAGCTTAAACCCGCGCTCTGGTTTGAGCGTGGGGTCGCCCCAGTTTTTTCCGGGAAGCGGCCGGTAATCAGCCCAGGTCATCTCGTCCTGGTCCTGGACTCTCTGGGGGTCGATCGGCGGCGGCAACTGGGGGCGGCGGCTGTCGGAAAAGAGCAGGGGAGAGACCAGGATGACCGCCGTCAGCAGAAAAATTGATAGGAAAATGAACAGGAATAACTTTCTCGCCCGGGACGGGCGTTTTTTTCCTGTATGTGAAATTCCCGCCGGAAAGGACATGATTACCTCCTGAAAAGAAAATTCAAACAGCGCTATTCCCAGCTAAGATATATTAGATATCAGTTCAAGGTCAAGAAAGATTTTTTCTTATAACTGGGTATCTGACGGTTGTTTCTTTTGCCTTTTTGATGGGTAATTTTTTTCCGGTTATGCTAAAAGTGCTTTTTTCGTGGGGAGCCTTTGTTCTGGCTGGCGTCAGGAAACTCATCAGACTGGTCATGATAAGCCTGCCGGGGCCGACCGGACAGAATGTATCGCTATTAGCGGGCATGGTTTTAGTGCTGGCGGGTTCTGTTCTTTATCTTGTTTTTATTCAGAGCCTGAATACCTGGATGGCGCGGAGAAAAAGTCGCAGGTATCCGTTAATTACCTCTGGAATTCATGCGGCCGGACTGCCGGTGGTTTTTCTGACGACGCCGGAAGAGGCGCTGGAGTTTTTTATCCCGGGACCCTTAATTTTAAGGTTAATTTTATTTCTGGCCGGAGCTGTTCTCGCTTTTTTTTACATATGGATGGACTGGCGGCTGGCCCGGGGGGGGAATCGCTGCAGTCGAGCAACAGAGAAAATAGAAAGGGGGCTGGCAGGAGCCAGCCCCCGGCTTTCGCAGGCTTTTGCCCTTAATCACACCTTTTTATGGCAGAACCACCAGTCAAAGCATTCGTACTGTTTATGACGCTCCTTGGCAGTTTTAATGTCGGACGGCGGGGGAACGATCACTCGATCCTTGATCAATTCGTTGTTCGGCCAGTTGGCCGGCATGGCCACATCATGTTTGTCGGACACCTGGAAGGCTTCGAGCACTCTAAGGATTTCTGAAATGTTGCGGCCGACTTCAGCCGGGTAATAAAGAATCAGGCGGATTATGCCTTCGGGGTCGATGATAAAAACAGCCCGGACAGTTTTGGCGCCGCCTCCGGGATGGAGCATGCCCATCTTCAGTGCTACTTTGCCCATGTCGTCGGCTATGACGGGGAAGGGAATTTCCACCTTCAGCTCTTTTTCGATCCATTCCACCCATTTGATGTGACTGAAAATCTGGTCCACCGACAGACCGAGAAGTTCGGCGTTGAGCTTCTGGAACTTGTCATAATTTTTAGCGAAGGAGACGAATTCCGTGGTGCAGACCGGGGTGAAGTCAGCCGGATGGCTGAACAGCACCAGCCATTTGCCGGCATAGTCCTTCGGCAGGACCTTCTTGCCGTGGGTGGTTTGAACGGCCATTTCGGGAAGTTTTTCCCCTATTAAAAGCATGCCCTTTGTTTCGTTGTGTTCCATTGTTTACCTCCTTAAATTTCTTTATTTTTAATTAATATTTAGTTTCTATTTTCCCAGAGCAGGTGGATATTGCAGTATTCGCGGGCCAAGACCTGGTCGGCCTCCACCGGAAAGAAAGCTTCCGGCCGGTCGCCGGGCTTGAGTTCCTGGCGGTAGACCTTGCCGTCGGCCACGAGTTCAATCCATTCAATGTAATGCTTCTCTTCCATCGGGTGAGCCACGTTCTGACCGACCTTGACCAGATAACCGCCGCTGACCTTTTCGATGTAAGGAACGTGCTTTTCCTGGCTGGTGTCGGCGGTTCGGGCTTCTAAGAAGACCATATCCTGACCGCAGCAGACTAAGGTACCCGGTCCCTCGTGGAGGACTTCCACGATGTTGCCGCATTTCAGACACTTATAAATTCCGTATTTTTTAGCCATTTTTAACCTCCCGGTCATATTTTTTAGTTTTAAGACAATCAGGGCAAAGGCCCTTGAGGTTCAGATGCTTTTCAAAGATTTCGAACCCTTCCAGCCCGCCCAGTTTTAGAGATTCGATGTGGATATCAAATACCCGGCTGCAGGCCAGGCATTTGAGATGTCCGTGCCAGGACAGGGTGGCGTCGTAGCGGGCTTCGTTCTTCTCCACGTTGACCAGCTGGACAATTTTTTTCTCCAGGAAAAGCCGCAGGGTGTTATAGACGGTGGCCGGAGAAATAGCCGGAATTTCTTTTTTGATGACCTCATAAATTTCTTCGGCGGTGGGGTGGGTGCGCTCGTTGATCAGGTATTCGAATATTTTCAGGCGATAGACCGACATCCTGATGTCATGCTGGATCAGATATTCGCGCACCTCTTCCAGGCTCCAGCGTTTGGTTCTTTTTGATCTGTGTTCCATGTTCGCTTCTCGACTTAATAATATAATTATTCTAATATTATAACAATTATAATATAATAATAATTATAAAAAATGTCAAGGCCTGAAATAGAATTTCTTAAAGTCGTTTAATCCCGGAGACGGAGGCCTGTAAACCGCTTGTCGGCCGGACAGGCCGGTCTGAAATCGGCCGGGCTAATGATTGTCGGGGAGTCGATCGGTATGGATTTCTGGATTAATGTCTGGAAAAAAGCCTGCCGAGGGACAGGCCGTGCGGCCTGGCCTCTAATTTCTATTTTCTGCTGATTATCTTCTCTTATGGTGTCCGGCAGCCGGCCGGCGGCTTAGCGGCTGTAATAATCAATCATCTGTTGAATCGCCCGCTGACAGACCCGGCAGAATTCCATTTTTGGACTCGAAATCATCAGACAGTACATCATCGGCCGATAAAGTCCTTTTGAGGAATAGCCGGCGCCCTCAAAGGCTCCCACCTTATCTTCCAGGTTTCTATGTTTTTCACGAACCTGCTGGATTTTGGCCTGGATGGCTTTATCCTGTTGCTGGAAACGGGCCTGGATTTTTTTGATTTCTGATTCTTTGAGACTTTTTTTCCTGGCTTCCTCCAGCGCCCGGTTCATTTCCTGGAAGTTGGCCCGCCGCTCGGCTTGAAGCATCTCGATTTCTTCTTTGCCGTATTCTGTCGGGAGGCTGATTCCGGGCGACAGCAGGTCCCGCCACTTCAGATTTTGCGGGTCGAGCAGAGCGGTGATGTTCGGCTCCAGCGGTTCCACTCCGGACGGATAGAACTCATTATAAGCCACGTCGGAAGTGTAATATTCGTCGGCCAGCCCGGCAAAGGAATGTCCGAATTCGTGGAGGAAAACACTCTTGCTGGCCTGATGGTCGACAGTAGTAATGCAATAATCATTGTAAATGCCGCCCCCGCCGTATCTTTTGCTGCTGACCAGGATGACAATGGCCTCATAGGGCACCTGAGCGGCCATTTCTCTCATTATGAAGCCCTCTTCCGTGAGCAGGTAGCGGTCGAGGTCGAAGGCGTTGAAAGAGGCCTTAAGGACGGTGTTCCTGTAAACTTTCTGCCTCGGTTCATCCGGGCCTCTTTCCGCCGACGGCCGGAAAATCCCGTAAATGTTAAACTTATCCTGGTTGCTTTTATATGGTTCTACTTCGAAAAGGTAACCTGAAAATCGTCTGACGTCGTTTTCAAACTTATCTTTCTCTTCGGCTGTATATCCCTCGGCCAGAAAAACCAAATCCACTCTTTCTGAAGGCGGACCGCTTTTTCTGACTTCAAAGGTATAATCGCCGGCTGAACGCTCTTCTCTAAAATGGTGATAATCTTCCGGGTCTATGGTCTCCACGGCCAGAGGACGCAGCAGGTTATTGCGGTCCCTGACTTCAATCACCAGATTTATTTTGTGTTTCGGCCAGGGAATGCGCACCGCCCGCTGGAAGACCTTTTTCAGGCCCTTCAGAGCCGGAGTGGTGGTTTTGTATTCCCCGAACTGGCAATCAAAACCGCTGGCATAAATCAATCGGTTGCTGGCCACTTCGTAAACTTTCACAAAATAGTGGCCGTAGTTGAACGGGCTGGTAAGATTACGGCGGCTTTCCGGCCAGACCGGTTCCTGATAGATGCTGTGGACGACCACCTGCTCTTCCCGGGAGTCGCCGACCAGGTAGAGATTGATCCGCATTGCCCGGTCGAGAAAATGGTCTTCAAACCGCACCGGCTCTTCGGCCGGCAGGCGGTGAAAGCTGAAAGTGATCAGAAATATGGCCGCCAGGAAAGCTCTGGCTGCCTGTTTTTTAAGGCCATTGTGCATATCGAACCTCCAGTCGAATGTGGCTTTATGATAGCTCTCCTGCCGAACCGAAAACAAACTGAAAGATAAGCGGCCGGGTCGGCTGCGGCCCGAGCTTGATTAATAAAACCGGATTCATTCTTAGGCCGAATCGGACATATTAAATCCTGTACTCGAAAAGACCGTAGCTGCCGGCACAAGCAAAGCCACTGCCCGGTGACTATATCTGCTGGCTAAACCGGCCTTACAGTCAGATTCCAGGGGAACACGAGCCGGCGGTCAACCGGAACGAAGTTGTTCCGCTCCGGCTGACCGCCCGAATTCTATTTTTGCAGCGGAGAGATGTCGTCGATTACCCACATGCCGCGGCCGTTGGTGGCAATGACCAGCATATTGTCCCGGGGATGGATTTTCAGGTCCCAGACCGGAGCGTTGGGCAGCCCGCTGCCCAGGCAATTCCAGCTCCGGCCGTCGTCGGGGCTGACGTAAACTCCGTAATCGGTGCCCACGTAAAGCAGACCCTTCTTCTTCGGGTCTTCTCGGATGACGTTGGCGGGGCCGCCCGGAAGGTTGGCGCTGATGTTAACCCAGGTCTTGCCGAAATCGGCCGACTTGAAAATGTACGGAGCAAAGTCGTCGTCGTGCCGACCGATGAGGGCGATATAGACAGTTCCCGGTTCAAACTTTGAAGTCTCTATACACCAGACATGCTTGTTGTAGGGGAGACCGGCGGTGATTTCAGTCCAGGTCACCCCGCCGTCTCTGGTCAGGTGAACCCGGCCGTCGTCAGTCCCGGCGTAAATTACTCCGAATTTCAGCGGAGATTCCGAGATGGCCGTCAGGGTGGCAAAAGGAATGGCGTAGGGGAGACGACCCTGTTTTTTGGGGTCATAGGCGGTCAGGTCGGGACTGATTTTCTCCCAGCTTTCGCCACGGTTGAGAGACCGGAAAACGTATTGAAATCCGTGATAGACGATATTCGGGTTGTGCGGGGAGAGGACGGTCGGCGCCAGCCACTGTCCCCGGTGTTCCGGTTCGCCTTCGGCCGGTTTCGGGTAAATCTCCTTGCTGACCCAGCTTCCGTTCTTGTATTCCGAGCGCATTAACCGTCCGTAGAAAGAAGATGAATACACGGTATTGGGGTCGGTGGGGTCGACAGCAATTATTGTGCCTTCGCCGCCCGGGGCTGGTTCCCAGCGGACTCTGGCCTGGCGAAAACGCCTCTGTCCCGCCGGCGGGGCGCTCTGCGGAGCCACGCCCAGCCCCCGGTGAGTGCCGGAGTCCTGAACCGAGCCATAAACCGTAAACGGTTTGTTCCTGTCGAATTCGACGTTATAGAACTGGATGGCCTGGATGCCGCGATAAAAATCGCGCCAGGTTTTGCCGCCGTCGAAGGATTCGTTGCAGCCGCCGTCGTTGACGTTCAGCAGATGGTCGGAATCGTCGGGGTCTATCCACAGCCCGTGGTGGTCGCCGTGGAGGTTTTCCCAGTAGAGCCGGGTCCAGGTTTTGCCGCCGTCGGTGGATTTGTAGAGCCCCAGCCCCATTATGTAAACGGTGTTTTCATTGTTGGGGTCAACCCTGATCTGCCCGAATACCCAGCCGTATGTTCCGCCGAAACGCTCGAACAGCCGGTCGGAAGGGTTGACCTTGACCCAGCTTTCTCCCTGGTCGTCCGACCGGTAAACTTCGGCTCCGACGATATCAGGGTAGGTCCGCTGGCGGCCGTAGGAATCGCGTTCCCCGGGAGAAGGCTGACGGGTGGGAGTGTGGTTGTCGACGTAAGCATAAACTACGTTGGGTTTGCCGGCGCAGAGGTCAAGGCCGATTCTTCCGGTGTATTTGGTGTCCGGCAGGCCGTTTGTCAGCCGCTTCCAGGTTTTGCCGCCGTCGGTGGTCTTGTAAAGATAATCGCCGTCTTCGGGCACCGGGTCGCTCCAGCGCTGCCTGATTCTATTCCACATCGAGGCGATCAGGACTTCAGGATTCTTCGGGTCCATCACCAGGTCGATACAGCCGGTTTTTTCGTCCACATAAAGAACCTTCTGCCAGGTCCGGCCGCCGTCGGTGGTCTTGAAGACCCCGCGCTCGGAGTTGTAGCTCCATTCATGGCCGCTGGCGGCCACATAAACTATATCCGGATTGGTCGGATGAATTCTTATTCTGGCGATGGTGTTGGTGTCGGTGAGGCCGCAGTGTTGCCAGGTTTTCCCGCCGTCGGTTGATTTGTAAACCCCGGTTCCGGCGATGGAGGCCCGAAAGATGTTGGCTTCTCCGGTTCCCACATAGATAACGTTCGGGTTGGAGCCGGAGACAGCGATGTCGCCGATGGAGAGAGTCGGAAAGTCATCGGTAATCGGCTGCCAGGTAACTCCGGCATTTTCAGTTTTCCATAAGCCGCCGGTGGCCGTGGCCACATAGATTACTTTTTTGTTGTTCAAGGGGACATCGACATCGGTGCACCTGCCGCCCTGACTTTCAATGCCTCCCCCTATGTTGCGCCATTGCAGGCTCTTGTAAGGGGTGGAAGCTTTCATGGCCAGATGCTGCTCATGCCACTTGAGCCGCAGAGCCGGGTCGGTGTTCTCAACCTTTTTCTGGCCCTTGGCCGGGGTGGCCGATTTCTGAGCGCTCAGAAAGCCAACCAGAAAGACGATTAGAAGCAAAAATACCAGATACTTGAAATGCTTTTTAATCAAAAGACCCTCCTGATATTTAATATTTCAGACATCTTGATTAGGCTAAAATTTTTTGGGGCGCCATGTCAAGCAAAAATATGTTTTCTCCGGTTTTATCGGCTAAACCGCCGGATTTGACGTCGGCCTTTCACGGCAGCAGGCATATTCTTCCCTTACCAGGAGACCTTCTCAGGCGGAATTCAGGTTTTCAGCCTGTAAAATTGTGTTAATTAGGAAAGGGCCGGTCCTATTTTATCGGAAGCTGGAACAATTCTGGAAAGTTCTGCTTTGATGATGTCTATGCTCCGGCAGAGAATTAATTTCTATTCCGCTTTGATCAGCAACAACCAGCCTTTGCCCGGCTCTACCGGAATGGGCTCTGACGGCTTGAATCGTCTGGCCGGTTGAAAATTTTCTATGGCCGGAGCTTCAATGACCGCTTTTTCCGGTTTGAGCCCCAGTTTTTTCCAGTCGATTTTTAACAGACAATTTTCGGGCTTTTCTGACCAGCTGGCCAGGGCCACCATGGCCTGTCCCTTCTGCAGATAGACGGTGGCCAGAATATCTTCCCGGCCGGTTTTAACCGGGCAGGCCGGCGACCAGTAACCGAGCATCTCAGCCCGAGTTATCCCGAACTCATCCCACGCTTTCCAGAGCGGTCGCGGATCCCCGGCCCAGGGAAGTCGGGCGGTCAGGCCATAAAGCATCCCCCGCCAGGGATGGCCGCCTTTCTCCAGCATTTCGCCCATCAGGCCGAAGGGGATACCGGATATTTCAACCAGCCAATAATCGGGCTGGCTGTTGTAATCAAAATATTCTCCGAACCACAGGCGGTCGATGTAGGGAAAATGCTCCATGTAAAGGTTGGCGCTGGAAGCGAAGCCGTCGCGCGGGTTGTACTGGTTGGCTGAATGCAGGTCGATAAGCGAACCCGGACGGTATTTTTCCAGAACCTTTCGGGCCCTTTTCATCGTTACCCGGTCAAAAGCCACATCGTCGATGTAAAGGCCGTCGATTTCGGCGTGACGGCAGAGCCAGGCCAGCCCCTCAATATAATAATTATGCCAGCGGGACATTCCGCTGTTGATTACGGCCGCATCCTTTAGCTCCGGCACAAACCAGCCGGCAATGTAGCCCGACCGCAGGTGTTCCTGCAGCCAGGAATAGCCGCCGCCCGGCCCGTCGGTAAAAATCTCATCGCCCAGGCTTTTCAGGACAAACAGCTCGGCTGCCCGGTTGCTAAGTTCGCGGATGGTGTAATAGATTTTGACCTTCAACCCGCGGGCATGGGCCTGGTCGACGTAGGCTTTCATTTTTTCCGCCCGCAGGAATGGGTAGTTGATATAGGGATTGATTTCATTGGCATGGTGGACGTTTATGACGTTGGCTCCGGCGGCGGCAATTTCTTCCACCGGCCGAAAAGCGTGATAATATCTCTCCGAAAAATGCTTCGCCGGCCGGATGGGCTTAAACGGAGTGAGGAGCAGGTTGAAATCAAAATGCAATTCCTGTCCGGCTTCGATTTTGCGGGGTCCGCTGGCCGCGGTGAAGATAATTCTTTTCTGCTTGCTGTTCTTTTTGGATTCTTCGCGGACTGAAACCCAGCCCTGGCCCTGATTCCACCAGGAGGGCGGCAGATTAAGAGGCTTCAGAGTGTAAAAGTTGGTGTTGAGCGGCCGGACATAATTTTCGGCCCTGAGCTGGACCTGAAGACCTCCGTTGACCGTGCCCAGCCAGAGGGCATCCTGATTCTTCTGGCGGTCCCAGCTCCAGGAAAAGCTCTGCGGCCTCCTTCCGCCCTTAAAACCCAGACCCATCATGTACCGGGCGGCTTCTTCTTTCAATGAGAAAGTCAGCCTGATGTCGTCGACCTCTGCTTCTGCGGCGGCTGTGATTTTAATCCTGAATTCCGCAAAGCCGTCGAACTCCATCCGTCCGTTAACTTCCATTATTAAATTCAGGGCAGGGATTTCGTTCTCGGCCCGCCAGCAGACTGACCCGGGAGTTAATTTCGTGAAGGCGAACGACCTGTTCTTGACCCCCTGGTAAAGTCCGGCGTAATTGCGAACCTGCAACTCGAACGGGGCCTCCAGCAGGCTTAAAGAGCCGGAACCGACGGCCGTTACTTCGGGATTGAAGAAGCTATGCAGTTCTTCGGGTAAACCGAATCTGGACAGCTTTATTTTTCGGCCGAGGCAGCTAATCGTTCGGCCCCTGACTTCAAGAGGAGTAAAAGGCGGGATGACCCCGTCATCGGCCGCCAGCTGAGAATTTAACCAGCGGAGGCGCGTCAGGCGCCAGAGTTCTGAATCTCCGGCTTCCGGAATTATTGTCTCCGAAACCGTTAATCTCAACTTGACCTTCTGCGAGGGCAGATTGGCGGTTTCAATTTCGACTAGGCCCTCATAAACACCGGGTTGAGCTTCTTCCGGAATCTGCCAGCCGCACCACAGCGGCTGGACTTTTCCTGTCTCTAAATTTAAGTCTTTTTCAAATTCCCGGCCGTCCCAGCCGGTGCCGCCGGTGTTGAAACAGGTAGCCAGGCTGCCGTTTATTTTCTGATCAGAATCGGTTTTTTTCAGGTCGGAGAATTTAAGCCTTATTTTTTCCAGCTTCTGGCTGTGAGCATAGATCCCCAGCTGGAAGACAAAGTATTCGCCCCGGTCGGCCTGGCCCTCAAAGAAATCAGCCGGGCCTTTTTTTACCCAGAGCTGGGGCAGAAAATCGCTCATTCTGGCAGGGAAGCGACTGTCCTCCGGGAAAATAAGAAAGGGAAGATCCCGGCGCTGCTCGGTCAACAGCTTCAGTTCCTCGGCGGTGGCTATGATTTCCATCGGGTAAAAGCTGCTGAACTCGTCCAGGCATTCAAACGCCAGAACCTCGGCCCGGGGAAAATCGGCCGGATTGAAGCCGGCCAGAAGGTCGGTTCTCAATCCGTTGCGCAGCAGCCAGCCGGTCTCGGCTTCATACTCTGCCGGAAGATAGGTGACCTTGGGATAATTCCGGCCTTCCAGTTTGTAGGGCAGGTAGTAAAAATAGTAATCGGCCGGGGCCTCTGAGGCCTGAAAAACAAAATCTCCGTATTCATTGTTGACGGCGATCGGAAAAACGTTTTTTATTTCTCTGTTCGAGGCGGCGTTTACAACCAGGACTCGTTTTTTGTCTGGAGCCGGGTCGGGTCGCCGCCAGGGCAGACGCACAAAAACCGCGTCCGACTTCTGGTTCACCCTGACCACGGCCCGGTGATTTCCGGAGCCTGAATCCGGGTCCCAGGAAGCTGTCCGGTAGGGGACTCCGCCGAGCAGCCTGACCGTCTCTTCAGGCCCCGGGGCGGCCTGAAGGGCTGAGACCAGGGCGGCGGTTAGTGAGAAACAAAGGATAAGAGAAAGGCATCTCTTGCCTGTCCGGAGAAAATTCCCGTCCTTCGGGCAACTCTGGCTATAAGAGTCCCGGCTCTTGGTCCTGGCCTGTGATTGGTGCATTTTAACCGGCCTTCCTTTTTAATTAATTTATTTTACGGGTCGGCCATAAGGCCTCCCGGTCTGAACAGCCTCGGCTGCCCGACTGTTTACAATTCCAGCCGGCGGTGAATATTAAGATAGCTCAACTCTGATTTCCGGTCGAGCCTGAATTTTTTGGGCCTGGCCCGGGGGCCCGCAGCCGGGATTTCGGGGTCAGGACATTTTAAGGGGGGTCTTGATTTATTAATCTCGCAGTTTGCTTGCGAACCCGGACATTTCTTCCGGCCTGAAACGGGAAAAGGATTCTTTGACCCCGATAAATTTCTTAATCACAAATTTCTCCAGGAAATTCATCTTTTCGAAGGACAATTCTCCGCCGAAAATTGCCCGGGCCCGGGCTGCCAGCCGCAGTTCTTCTGGAAAAGCTTCCCGGAACTGCTGTTCGGCTTTCTCCCCGTCATACAAGCAGCAGATAAAAAGCCCGACTTTTTTTTGCCGCAGCAGGTCAGAGTTTTTCTGACAGAATTTTTTGACCTCTTTCTGAATTCTGCCGGCATAGATGGAGCCGCCGATGATTATCCAGTCAAAATTTTCCAGGTCCGGGCAGGGTTCTTTTTTCAGGTTGCAGGCGACGGCCTCACCCAGGCTTTCCCTGATGATGGTCGCGGCCCTCTCTGTTGTCCCGTATTTTGTGGCGTAGGCGATAAGATATTTTGACATCTTCCCTCTCTTTCTAATCCGGTCATATTATACTTTATCGGCGCTCGGCCGGCAAAAGTTCAAAAATTATCAGCGGCATTCGGTTGAACCTTTCAGGCTGAAGGGTGGCAGCTTAATTAAAGCCGGTTTAATCTTCCGACCTGAAAGGACCGGCGCGGTAACCGCGGCCGCAGAAAAAATTGACCGTCGGCCGGAGAGGCCGGACCGGCTTCTTGGCCGACCGAGAGTCTGTTTTTTTTGCAGCCGATGAAAATAGCGGCTGGAGTTGGGCTGAGCTTTGTGGTATTCAAAGTATCTGAACGGCCGGTCCTGTTAATTGTAGAACCGGCAGTCCTGCAACCAGGAAGAAAACTATCGGTCCGGCCGTCAAAACCGACGTATTTTTATGATCAGAGAAAGGAGGTCCGATGCGATTCAAGACTATCACCCTTTTAGCGGTGATTCTGCTGGCGGTCGGGCTGGTTCCTATTCAGGCTCAGAGTGTTTCCGACTTGCTCTCCGGCCTGAAGCCCAGGAACATAGGTCCGGCCAACATGAGCGGAAGGATCGGGGCCATTGAAGCGGTTGCTTCCGACCCCAGAATCATTTACGTCGGCGCAGCCGCCGGCGGCGTCTGGAAATCGACTGATGGCGGGTTGACCTGGCAGGCCGTCTTTGACGACCAGCCGGTGGCTTCAATCGGAGCCATTGCCGTCTACCAGAAGAATCCTAATATAGTCTGGGTCGGCACGGGAGAAGCCGCGCCCAGAAATTCGGTCAGTGTCGGACGGGGCGTTTACCGGTCCCTGGACGGCGGTCAGACCTGGCAGCTGATGGGCCTGGAAAAAACTGAAAAAATATCCGACATCATCATCAATCCCGATAATCCCGACCTGGTTCTGGTCGGCGCTCTGGGGGCTACCTGGGGCGACAGCCAGGATAGAGGGGTTTATAGGACCACAGACGGCGGCCGCACCTGGAAAAAGGTCCTTTACATAAACGAAAAAACCGGCGTCTCCGACCTGGCCGTTGACCCGGCCGACCCCAACCACATCATCGTGGCCATGTGGGAGCACCGGCGTTATCCCTGGTATTTTGTTTCGGGCGGACGGGGAAGCGGTCTTTACGTCAGCCGGGACGGCGGGGAAACCTGGACCCGGTTGACCGAGAAGAATGGGCTGCCGGCCGGAGAACTCGGAAGATGCGGAGTGGCCTTCGCTCCCGGCCGGCCGAATATAGTCTATGCCCTGGTTGAAGCCGGCAAGAATGGCTTTTATCGCTCGACCGACGGCGGACAGAACTGGACGTTGGTTAACAACGAGGCCGATGTTCACAACCGTCCGTTCTATTACAGCCGGGTTCTGGTAAATCCGGCCAACGAGAACCTGGTTTACCTGCTTCAGACCCAGCTTCGGGTGAGCGAAGACGGCGGAAAGACTTTTCGGGCCCTGACCGCTTTCAACCAGGCCCATTCCGATTTTCATGCCATGTGGATCAGTCCGGACGGCGAGAAGCTCTATGTCGGCAATGACGGCGGCGTGGTCATCAGCCACAACCGCGGCCAGAGCTGGCGTTTTGTGGAAAATCTCCCGCTGGGCCAGTTTTATCATATTACTTACGATATGCAGATTCCCTATAACGTTTATGGCGGGCTTCAAGATAACGGGACCTGGGTCGGCCCGGCCTATGTGCTGAATGAAAGAAACGTGACCTTCTATCACTGGAAGACCGTAGGCGGCGGCGACGGCTTTGATGCCGCGCCCGACCCGGAGAAACCGGGTTGCGGCTACGGCATGTCCCAGGGCGGGAGCCTTTATTATTTTGATATCAATACCGGCACCACCAGGAATATCGTGCCTACGGAATCCGAGGTCAAGCACCGCTACAACTGGAATGCCGGGTTTGCGGTCGACCCGTTCAATCCTTCCACCATCTATCTGGGCAGTCAGTTTGTCCACCGCAGCCGGGATAAAGGTCGGAGCTGGGAAATAATTTCCCCGGACCTGACCACCAACGACCCCGAAAAGCAGAAACAGAGCGACAGCGGCGGTTTGACCCTCGATGTAACCAACGCCGAAAATCACTGCACCATTCTGAGCCTCGCCCCCAGCCCGATAAAAGAAGGTTTGATCTGGGTGGGCACAGACGACGGGCAGGTTCAGCTGACCAGGGACGGCGGTCAGAGCTGGCAGCTGGTGAGCAAAGCCCTGACCGGGGGCAAGAAACCGCTGGCGCCGGCCGGAGCCGCGGTGCCCCATATCAAGCCGAGCCGGTTTGAGGAAGGCACAGCTTATGTGGTTTTTGATGACCACCGCCGTTCCAATTTTACTCCGTATGTTTTTGTAACCAGAGATTACGGCCAGACCTGGAAGAGCCTGGCTACTCCCGAAATAGACGGCTACTGCATGGCCATAGAGGAAGACCCGGTCAACAGGAACCTGCTTTTTCTGGGAACCGAATTCGGTCTGTTTGTCAGCCTGAACGGCGGGCAAAACTGGTTCAAGTGGACCAGCGGTTTTCCGACCTGTCCGGTCTACGACCTGGCCATCCATCCCCGGGAGCACGACCTGATCGTGGCCACTCACGGCCGGGCTGTTTACGTGTTTGATGACATTTCTCCGCTGAGAGAACTGACGGCCGAGGTAATGAAAAAGAAACTGCACCTCTTTCAGGTCAACGACGCCTTTCAATTCCTGACCGGCCGGATGTCTTCCTACATGAGCCCGGGCGACGGCGAGTATCTGGCCCAGAATAAGCCGACCGGAGCAGTCATCACCTATTTTCTCCTGCCGTCAGAGAAAAAGGCTGAAGAAACTGAAGCTCCATCTCCGGAAATGACTCAGATGCAGGAAAGAATGGCCCAGTTTGCCCGGCGAAGCGGGATGGATATATCTGCCATGAGACAGATGATGGGTCGGGGCAGGGTGCAGATAACCGTAACCGATTCTCAGGGGCGAGTAATCCGGCAGATGAACGGTCCGGAGGAAAAGGGCCTGAACCGGGTTTACTGGGATTTTCGGGAGATGGAACCGGTTTCTCCCGGAGAGATGATGTCAATCCAGGCCGCCGGTCGGACAGCAGCCGGTTTTTTTGGCGGCCGTGGAGGCCTGACCGTGTTGCCGGGAACCTATACGGTTAAGGTCAGGTATGAAGACCAGGAAGTCTCCCAGAGCTTTGAAGTCAAAGCCGACCCCAGGTTGCAGGTCGACCCGGCGGTGCTCAAAGCCAATTACGAACAGGCCAGGGAAGCCCAGAAGCTGTCCCGGACCCTGCAGACGGTAAGCCAGAGGTTGCAACTGACGCAGCGGGCGCTGCAAGCGGTCAGAGAATTTTCGCGGGGCCAACGTAATCAGAAGATGGCAGAAGTGATGAAAAAAATGGACGGCGTCGAGGAAAGGCTCAAGAACTTAACCGAAACTCTTAATCCCACTCCTCCCCGGCAGGGCCTGGCCGACAGGTCGTCCGGGTTGATGTCGCAGGTGAACAGTGCCGTCGGCGGGATTACCGCTGCCGGTTATGAGCCGGTCAGCCAGCCGGCCCGGGTCAGGTATGAAAAAGCCAGGGCCAGATTCGGCGACTTCCTGAAGCGGGTCAACGATTTTTATGAAAAAGATGTGGCTGAGCTTAACAAAGCCCTGCAGGAGGCGGGCTTTACCCTGCTCCAGAATTATCCTCCGCTGAAGATCGACTGAGTGTCCGGATTTAGGCTGACAGTCCCCGATAAGAGGGTCTTAATACCTTCAACCGGAAAGCGAAGGGGCGGCCGCGGGGCTGCCCCCTTTCTTTATCTCCGATTTAACGCCGAAGGGCAATTTCTTGTGATAAACCGGATGACCGGTCTGGTCTGTCGTCCGGGCGGTTCGAGCCGAGGCCGGATTGAGCGCTTTACGGGCCGAGGTGGCCTTAAGTATTTTTTCCCGTTTCCGGATCGAATAGGCTTTAGAGCGGAAATCGGCTCTGGAAATCAATTGCCCGTTGCTTTTGAAATCCCGGCCTGAGGCAACTTTTTTTGGCGGCGAGCGTTTAAGAAGTAAATCAACGGCGCCCGGCCGGCGGTAATTTTTTTCTGGCCGTTCGGAGTCTATAATATAAGAGATAAGATGAAAAGGCCCATAACGGTTTTGATTTTGCTTCTCTGGCTGGCCGGGGCTCTCTTTTCGGCCGACCTGAAGTTTGTGGTAATCTCTGACACCAATCCCGAGTTTCTTAACCAGAAGGATTTTTCTCATTTTGAAAAGGCCATTGAGCGTATTAATGCCCTGAAACCCGACCTGGTGATAAATCTGGGCGACCTGATTTACGGCTACGGGCTGCGCAGCACCAGGCCCCAGTGGGAAAGATACCTGGAGATTGTCGGCCGGATTGAGTCTCCCTATTACCAGGTTCCCGGCAATCATGATGTCTTCAATCACCGGGCCAGGCAGGTCTACCTGGAATTTTTCGGAAAGAGCTACATGTCTTTCGCCGCCGGGAACTGCCACTTTGTGCTTCTGGACAACCTGGAAGACGGCGTCTGGGGAAAAATCGGGCCGGAGCAGCTGTCCTGGCTGGAAGAAGACCTGAAGCGACCTCGCTGGGACCAGGCTTTTGTTTTCCTCCATATTCCGGTCTGGGATATGAAGGCCCGCAATGTCAGGTTGGAATGGAGAGAATTCTGGTTCAAAAAAATTCAGCCGCTGCTCCTGGCCGGCAGGGTAAAGGCGGTCTTTGCCGGTCACACCCACCGTTTCGGGCCGACCAGGATTTATGACGGTCTGATTTATTATATTGCCGGAGGAGGCAGCCCCAGGCTGCACAAAGAATATGTCAGGGCCGGGGGCAGCAACTTTTTTCTGCTGGTGGAAGTCACGGAAAACGGGTTCCGGGTGAACGTGGTCTTTGAAAACCGGGTTATCTCCGACCACGAAGCCGATATCTTGCGGGAGATTATGGCTCCCCATTTTTACCGGCCCGGTGAGTTAAGGAAGCAGAACTAAGCTTTGACTTTTACGGGGAATAGGCTTAGTGTAATAAAAAAATTACCTTTTCAAGGAGGGCTCATGTCCGAAAAATCCCGTCTGGTGGCTTTTTTGCTGTGCTGGCTGTTCGGCATTTTTGGCGGTCACCGTTTCTATGTGGGCAAGACCGGCACCGGCCTCATCTGGTTGTTTACTCTGGGCTGTCTGGGGATCGGAGTGCTGGTGGACCTGATCATGATTCTTCTGGGCAAATTCTATGACGTTCAGAACAGGCCTGTCCTGGTATGGTTCAGGAACTGCGATGCCGAAGGCAAGGTTCTGAGCTATTCAGTTTGACCGGCAGAAAAAAAGATGGGAGGGCTGGCGCCCTCCCAGGAGGGAATTAGGTTAAGAAGGAAAACGGTTGTATGGGTGCTCAGGCCGCACGGCCTAAAGCTTTTAAGGCTTCAGCTACTCTGCCCACCGCCAGAACATAGGCCGCCTCCCGCATCGGCAGCTTGTGTTTTTCCATCAGCTCCACAATTTCCCGGAAAGCTTTTTTCATTTTCCTTTCCAGTTTATCGGTGATTTCTTCTTCGGTTAGAAAGAAACGCTGCAGGTCCTGAACCCACTCCAGATAGGAAACGGTCACCCCGCCGGCATTGGCCAGAATATCCGGGCAAACCAGGACGCCATTGTCCACCAGGATGCTGTCGGCTTCGGTGGTGGTTGGACCGTTGGCCCCTTCCAGGATTATCCTGGCCCTGACCTGGCCGGCATTGCCCCGGTGAATCTGGCCCTCGGTGGCGGCCGGGATGAGAATGTCGCACTTCAGGGCAATCAGGCTGTCGTTGTCGATCGGTTCAGTGCCCGGAAAATTAACCACCGAGCCGGTTTGCTTCACCTGCTTTTCCAGCTCAATGGGATCAATTCCCTTACGGCTGTAAACTCCCCCGAAGATATCGGTGATGGCGATAATTCTGCATCCGGCTTTATGCACCAGCTTGGCAATCGAGGACCCGACGTTGCCGAAACCGAGGATGGCCACGGTTCGGCCCTCAAAATTCAGGCCCAGGTACTTGAGAGCTTCTTCCAGAACAAAAAACAGACCGGTTCCGGTGGCCATGGCCCGACCGAGAGAGCCTCCCAGATGAACCGGCTTGCCGGTAACCACCGCCGGCTCCAGATAGCCGCAGGCCTGGCTGTAAGCGTCGGCTATCCAGGCCATAGTCTGGGCGTTGGTGAACATGTCGGGAGCGGGAACATCCTTATAAGGCCCGATAATATCTCTTATGGCCAGAGTGTATTCTTTGGTGAGTTTTTTTAATTCGTTTTCCGACATCTTGAGCGGGTCGCAGATAACCGCGCCCTTGCCCCCGCCGAAGGGCAGGTCGACCACCGCGCATTTCCAGGTCATCCAGGTGGCCAGGGCCTTGCATTCGCTGATTGAGGCGTTGGGAGAGAACCTGATGCCGCCCTTGGCCGGCCCCCTGACCGTTGAATGCTGCACCCGGAAACCGGTGAAGACCTCGGCCCGACCGTCATCCATGGTAATCGGGATATGGACCGTCAGTTCTCTCTCCGGGTATTTCAGACGCTGATAAATCCAGGGATCAAGGTCCAGGAAGTTGGCCGCCTTTTCAAATTGAAGCGTGGCTTCAAAAAAGGGATCATATTCCCTGGCCTCGGGAATGGGATGAATATAATGGACTTTGGCTTTTTCTGGCATCGGCTCTCCTTTTTTAAGAGATTTCTTTGACCAGCAGACGGAGCAACTTTCCGTATCCGGCTTTTTCAAAGCGGCTGATCGGAATTTTCTTATCGCCATAATAGAGGTAATGGGTGGTTATTTTGACCCGCCGCGATTTGCGGGGGGACGGTTCGACCATTTCTGCGCCCCTGATTTCGGGAAATTTTATAATCTTAGCCTTTGATTGGGGTTGTTTTTCTTCTTTAAGTTCTTTTTGGGTTAGAGGCAGTATATTTTTCATCATAACCTCCACAGTTATAAGTGCAATTGTTGTGCCAGAATTATCTTATTGAAAATAAATTAGATGACATGGAATACAGGGCGGGTTGTTGCAATTTGCAATATTGCAAATTGCGAAAATCAGTTCTTCCGGGCCTTAATCTTGCGGTACAGGGTGGCCGGATTGAGTCCGAGGATTCTGGCCGCCTGAATCTTGTTATGGCCGGTATGCTCGAGGACCCTGGCGATATAGGCTTTTTCCAGGTTGTCAAGAGTCGGCCAGTTACCGGAGATAACCGACAGGACTTTATCTTCGGGAAGATTGAGTTCCTGCCTTATTTCCTGAGGCAGGAACGACAGCTGGATATTCTCTGCCTGGTAGAGGGACATCACCCTTTCGACGGTGTTCCTTAATTCACGGACGTTGCCGGGCCAGGAATAGTTGACCAGGGCCTGAGCCGCTTCCGGCTCCAGGCCTCTGTAATTTTTCTTTATTTCCCGGTTAAATTCTTCCATGAAAGATAGGACCAGCGGAATGATATCCTCTTTCCTTTCCCGCAGGGGAGGAATGGTTATGGGAACCACGTTCAGCCGGTAAAAAAGGTCCGGGCGGAAATTTCCCTTTTCGGTTTCTTTGGCCAGGTCGCGATTAGTGGCGGCTATAACCCGGACGTTAATTTTAATCGGCTGGGAGCCCCCCAGCCTGACAAAAGTTCCGTCCTCCAGCACTCTCAGGATCTTGGCCTGGAGAGCAAGAGACATATCTCCGATTTCATCAAAGAAAGCCGTGCCCTCGTCCGCCTTTTCCAGCAGGCCGATTTTTCTTTTTCGGGCGTCGGTGAAGGCCCCGGCTTCGTAGCCGAAGAGCTCGCTCTCCAGCAAATTTTCCGGGATGGCCGCGCAGTTGATGGCCACAATGGGCTTCTCGGCCCGTGGGCTGTGGTAATGAATGGCCCGGGCCAGCAGTTCTTTGCCGGTGCCGCTCTCTCCCTGCAGCAGCACCGTCGTCTTTTCAGACCGGGCCACCCGGGCCGCCATATCAAGCACCTCTCTCATCTTTCGGCTCTGAGCCACTATCTTTCCGAAATAATATCGCTGTTTTTGCTTTTCGAACTCTTCCAGGAAGCGGAGCCGGAGCGACAGCGTTTCCAGGGCCCTCTGAACGGCGGCTTTGAGTTCGCTGAGTTTGAAGGGCTTGAGGAGATAATCATAGGCGCCCAGCTTCATGGCTTCCACCGCTTTTTCCAGTATTTCGTAGGCCGACATCATAATGACAATGATTTCGCGGTCAACTTCTTTGACTTTTTTCAGAACCTCCAGACCGGAAATTCCGGGCAGCACCAGGTCCAAAAGAATCAGATGGGGACGGCGGCTTTCCAGAATCTCCAGGGCCCTTTCTCCTGATTCAGCCAGGATGATTTCGTAGCCTTCCTTTTCCAGAGCCTTTTTCAGGTTGTTGAGAGTCAGAATTTCATCGTCAACCAGCATAATCGAGAAGGTTTTCAACTTATGACCTCCTCTTCTTTTCCGGTCGGTCGCCCTTTTTGTCTGATGGGCAGAATGATGATAACGGTGGTTCCGGCTCCGGGCTGGCTCTGAACCCGGATATCTCCGTTATGGCTTTTGATATAAGACAGGCTGATGCTCAATCCCAGTCCGGTGCCCTGGCTTTTCTTGGTGGTGAAAAAGGGGTCAAAGATTTTCTTCTGATCTTCGGGACTTATTCCTACCCCTGTATCTGAAATCTCAACCTGGACAAAGTCTTCGAACTTGACCTTGGAGGTGGTCACCGTCAGCCGGCCGCCTTCGGGCATGGCCTGGGCGGCATTGATGAGAATATTGGTCAGAACCTGACGAATCTGGTTGAGGTCGGCGGTAACCGGCGGCAGCTGCGGATAGAGCTTCTGTTCGGTCTGGATTTTTTTGAAAATGGGCTGATGGCTTAAGAAGGCCAGGGTGTCCATGACCACCTGATTCAGGTTGACCCTGGTAAATCGAGGGGGAGCCGGGCGGGCGAAGTCCAGCAGGCCCCTGATCGTCTGGGAAATCCGGTAGACGTTTTCCAGAACCACTTCCATCTGCTGTTTCTTCTGGGGGTCGGAAGTTTCTTCCATCTGGATTTCGAGAAAAGAAGAAATTCCCAGCAGGGGATTGTTTATCTCGTGGGCGGCGCCCAGCGCCAGCTGACTCAGAGCCGAAAGCTTTTCGTATTCAGCCAGCTTGTTGCGGAGTTTTTCTTTTTCGGTCACATTCTCAACCAGAATGGTTATTCCCAGCAGGCGTCGGTCGCCATTGATGATCGGGAAAAAGGCCAGGTTGAAATACTCCTCTCCATGGCCGCGGTCGATTTTTTTGGTTGTCAACTGTCGGGCGCCGGCTTCTTTAACCGTGGCCCGGAAGGACTCCATGATTTCAGGGTCTTTGAGAGCCGGGACGGCCTCAAACAGGATTTCACCCTTCTTGATTTCCGCGGTTCCGAACAGGGTCAGGAAATGCCGGTTGAACTGGGCCAGCCTCCCTTCCAGGTCGGTGCCGGCCAGTCCCAGCGAAATGCTGTCGATGAGATGAAGGATGTATTGTTCCGACAGCTGGAGTTCCGCCGCCAGGCGCTGGCTTTCAAGGATCCGGTTTTCCAGTTCCCGATTTATCCTGTCCAGTTGCTGCCGTCGTTCCCGGCATTCGTCCAGGGCCCGGGCCAGGTTGGCGGTAAGCTTCTGCACCAGGCCGGTGACCCTCCTGGAATACAGGTTGGAGATAATGATCAGGAAAAGAAAGGAAGGCAAAAAGAAATAGAGAATGATGCGGTTGAAGCGCCGGACCGGAAGCAGCGCTTCCTGGAGGTCCATTTCCGAGGCCAGATAGATACTGGTGCCGGGCAGCAGCTGATAGGCGCAGAGAACTTTTTCTCCTCGGTAATCCTGGTGAACGATTACGCCGCTTTCTCCACGGTGGGGATTGAGGTCGCCGGAGAAGGCCTTTTCAGCAAAGGGGAAAGCTCCCAGCTTGGTAGGCGACAGGATCAAACCCTCCCGGCTCAATAGAAACAGCTCGCTGGTCCTGCCCAGCCGCAGGTCCGAAATCAGGCCGTAAAGATAATTCAGGTTAAGAGAAGCTCCGAGAACCCCGACTACCCGGCCCTCCAGGTTCAGCACCGGGTGAGAAATGACCATGACATTGGTCCCGGTTATATCCGAATAAAATATATCGGAAATAAATGGTTGGCCCCCGGCCGAGGCTTGAAAATAATCACGGTCGGAAATGTTGCCCTGGAGTTCGCGGTTGAAGGACCTGACCAGGTCGCCCCGAAGGTCGGCGATGAAGATAAAATCGTACCATTGCTTTCCCCTGATCAGGTTCAGGAAGATTTTTTCCTGTTCGCCCAGGCAGCCGAGGTCCCGGCAACTCAGGCGGGCTACCGAGCCCAGGTCGGTCAGGCGGTCGTCCAGAAAAAGCTTGATGGTTTTCAGGTTATTCTGAACCGCCCCGGCCAGTTGAGTGTTGACCTGGTTTTTGATCACCCCGGAAATCTGCAGGTCGACCACCATCAGCAACAGCAGGAATGGCAGGGCGAAAAAAGCCAGGGTCAGAAAAGTATTCCTGGCGGTGAGTTTCTTAAAATATTTGGATGCCAAGACGGCCAGCTCCGTTCATCCTGATTTTATCATATAAAATTTTTCTTCTCATCTGCTCTGGCCGTCAGAAGTCCAGCAGGTCGATGGTCCGCGGCCTTTCCTCCAGATGGAAGACGATAATCGATTGAAAAACCCGGCCCAGTTTTTTCCAATCTTCGGCTTCAATCTCTGGGCCGGGAGGAGTTTGTGGAGGATTCTTCTTTATCCAGTCCACGGCCCGGGCCAGCCGGGGGCTGAGTTCGATTTTCTTATCGCCGGCGCAGCGGTCGCACAGGACTCCATCCTTTCTGGGTTCCAGCCAGGCGGTGCTGCTTATCCTCCGACGGCACTTCCGGCAGGTCTGAAAATCCGGCAGGATACCGTTGACCTTCAGAAACCAGTACTCAAAATAGCGGACCAGGTACTCGGCTTTCTGACCGGCCCGGGCGGCCCGGATCAGGCTGACCAGCAGCCGGTAGAGCTTTTCTTCTCTGGCTTGGTATGGCGAAAATTTTTCGGTCACTTCGGCCAGGTAGGCCAGAAAGCAGGCGGTCCTGCGGTCGCTGAACATTTCAAAGGCTGACTCCAGCAAGTCGCAGTTGCTGACCGTTACCAGGTCATGCCTTTCTTTTTCATAATAAAAAATCCTGACGATTGATAACGGCTCCAGGCTGCTGCCGAAACGGTTGTTGAATTTCCTGGCTCCCTTGGCGATGCCCCGCACCAGCCCTTTCTCCCGGCTGAAGAAGACCACCAGTTTGTCCTGTTCGGCAAAATTCTGGGTGCGGAGGATTACGGCTTCGGATTGATCTATCGGCATGGTTGTCTCTCGACCCGTGGAGTCAGAAAAAGGTCTTATTGGTTTTCTTTTATGTTATTCCGGGCTTTTGTCGCTTTCCAGAAACTCGGCCAGGTTTTCCCTGGTGATCCTGATATTTTTAACTACCGCCCCGTGTCTGCCGAAAGGTTTGCCCGGCTGGCCGTTCAGCTTGAAACTTACTCCGCCGGCGTTGCCCAGGTTAATCACCAGTTCGGATTCAGCCCGGACCTGGATCCGGAACCCTTCCAGTTTCAACCCGTCCACCACCAGATTTCCGTCGGCGTAAATCTGCACCCAGCAATCTTCGTTGAAATTGAGCTCCAGTTGCAGGCCCAGAATGGCCTGGGGAGGCGGTTCGGCCGGAGCGGTTTCGGTCTCCGCAGCCGGCAACTGTTCTTCGGCCGGGATGGTCACCTCGGCCTGGACCTTCTGGCTGGCTTTTCTGGCTTCGACATTTTTCCTGGTGGTCTGGATTGAAAGGTAAATCAGCAAAACGAAGAGCGACAGGACTATGACCGACAGGGCTATCCAGACAATCCTGTCCAGCCGCGGTTCTTTTCGAACGGCTTCAGGTTCGGGGCCGGCCTTCTTGTCCGACGAAGGCAGATAGTATTTTACCTTATCGGCCGGCGTCGACTTCTCAGCCTCAGCAGCCTTCTTAACGGCTCCCCGATCCCTGTCCGGCGGTTTCAGTTCCGGCCGGTCGTATTTCGGCAACCAGTCTTCGGGGTTCAGCCCTATAAAGGAAATGTAGGTCTTGAGGATTTGCCTGGTAAAAAAACCGCCCGGCAGAAGGTCAAGACGGTCATTTTCTATGGCTTCCAGATGCCTCAACCCGATTTTCGTCTGGAGAGAGATGTCCTTTAAGGAAATGCCCCTGGCTTCTCTTTCTTTCTGCAGTTCCTTGCCTATGCTTTCCATCAGACCGTTTCAATTTTAATTTATGCCTGAAAATCAGTCAAATTATTTATTCAGCCGTGACATTGAATCCTCGCCGTATCTTTATCGGCTGAAATCGTGGGAGGGTCCTGTCACGGCGCGCCTCCTCCCGTCCTCGCTCCACCCATCCCCCCGCGGGGAACCCCTTCCGCTGCGGGCGGTTCGGAGACACGCCGTGCCACCCTCTAAAAACCTTCCATCGCCGATTCTTTATTGGCTTGGATGGGAAAGAACCTCTTCGTGACTGTGAGGCGTTCAGCAAGACGGATCCTCGCCGTATCTTTATCGGCTGAAATCGTGGGAGGGTCCTATAGCGGCGCGTGCCCGCTCGATAGAAGCGCAGCTCTTAATTTGTTCGGCGGTTTCCGTTCGGTATGTATAACCGGTTTTATAGCTAAGAAGAGAGGGCTCAAATCCTGAGGAACCGGGAAACAGAGGTAACGCTGCCCAGGGTTCCGGTGACCACGCCGCCGGCAATCAGCCAGAGGGCCTGATTGAGCGTCAGCGGCCGCAGGGTGAAAAGCTCCCGGGCTGCGCCGAGGGAACTGCCGATGTAGACCGGAAAGACCTTGACCAGAATGAACAGGATGACGAGCGATATCAAGCTTCCCAGCAGCCCGAGGACAAATCCCTCCACCAGGAAGGGGATCCGGATGAAGGTGTTAGTGGCTCCGACCAGGCGCAGAATTTCTATTTCGTTTTTACGGGCAAAAACGTTCAGCCTGACCACGTTGGAGATTATGAAGAAGGAAGCTAAAATCAGGATGCCGCCCAGGAAAAAGCCGACCGCCTGAACAATCCGGCTGAGGGAATCCATCTTTTCCACCCATTCCTGGTTAAACTGGACATCGGTCACGCCTTTGAGGCCTTTGATTTTTTCCATAAAGTAGACGATGGCTTGAAGGCTCAGCACCTTATCTTTGAGTTTGACTTCATAGGAAGGGGGAAAGGGATTGGATTTAAGGTTGTCCAGTATGTCGCGAAGTTCCGGAAAGTTAGCCCGGAAACGAGTCAGGGCGTCTTCGGAAGAAACAAAGGTCACCCGGTCTACCAGTTCTGAGGCCAGAATCTGCGATTTGATTTGCTCCAGCTCCGGTTCCTTCAGGTTAGTTTCGAGAAAAAAGGAGACGGCCAGGTTGTTGGACAGCTGCTGGCCGAGATAGGTCAGGTTATTGGACAGAGCCAGGAAGATCCCGATCACCAGGAAAGAAAATCCGATGATCAGCACCGAGATCAGGTTGCGGCCGCGGAAGGTCCAGAGGTTGCCGGCGGCTGTCTTAACCAGGTACCAGATTTGCCGGAAAATCATTGTTTTTCTTCCTGGCCGATAATTTTGCCCTTCTGCAGGAAAAAAATCTTATCCCCGAAATGGCGGATGAGTTCCCGGTCATGGCTGCCGATGATGACCGTGGCTCCCTGCCGGTTGATTTCCTTGAAAATGGCCATGATCTCAAAGGCCAGTTCCGGGTCCAGGTTGCCGGTGGGCTCATCGGCCAGCAGGATGGAGGGATTGTTGACTATGGCCCGGGCGATGGCCACTCGCTGCTGTTCGCCGTAGGACAGACGCTGCGGAGAATCCCACATCTTGTGATGTAGATTGACCTGACGCAGGGCGTTGAACACTCTTCTCCGGATTTCTTTGGCCGACAGCCCGATGACCTGCAGGGGGACGGCCACGTTATGGAAGACGGACTGGTGAAACAGCAACCGGAAATCCTGGAAGACAATGCCCATGGTGCGACGGATCCGGTAGATTTTATGGTCCGGTATTTTCAGGATGTTGACTCCGTCGACCAGAATCTGGCCCTCGGTCGGGATCAATTCCCGGAAGATTATTTTCAACAGCGTGGTTTTGCCGGAGCCGCTGGGGCCGGTTATAAAGCAGAATTCGCCGCTTCTGATTTCCAGCGAGACGTCGGACAGGGCCCAGTGCGGCTTCTGGTACTGCTTCCAGACGTGGAATAATTCAATCATCTGCGGCTACTGGTTCCTGGTTTTCGGCAGGTTGTCGAGAGCCTGCCGGAGCAGCGCCCGGACTTTCTGCGGGTCGGCCTGTCCCTGGCTGGCTTTCATCACCTGTCCCAGCAAAAATCCCAGGACCTGGACTTTGCCCTCGAGATATTGTTTTACCGGGCCCGGATTCTTCTCCAGGACCTCGGTTATGATTTGTTCCAGGGCCTGCCGGTCGCTTATCTTTTTCAGCCCAAGTTCATCTATGATGGCCCCGGGGTCAACCAGGTTCGGTTTTGATTTCAGGACATCACTTCCGGCTTCAACCGACCTTTTCAACATCTCCGGGAAAACTTTTTCCTTGGCCATGGTTATGGTTATAGCCTGCTGTTCAACTAATTTGATCAGTTCGGCCAGTGATCCTGCCGGCAGCGGAAACTGTTCGGGGGCGAGGTTGTTTTCTTTAAGATATTGCAGAACCTCTCTCATCATCCAGTTGCTGGCCTGCTTGGGGGAGCCGGAAAGCCTGGCCACAGCTTCGAAATAATCGGCCAGCACCCGGCTGGAAGTCAGGATCCGGGTGTCGTAGACCGGCAGCTGATATTCCCTGACGAATCGGTCGATTTTTGCCTGGGGCAGCTCCGGCAGCCCGGCGGCAATTTCTTTTACCCAGTCTGAGGAGATAAGCAGCGGCGGCAGGTCCGGTTCCGGAAAATAGCGGTAGTCGTGGGCCTCTTCCTTGCTGCGCTGGGGAACTGTCCGGTTGGCCGAGGCGTCCCAGCCGCGGGTTTCCTGAATTACCCTCTCTCCTCGTTCCAGGGCTTCAATCTGACGGTTGGCTTCATACTCCAGGGCTCTGGCCAGAAAGCGGAACGAGTTCAGATTCTTAACCTCGGTCTTGGTTCCGAATTCGGCTGAGCCGGCCGGACGGACGGAAAGGTTGGCGTCGCAGCGCAGGCTGCCCTCTTCCATGTTGCCGTCGCAGATTTCCAGGTACTGCAGAATGGTCCTGAGATTCTGGACAAACTCCACGGCTTCTTCGGGCGAGCGCAGGTCGGGCCGGCCGACGATTTCCAGCAGCGGAACCCCGCAGCGGTTAAAATCCAGGTAAGTTTTTTCGGCCGAATCGGGAAAGCCCTCGTGAAGAGATTTGCCAGCGTCTTCCTCCAGATTGATTCTTTCTATGCCGATGGCCTTTCTGGCTCCGTTAACCTCAATCAACAACCGGCCGTTTTCGGCTACCGGCAGATGATACTGGGTAATCTGGTAGCCCTTCGGCAGGTCGGGATAAAAATAATTTTTCCGGCTGAAGATCGATTTAAGGTTGATTCTGGCTTCCAGGGCCAGGGCCAGCTTGACGGCCATTCTGACCGCCTCCCGATTGATGACCGGCAGACTGCCCGGCAGACCCAGGCAAACCGGGCAGGTCAGGGTGTTCGGCCTTCGACCGAATTCGGTGCTGCAGCGGCAGAAGAGCTTGGTCCTGGTTAAGAGTTGAGCGTGGATTTCCAGGCCGATGACAGTTTCGTATTTCATGATGACCCGATTAAAGGAATTTGATTATAACACAATTCATTTTACGGCCAAAAGATTTATGGCCGGACTGAATAACAAAGGGAGCGGCAATATTTCCGAAAAGTTATTTTACGAACAGGTACATGAACCAGCCGAAGGCCAGGGAAGCCAGTGTCATTATCATGAACAAAGTCAGCCCGTACTTAAGCCTGCTTTTCAGGTCCGGACGGCGGATCAGGGCCAGCACCAGAGATACCAGCAGGGCATAGATAATCATGGTGAAGAGGTGACTTTCCAGAATCATTGTTTTTTCCCTCTGGCAATGTCCCAGGCGTCGAGGGCCACCAGGTAGTTGAGAAGTCCGGCTCCGGCCAGGTAGGCTGTGCCGAACTCAAAGGACAATCTTTCCAGCTCACCCAGACCGACCGGCAGAAACCTGGAGACGATATACAGCAGGCCATTTCCGAGGTCGGAGAGGAAGGCCAGGAAGGTCAGCGGATTTTCGGCCTGCAGAGGATAAATTTTGCCGCCCATCACCAGCCCCATCAAAGACATCAGAGCGATGGCGGCCAGAAAGATCAGACCTCTCCAGTACCGGCGCAGATAGATATGACCCAGACCGGGAATAAACCAGCCAAGTATTATTGCGGTCATAGCTTTCTTTTTCATTGAAGCTAATAATAATTAAAAAGAAGGATTAAATCAAGCTGCGCCGTTTGAAAAACAGCATTGATGTTTCTTCGGCGGCTGAAATTATGGGAGGGTCCTGTCAAGGCGCGCCCCCTCCCGTCCTCGCTCACCGATCCCCCCGTGGGAAACCCCTTCCGCTGCGGGCGGTTCGGAGACACGCCGTGCCACCCTCCAAAAACCCTGGCTCTGCGATTCATAGTTGGCTCAAAAGGAAAGAATGTCCTGCCGGGCTGCGGCGCGCCGCACCCCGGAGATAATGGCTGCCGATCAGGCAATCAGGGAGGCTTATGGTTTGCAACGGCGGTCCCGGTCGGACTGCCCTTGGCTATTTGTGATGGGAAGGGTAAAATCAATTCATGCCGGAATTGCCTGAAGTGGAAACTGTGGTCGCCGGCCTGCGTTCCAGGCTGGAAGGCAGACGAGTCGGAGAACTGGTGTTTCTTTCGCCCCACCTTAACCGGAAACAATCCTTTTCCGCCCTGAGTCCGGATGTGTACCGGGGAAAAAAGATTGAGCGCATCTGGCGCCGCGGGAAAATGATAATTTTCAATTTTTCCGGCGGCTGCGGGCTGCTGATTCATCTTAAAATGACCGGACAGCTTTACCTGTGCCGTCCCGAACAATCCCTGGATAAACATACTCATGCCCGGATGACCTTCAGCGGTTTGAAAGAGGAGCTGCGATTTCGCGATATCAGGAAATTCGGCTTCCTGAATTGTTTGCGAATGCCGGAGATCTTGAGTCGGGTCAATTCAGAATTGGGGCCGGAACCGCTGGCCCTGAACCTGGCCCGATTCCGGGATTTGCTGGGCCGGCACGGTCGGAAAAAAATCAAAGGCTGGTTGCTCGACCAGAAAATTATTGCCGGAATCGGAAATATCTATTCTGACGAAATTCTGTTTCGGGCCGGGATAAGACCTGACCGACCGGCCGGAGAACTGAGCCCGGAAGAAGTCCGGAAGTTGAGCCGGGCAATGAAATCCGTCTTGAGGCAGGCGATAGAACTCAAAGGTTCATCAATCAGCGATTATGTTGACGCCACCGGAGAAAAAGGTCGCTTCCAGCTAAAACATCTGGTCTATGACCGTGAAGGTCAGCCCTGTCTCCGTTGCCGGCGGAGCGCTATAAGCAGAAGAAAAATAGCCGGGCGGAGTTCATTCTTCTGCCCATCCTGTCAGAGATAGAGGCGGACGGGCCGGCCCCGGCCTTCTGGATTGAAAAAATCAGGCTGATAGGTTATATTTAGCTCTTATTAAGACTGCCCCTGTAGCTCAGTATGGATAGAGCAAGGGATTCCTAATCCCTGTGCCGGGAGTTCGAGTCTCCCCAGGGGCATTCTGTTAAATCCGGCATGGCAAATTTAGGGCAGCCGGGTCAGGGAGGTCGGGCTCAAAGAGGGAGGAGCCGTAACCGGGAGAAAACCGGAGGTCGGAAAGGTTGCCGACAGTCTGTGCGGTTGAATGAGGGGAGCAGAAATCATCTTTTAATTCACCTTGAAAGGTGATAAATTTGTCAGTGGAATGGTTTAATAAAGGGGTGAAATCATAGACTTGAAAGGACCGAGCCATGAACAGGGTCATCCTGCTGGATTTTGAGGATAAGGATAAGGAATTTCTGGAGCAGGAACAGGTCGATACCTTTCTCATTCACACCTCCGATTTCAGGAATCTGCCGACTATCCTGCCCGAGGCCAGGGTAATTTTTTATCAGCTTAACTGGCCGGTTGAGGAAGAGGCTGTTCCCTCCGGACTGGCAGAGAAAGTTCAAGAAATGGTGGCCGACGGGTCGAGAGTGGTCTGCTTTGTCGGCAAGGGGCACCTTTACCAGCTGACCGGGGTGATCGGGACTTTTCCCGATATCCACTTCCAGGAATCGGCTCCGGGAGAGGTGCTGCTGGTAAACCCGGAAATGCCCTTTAACCTGGTATTTGAAAAATTTTCCGGCAGCCTGGCCCATATCTACAAGCTGCTTCCCAATTCTTTCGGGGCCGACCTGTGGGAGGTCCCGGCCAGCTCCAATGAAAGCTGGAAAATAGTGGCCAAGAGCCATGACGGCTTTCCGGTTTCCCTGATGATCAGGAAGGGCAAGGGTTTTATCTGGCTTCTGCCCTGGTTCGGTCAGAATAACATCCGGGTGGCTGATTTCATCCTGAAAGATGTTTTTCCGCTTATGGAAATGAAAGGCAAGGAGGTTGAACCGATGGACTGGATTGACAGGGAAGAATATCTGTTCCCGGAAATCAAAGAATTATTCCTGAAGAAGGAAGAAGAAAAAAAGAAGTTTGAAGAGAGGTTGAAGGAACTCGACGAGCAGATTAAGACCCTGCGGGAGACGCAGCAGGAAGCCTTCAACCGGTTGCTCAAGGCCGAAGGCCCGGAACTGAAAGCAGCCGTTCTCCAGGCTTTTAAGTATCTGGGCTGGGCCAGGGTGGTGGATGTCGACCAGTACTGGAAAAACGTCATCAGGGACAAGGAAGAGGACCTGTGGCTGATCGAGAACAACGACCAGCCGATAGAAGTCTGCCTGCGAAAGGAATTTCTGATCCTGGTGGTCATCCGGAGCAGCCGCAACTGGGCCACCGACGATGACTGCATCCTGTTGCAGAGGTACAAGGGGCGCCGCATGCAGGAATTTGACAATACCAGAATGAAGTCCATCCTGGTCGGCAACTATTTCAATCTGGTCGAGGCCAAACTTCGAAATAACCCTTATTCGCAGTTCCAGGTGGAAGAAGCTGAAAAGGACGGCAACGCCCTGCTGACCACCTATGAACTTTTCCTGGCCATCAAAGCTGAAAAAGAGGGCCTGATAAGCAAAGAGGAAATCAGAAAGCAGGTCAGGGAAAAGGCCGGACTCATCAAAATCAACTATTGATTGGAGTTTTTCTCCTTGACATCCGCCCGGATGATCTTTCCCCTTTGATGCCACCCCGGCCCGGCGACGGGAGAAGTTCGGCCGGAAGCGCTGCCATTCCAGTTTCCTGAGGCCGCAGTCGATAGGTGGTTCTCCGAAACCGCTTTTTTCATTTCTTCACTTGGATTTTATGCCCGAATGTGCTAAAAAGAAGTCTTCAAGGAGCAGTCAAAAATGAAAAGAACCGAGAGGCATCAGTTAAAGGAAAACGAACTGGCCACCGGCCTGAGCCAGTTTGTGCGCTGGGTCAAGAAACACGAGAAGAAATTCATGGCCATAGCTCTGGTGCTGGTCGCCCTGCTGGCCGTGATAATCGGCGTCAGATTCCTGCTGGAATACCAGAAAGGCCGGGAAGCGGGTTATCTGAGTGAGGTTCTGACTCTGAAGGCTGAACTGGAACAGAAGCCGGAAAATCTGGCTAAGCTGGAGAGCCTGGCCCAGAAGAAAAAATACGACCGGATGGCCAGCCTAGCCTTAGCCACTTATTATCTTGAAAGGAACGACCTGGACAGGGCCGAACAGGTGCTGTCCAGGGTCAAGGACAGGGGACGAGACCTGATTCATTTTCAGATTCTTGACCTCTATGCCCAGGTTCTGTCCAGACGCGGACAGTACGAGCAGGCAATAGAGATATACCGTCAAATGGAGAAAGAAAAGCCTGAAGATTATCCTCTGGACGTGATTCTGTTTCGGCTGGCTGAGACTTATGAGAAGGCCGGGCAAAAAGACCAGGCGGTCGGCCTCTATCGGGACCTGCAATCAAACTACCAGAATACTTATTATGGCTATCAGGCCGCGATGAAAGTTATGAGCCTGGAAACCATTCGCTAACCGAAAGGAGTATTGTTTATTTCAAGCAGAAGAATATAATAGATTTAGCCTACAGAAAAGGAGGACAAAATGGCTTACAAGATTACTGAAGAGTGCATCAACTGTGGAGCCTGCGAACCGGCATGTCCCAATCAGGCAATCTCTCCCGGCGACGAGAGATACGAAATCGACCCGGAAAAATGCACCGAGTGCGTTGGTTTTTTTGACGAGCCGCAGTGCGCCTCGGTCTGCCCCAGCGGCGCCTGCGTTCCCGACCCCGACCACCAGGAAAGAAGGGAAGATCTGGAAGCCAAGGCCCGTCGTCTTAAGGGCAGCTGATTAACAGAGAAAATCACCGGTAGTGCGGCGGCACTGCCGTTTTTGCTTTTTTATCTGTCATGTTGACCGGCAAAGGGTGGATTAATTTTATTCTTTTTATCCTGACCGTACTATCGACCTATTTTGTCGGTTACTTATGGGGGATAAATTATCTTTTCGCCGGCCGGAATCCCGAGGAAATTTCCGGAGCCCTCAACCTATCGCTATTCCTGGAACCGGCCCTGATCAGGCTCAGTCTGATCTATTCTGTATCTTTGCTGACCATCCTTCTGGGTCATGAGTTAGGGCATTATCTGACCTGCCGCCGGTACCGGGTCCAGGCTACCCTTCCATATTTTATTCCCGCGCCTACCCTGATCGGCACTCTGGGTGCTTTTATCCGGATAAAGGCGCCCCTGACCGGTCGGGAAGAACTGTTCGACGTCGGGGCCAACGGGCCTGTAACCGGTTTTCTGTTATCGGTTCCGGCCCTGTTCGCCGGTCTGCAGCTCTCCAGGCTGGTTCCGGCCCTGCCGAGAGAGAGCTCGATCTTATTCGGGGAGCCACTGCTTCTCAAGCTGTTTGTCGGGTGGACCTTCGGGCCGGTGGCTGAAAACCAGGACCTGATTCTGCATCCCCTGGCCGTGGCCGGCTGGGTGGGATTACTGGTTACTTCCTTCAATCTTTTCCCGGTGGGGCAGCTCGACGGAGGGCACATTCTCTATGCCCTGTTCGGAGAAAAAATCAGGAAGCTGGCCCCGGGGATCATTATGATCCTGATCGTGCTGGGTGTTTTTTACTGGGCGGGCTGGTTGGTCTGGGCGGTTCTGATATCAGTCCTGGGGCTCCGCCATCCCCCGGTGGTCGATTCCGACCGCAGATTTTCCGGGAAAAGAATCATTCTCAGTCTGGCCATAGGTGTGATTTTTATTCTGTCGTTTATACCGGCGCCCATATCCGGCAACAGCCTGCTTGACCTTTTGAAATAAGAGCCGTTGTTTAACCGACCGCTTATCGATTGAAGATATTCACAATTTTTGTGGAAAAGCCTGTGCAAAAAAGCTGCGACTTTCAACTCAAGTGTGTTGAATTTGTGGAAGATATAACTAACTGCACAAATTTTAGGCACCTGATATTTGTCGGCGAAATTTGCTAAAATGTTTCTTTCAATATAAATTTAATTGGGGTAAAGACATGCCGGGCAGACGTTTTCGGACGGTGGAAGCCAGTTTCTATCAGCTGAGCAAGCAGTTCAAGCGTGGTGACCTGAGTCGGGATCAGTATGCCGAGGCCCTGAAGAAACTGCGGCTGGTGGACGAGGAGGGGCGGTGCTGGATGATAGGAGCCCAGACCGGCCGCTGGTATTATTACGACGGCCGGCAATGGATTCAGTCGGAACCGCCGGAGAACGGGGGCGATTCGGTTTTGTGCCCTAACTGCTATCATCCGAATGAAACGGGGGCCAGGAACTGCCAGAACTGCGGTGAACTGCTGGTCAAAACCGCAACCAGAATTATCTGCGTGGCCTGCGGCAATCTGGTTGACCATGACCTTAAGGTCTGCCCCTTCTGCGGGGCCGGGCTTTACGGACAACCGGAGGGACCGCCGACCGACAGAGAACATGGGACCGACCGGCTGGAACAGAAAACACCTGAAAGCGGAACCATCTACCTGCGGTCGGTGGACCAGGTTTCCTTTCTCCTGTTCTCCGGGGGGCTGGGCATTTTCCTGGGTGTTCTGTTCGGGCTGGTGCTTGGCTCCACAGAATTTTTCCCCGGGCTGGTGGGCACCCTGCCGGCTTTTCTTAAAGAAATGCAGGGAAAGTTGATGGGAGGGCTGGTCTTCAGCCTTCTGGGCGGAATTTTCGGTTTTGCCCTGGCTGCCGTCTCAGGATTCCTTCTGGCCCTGCTGGTCAATGCGGCTATCTATTTTTTCGGAGAACCCGGGTTCAGGCTGGAAAAGAGTCGCCGCAGAATTTCCCTCAAATAGATAGTCAAAACCAGGCCGCCGTCGGCTCAGAATGGTTCTCGTTTTATTTGGTTAAGGGCATAGGCAATCTGACCGAGGGACAGAGATTCATCCCCCGGGGAATAAAACACCGGTCTTAGAACTTCAAATCCGTTTTTTTTCAGCACTTTTTCTGTCTGTTCGGTCAGGATGCGGTTTAGAAACACCCCGCCGGTCAGGGCCACCAGGTTGAGGCCATGCTCCTTTCGGGCCAGCAGAGCCGTTTCCAGAATGACCCGGACCAGGGTCAGGTGGAATTTCCTGGCCGCTTCATCAGGACGGACTTTTTTCTTCTCCAGGTCAAAAACCAGTTCTATTATGGTCGGACTGAAATCAATCCGGTAGGGTCTGGTGGTCTTGTTTATCGAGAAAGCATAACTCCGGCCAAATTTGGAGCCGACTTTAGAGGCTGCGGCTTCCAGCCGGGAGGGAGCCTCAGCTTCGAATTCCACCCTGGCCGGGGCCAGGCCGCAGATGAAAGCTACGGCGTCAAACAGCCGGCCGGCGCTCGAAGTCAGCGGACTGTTGATGTTCCGTTCCATCATCAACCGCACCGAACGCAGTCTGTTCTCAGGAACCCGGGCCAGAGGTCGGGGAAGGCGAAAGTTTTTTCCGAAGGTCCGGTAAAGATAAGCGGCGGCCATTCTCCAGGGTTCTCTGGCGGCAGCATCTCCTCCCGGCAGATGGACATAATCAAAGTGAGCGAATCTCTCGTAACCATCCAGGTCGGCCAGGAGGAATTCTCCCCCCCAGGCCTGCCCGTCGTCTCCGTAACCGAAACCGTCAAAGCTCACCCCCAGAAATTTTTTATCCGGGATAAGATGGTGCTCCACCAGAGGAGCCAGGCTGTGGGCAAAATGGTGCTGCACCTGCAGGTGCGGTATTTTCAGATTTCGGGCGTAGCGCGTGCTCCAGAAATCGGGATGAAGGTCGCTGACCACCAGGTCGGGGCGGAAACTGAAAAGTTTTTTGAGGTGAGCCAGCGTCTCTTCAAAGTATCTGAAATTCTCGTAATCATCCAGGTCCCCCAGAAACTGTGAGGTGACTATGTAGCCATTCTTATAAATTGAGATGGTATTCTTGAGTTCGCCACCCACGGCCAGAATCTGGACCGGGCTGTTGAGATTCTCAGGAACAGCTTGCGGGAAAGGAACGAATCCCCGGGCCCGGCGGAAGAAGACCGGCTTTCCGTTGACCACTTTGAGCACCGAATCGTCGGCCCTCATAGCGATTTCCCGGTTGTGGGTCAGGATGTAATCGCAGAGTTCGGGACCCACCAGGCAATCGTCTTTGATGATCGGGGCGTCTTTCCGATTGGAGCTGGTGGCTACAATCAGCGGCAGGTCTTTGAGCAGCAGGTGATGCAGCGGGGTGTAGGGGAGCATGATGCCGACAGTATCATTAAACGGTGCAATCCCCGGCAATTCTCTTTTCTTTTTCAGAAGAACTATCGGGCGGGCCGGCGAAGTCAACCAGCTTTTTTCCGAGGGGCTGACAGTCGCATATTTCCTGACGGTCTCGATATCCCGGGCCATCAGGGCCAGGGGCTTAGTCTGCCTTCTTTTAATCTGTCTCAGACGTTTTACGGCTTTCCGGCTGGTGGCCAGGCACATGAGGTGAAAACCGCCCAGTCCCTTGACCGCCAGTATCTTGCCATTCCGGATGAGCCGCACTGCCTCTTTCAGGCCGCCTGGAATTTTTTTCCCGCTGGCGGCCTCAAACAGGGAAAGTTCCGGGCCGCAGCGCGGGCAGGCGATCGGTTGAGCATGGTAGCGCCGGTCGAGGGGGTCCTGGTATTCTTTCCGGCAGGCAGGGCACATCCTGAAGCCGGACATGGTCGTCTTTCGCCGGTCGTAAGGAAGCCGGCGGACAATGGTATAACGGGGGCCGCAGTTGGTGCAATTGGTGAATGGGTAGCGGTAGCGTCTTTCTTCGGGATTCCGGATTTCTCTTAAACAATCGGAACAGGTGGCTATGTCGGGAGAAATAAAAACAAAAGATTTTTCCTGGCTGGAACGGTCGATTTCAAACCCCGACCGGCCGAGCGGCTCTACCGGCTGGTAATCAACGCCTTCAATTCTGGCCAGGGGAGGGGCTTCGGTTCTCAGCGATTCCAGGAATTCCGACAGGTCTCCCCCCGGCTTTTCCAGATAAATTTCCACTCCCTGCCCGATATTTCTGACAAAACCGGAATAGCCCAGACGGGTGGCCAGGCGGTAGATAAACGGTCGGAATCCTACTCCCTGGACTGTTCCCCGGACTATAAGGCGGAAAGCCTGCCGATTCATGGCGAGCTCGGCCTCCGGCTGTACAGGCAACCGCAATAATTCTGGCGGTAAAGGCCGAACTCACGGCTGAGCCGGACGCTGCGGTTAAAACCGTCTTTCTTCTTGAAATCGGCTTCCAGAAATCTCAGTCCGTACTTTCTGGCAGTCATTCTTCCGATTCTGTTCAGCACGGCGCTGTTTTTCCAGGGGCTGACGCTCATTATGGTGGTGAAAGTCGGAATGCCGGCTTCCAGGGCTTTCCTGGCGGTTCGTTCCAACCGCCAGGCAAAGCAGATGTGGCAACGACGGCCTTTTTCAGGTTCGGATTTGAATTTCTCGGTCAGGCGAAACCAGGTTTCAGGGTCGTAAATATCCTCGATCAACCTGAATTGCAGGTGTGCGGCCACCCTTCTGGCTTCAGCCAGACGGAGCCGGTATTCCTCTTCCGGGTGTATATTGGGGTTGTAAAACAGGCCGATCACTTCGAATTCAGCCTGCAGCAGGCCGACCACGTAGAGGGCGTCGGGCGCGCAGCACAGGTGGGCCAGAATCGGGCTTTTGGTCATATGTTTATTTTAGCCCGGATGGCCGGTCCGGTAAAGGACGGAACTTGTCCACAGGACAATGTGCCACGGGAGGGAGTTGCGCCGGCAATTAGAGCCGGGCTAAAGTTTTTCCAGCTTTTCTTTTAGCTGCTGGATCCGGCTCTCCACCGAGTCTATCTGAAAATACAGGAAGGCCAGGTCTTCCCGGTTGGGCCTTAAACGGTACATGAGGTGGCCGATGGTCTGGTGGTATGGCTCCAGTTGTTCGTCTGTGGCCACGATTCCGGCCTGGATTCGACCCAGTTCTTTTTCCAGGTCGGCAATTTTGCTTTCCAGTTCGGCCAATCGGGCCTTAAGTTTGTCATCCGTGACGGGTGAGGACAGGAGTCGAGTTTTTTCCTGATTTAAACCATCCAGCTGCTTATAAATCCGGTGCCACTCGCCCTGGAGGGCGGTATTTTTTTCTTCCAGGGTTTTTATTTCCCTGGAGATTTCTTCTATTTCAGGCAGGTCCGGCCATTGAATCGAAGTCAGCTCTCCCAGGTGTTTCAGCAGCTCGGATTTCTTGCCTTCCTCTCTTTTTAACAGGACCTCTATTCTCAGACGGGAAAATCTCCGGCGGGGGCCGGCCAGAACGTAGCTGATTCTCTGGCGCAGGTCTTTTTTCTGAAGAAAATTGATGAAAATCAGAAACAGAATGACACTCAACAAAAGGTAAAAAACCCAGAAGGGAAGCCCGGCTTTCTGGAGCTCCGGGGTTGAAAGAAGGCTGAGATGGCTTGAAGCCAGGTTATCCACTACCTGCTCTCCTTCCCCCTGAAAGCAGCACCCGGCCTTTTTATTACCATACTTTCATCGTCTTTTTCAAGCTCTCTCCTTAAAAAAGGAGATAACCGGGCCGCGCTCCCGGAATAGGAGGCTATCGTTCGCTCGATAAGATACAGAGCAGCCGGCAGGTTCTCCCGAAAAATCAGGTCTATGTCGCTTTCTGAATTCAGAAAGCCTCCCTGGAGCAGGTCCACCGGCGGCAGTTCTATGGTGAAAGCCAGGGTGCGGAAAAAACCGTAAGCCCAGTCGGCAAAGTCGCCATTGGTCAGGTAAAGCAAGGCTGAAGCCCGGCCGGTCTGGTAGACCCGGCCATTAACCTGAGAAATCAACCCGGCCATATCTTCAGCCAGGCTCTGAAGCAGGGATTCGTCTTCGGCCGGCTGGTCAAGGTAGCCCCAGGGATAGAGTATGAGCTGCGAAAAGCTGTGATAAGAAATGGCCGACTGTATCCGGTGGTTCTGGAAAAGATTTCTTACGGCTTCGGTTTCTGGCTCGGAAAGGGGGCCGGCTCCCCGGAAAACCGCCGACGAAGGCACGGGGCTGGAACCGAGATCGTCATAAGCCCATTGATAGGAGTAATTCCGGTTAAGGTCCACGCCGTAAGAACCATCGCCGTTAAGCCGTCTGTTTTTTCTCCACAGCCGGTAGTTCAGTATTGAATATTCCAGGCCATCCGGATTGACCAGGGGCACTATCCAGATTTCGGCCGAATTGACTATATCCCGGACCCGGGCTTCCCGTTCGTAATTCTCCAGCAGGTAACGGCCGATGAGCAGGGGCACTTCCACCGAGATCCATTCCCGGGCATGGTGGCCCCCCAGGAGAGCAATTCCCGGTTCGTCTTCGCTCTGGCCGGGGTGGTCGCTTATTTTGAGAGCGTAAATATTCCTGTTTTCAAGGCTCTTCCCGGGAACATAAAGCCTGGCCAGGTCGGGATAGGATGCGGCCAGGGATTTGAGCTCGGCGCCCAGTTCCAGGTAAGAATGGTAGGCTCCGTTCAGTCCTCCCTGGATCTTCGTCCCCGGGCGAAGGAGTTTTTCACCTGTCTGTTCAAATCGGGCGGTTTCCAGGGTGAAGGAATATCCGAACTCCTGGATGGCCTGGAGATACTTTCTTTCGACTAGGAAATAGACCTTCCCTCCTTCTGCCAGCAGCGGGTCGAGCGGGAAGTTGAGCCTGAGGGTCCGAAGGTCCTGCCGGGCCTCGAGGGCAATAACTTCAAGGGTGTGCGGACCGGTCTTGGCAGAGATGGCCGGAGTGGGATATCCCGGAACCGTCGAAAGCGACAACAATAAGATCAGTGCCAGTCTGGCTAATTCTGTTTTCATTTTATTTTTCCGCCGAAACTTTCCGGTGATGGGGATAGAGGTCCAGGGTAATGGATATCTTTTGCCTCTTCAGTTTGTGCCCCGAACCGCTTTCCAGACCGAGAGCCGTGGAGAAGCCAAGCCGCCAGTATTCATTTCCCAGCCCCGAACCAAAAGTAAGGTAATAATAGGTGGTCTCGGGCTCGGTTCCGGGCTGCGGGTCGACCGCCAGGCCCAGAAAATAGGGTGAGGACCAGGTCCGTCCCAGGAACCTGAATTTCCCGAGGTATTCAAGGCCGGTGGACAGCCTTATGGTATTTCTGAAATTTCTCGCCTGTTCTTCTCCGAAATATGAAAAGGAGTACTTTGCCCAGCCGAAATAAACCGCCTCTAAAAAGATTTTAAGACCGGGGCTTATCTCCAGCCGGCCTCCCAGCCCAAGAACCAGGGGTCTTTTTATCCGGTCGGAAGCCTGTCCCTGGATTTCAATTTCTTCCAGCGGAGTCTGGTAGGATAGGGAGCTCGAGCTCTTCGCTTTTCGAAAATAAGGCGGGCTGAAACTCAGTCCAAGCAACAGGCGGTCGTTGAGTTTGTAGCTCAACCCGGCCACCGCCCTGAAACCTGTGATTTTCTGGTGGCGATAATCGAGCAACTGAATAAGTTCCTGCGGCCAGAACTCGTCCAGGCTCCTTACTATCCGACCCCGCTCGTAGCTCAGACCCACCCCGATGCTTATTTTCGGGCCGAGATTTCTGGCCAGGCTGACGGTGTAAGCGGACAGGTAACCTGTTTGCCAGATTTGCATCTGGTTGTAGAGCAGTTGATTATAGACATACCTGTATTCCAGTCCCGGCCGGCCGTAATTTTCCACTAAAGCCGCTCCCAGGCCGACGGCCCAGCCGCCTGTCCTGAGGGAAAGGCCGAAATGGTCAAGCTGCCAGCCGCGGTGGGTGAGGTTGCCTGAGGTGGTTATCACTCCGGTGTTTACCAGCCAGTAGCTGAAAAGTTGAGCCTGGTTGAAGCTGCCGCTCCAGCTTAAAGACAGCCAGGGCAAAAAGGTCAACAGGGCCGGATTAAAGTAAGCAACGCTGACCGAATCGGGCCTGGCCAGCCGGCAGAACCCGGCCCCCAGGCTGGCCGCGGTTTCCGGGCCGAAAAGGTTCCAGCTGCCGAGAGGGGCTTCTTCAGTATACTGGCCCGGACCGGTTTGAGCCCGGACGGCTGACAGGAAAACAATATAAATAATGATAAATATGGTTAATTTAACAGGCCGCTTTCTCATAACGCCGTCCCGAACCCGCCCTATTTTACCACCCCGGACTTTATTTTTGAACCTGAAATAGGTATCATAGATTGTCATCAGGAGTAGGTTTATGGTTAAGAAGGGAAAAAGAGTCAAAATCAGCAGCCTCGGGATATACCTTCCCGACAAGGTTCTGACCAACCTCGACCTGGAAAAAATGGTGGATACTTCCGATGACTGGATTACCACCAGAACCGGGATCAAGGAAAGAAGGATAGCCTCCGACCAGCAGGTGACTTCGGACCTGGGTCTGGCTGCGGCCAGGCAGGCGCTCGACCGGGCCGGCTTGAAACCCGAAGATATCGACCTGATTCTGGTGGCCACCAACAGCCCGGACACGCTTTTTCCGTCCACCGCCTGCTGGATCCAGAAAAAGCTGGGCACCAGAGAGATGCCGGCCTTTGACCTGCAGGCCGGGTGCACCGGAGTCCTGTATGGTTTAATCGTCGCCGAAGGGTTGATCCTGGGCGGAGTCTGCCGCCGGGTTCTTCTGATCGGAGTCGATATTCTTTCGAAAATTACCAACTGGGAAGACCGGACCACCTGCGTCCTGTTCGGGGACGGGGCAGGAGCCTTTATCCTGGAAGAAAGCCAGGATGACTCGGGACTGTTGTCTCATTTCTGGGGAGCGGATGGTTCTCTGGGAGAGCTACTGATGCTCCCCGGCGGCGGGACCCTTCATCCGGCCAGTGAACAGACGGTTAAAGATAAGCTGCATTATATTCATATGAAAGGAAACGATGTTTTCAAGCATGCGGTCAAGCGCATGGGGGAGTCAATCGTTGAAGCTCTGAAGCTGGCCGGGCTGGACAAGCAGCAGATAGATTTCCTCATACCCCATCAGGCTAACCTCCGGATCATTGACGCCATCGGGGAGAGGCTGGGACTGGACCCGGAAAAGGTGGTGGTCAATGTCGACCGCTACGGTAACATGTCGGTGGCCACTATCCCGGTCGCCCTGTATGAACTGCAAGCAGAGGGCAGACTTGAGCCCGGGAAAATCATCGCCATGGTAGCTTTCGGAGCCGGATTCACCTGGGCCTCGGCCCTGTACCGCTGGTAATTTCAGCTTTCGGGCCTGAAACCGAGCCCGGGCATAAGAGAGTGTCTGTTAAAGACAGATCTGTCTATTCTTTTTCCAGCTCTTCAAAGATCCGGACCAGGTCTTTCTTGGCCAGTTGCCCGACGTGTTTATACCTCAGGCGTCCGGTTCGGTCGATAAAAATTGAGGTCGGGATGTACTGGCCCGGCTTGAAAGCGGCAACTATATCCTGACCGACCAGAGCCACCGGGTAATTCATTTTAGCCCTAGTCACAAATGTTTTCAGTTCGGCTTCCGGCAAATCGTCGACTGAAAAGCCCAGGATTTCCAGCCCGCGGTCCTTAAGCTCGTTATAAGCTTCAATAAACTCGGGTATTTCAGCCCGGCAGGGAGGACACCAGGTGGCCCAGAAATTAACCAGTATGACCTTGCCCTTCAGCGAGGCCAGGCTGAGCTCCTGGCCATCCAGACCGATGACCGAAAAATCAGGCGCCGGTTCGGCCTTGGCTGCCGGCTCAACAGCCCTATTGCTGTTTCCGGTTTCTCTATTGCAGGCCGGAGCGGCTATCAGCAGCCCGACCAGAACAGTCAGCAGAATAATTTTCTTCACTTGAATTTCCTTTCATTCAGTTGATTAATTTAAAGACCGCAATTCTTCAGAATCTTTGCCCAGCTGGCGTCGACTTCCTGCTGAATAAGGACAATTTCTTCTTCCTTGAGGTGCCGGAAGCGACCCTGGAGCTTCAGGTATTCAGCTATGGGTTTTCTTTCTTTAACTTTCAGATTCAGGGTCCATTTTTCTCCGTCTTCTATCTCAAACAGCGGGAAATACCCTGTCTGCACCGCCAGCCTGGCCAGTTTGACGGTATCTTCGGGACGACTCTTCCAGCCGGCCGGGCAGGGGGCAAAGACATGGATGAATCGGGTTCCCTTGATTTCCCTGGCCTTCTTAAATTTTTTGACCATGTCTTCCGGGTAAGCCACGCTGGCAGTGGCGATATAAGGAATCCCATGGGCAGCCATGATACCGATGATGTCCTTTTTCCGCTCTTTCTTATAGTGCTTGACGGGAGTGGTGGTCGTCCAGGCTCCGACCGGAGTAGCCGAGCTTCGCTGGATGCCGGTGTTCATATAGGCTTCGTTGTCATAGCAGGTGTAAATGATGTCGTCATTGCGCTCGGCCGCGCCCGACAGGGCCTGAAGTCCGATGTCAAAAGTGCCGCCGTCTCCGGCCCAGGCCAGGACGGTGGTTTCGGTGTCGCCTACCATATCCAGCCCGGCCCTGACTCCGGATGCGGAAGAAGCGGCGGTTTCAAAGGCGCAGTGGTAAATCGGGATATCCAGCGAGGAATGCGGGAAGGGGCCGTCGATGACCGCCCAGCAACAGGCTGGAATGCAGACGATCGTTCGCTGTCCCAGGCCCTTAAGCGCCAGGCGCATGGCCAGAGAGGCGCCGCAGCCCTGGCAGGCCAGATGGCCCGGGCTCATGAATTCTTCCCGCGGTATGGTTAGGGTCATTTTTCTTTCTTTGCTCATTTTTTCACTCCTATCCAGACTATTTCTTCTTCGGCTCTCTCTTTTTTCAGGGCGTAATCGGCAATTTCCTTGAAAGAATCTCTGGTTATGTCGCGGCCGCCGAGACCGGCAATAAAGCCGAAGAGGAGCGGAGAACGCGGCTGTCCGTACAGGGCGGATTTAACTTCCTGGTAAAAGATTCCGTGGTGGCCGTAGGAGATATTGCGGTCCAGAACCGCCACCCTCGGCACCCGGGACAGGACGGCCCTGACTTTTTCAAATGGAAAAGGACGAAAGAGCTTAATCCTGAGATTCCCGGCTTTGATACCCTTTTCGCGGAGTTCATCGACCGCCACCCTGGCCGTATAACCGGCCGTGCCCGAGGTCACAAAAACCAGTTCGGCATCGGCGCACAGGTATTCTTCCACCTGGCCCAGGTAACGGCCGAACAGCTGTTCGTATTCTTTTCCTGTCTCCTCCACCAGAGCCGGAACCTTTTCCATATCTTTTTGAAGTTTATAACGGAGTTCCATGTAGTGGTCGGGAGAAGTCAGACCGCCGAAGGCATGGGGGTCGTCCGGAGTCAACCGCCAGGGGGGATTGAAGGGCGGCAGGAACCTGTCCACTCTGTCCTGTTCCGGAATTTCCACCACTTCATAGGTATGGGAGAGAGCAAAGGCGTCCAGGATGATCATGCTGGGAATCATCAGCTTTTCCGAAACCTTAAAGGCCTGGATAACGGTGTCCAGGACTTCCTGGTTGGAGGAACAGTAGAACTGTATCCAGCCGGTATCCCTTTCCGACAGACTGTCGTTCTGGTCGGTCCAGATGCTCCAGCCCGGCGCCATGGCCCGGTTGATGTTGCCCATGACCACCGGCATCCGCCCCCCGGCCGCCCAGTGGAGCATTTCGTGCATCAGAGCCAGGCCCTGGGCCGAAGTGGCGGTGAAGGTTCTGGCTCCGGCCAGAGAGGCTCCCAGGCAGGCGGCCATGGCTGAATGCTCGGATTCAACTTTTATAAACTTGGCGTTGAGGGTGCCGTCGGCGCACATTTCCGACAGCAGCTCCACCACCTGGGTCTGGGGAGTGATGGGATAGGCGGCAATGACCTGAGCCCTTGATAACATCGCCCCGTAGGACAGGGCATGATTTCCCATTATTACTTTCTTCATTTTTCCTCCTCGACCATGGCAATGCATTTTTGCGGGCATTCTTCGGCGCACAGCCCGCAGCCCTTGCAGTAGACATAGTTTATCTGCGGCCAGTCGTCGACAATGTCGATTGAGGCGTCAGGGCAGAATTTCCAGCAGATGCCGCATTTGATGCATTTTGACAGGTCTATGACCGGCTTGATGTTGCGCCAGGCCCCGGTCTTGTTATAGAGCATCGACCCCAGGGACATGGGCACGGCCGGCATTTCTTTTTCCGATTCGAAAACGATTTTCCTGGCTTCTTTCTTCTTGCTCATAATCTCCTCCTTCAGGCCTTTTCGTAGGCCTCGATGGCCGCCCGGACGTTGTCTTCCGGCTTGATCGGTATACCTTCTCTGATTGCTTCGGCCAGCGACTCAAGTCTGGTCAGATTCAGGATCTTGATTACCGCCCCGGTTATGGCGGTGTTGACGATGGGCGCGGCCAGGGTGCCCAGCCGATGCTTGACTGCAATTTCGGTGGCGTCGATGGTAAAAACCTTGAACCTGGAGGGAAACTTGAAATGTTCCGGCGGATTGTTGCTGTTGATAATGATGTAGCCCCCATCCTTGAGTCCCTCGGTGACATCGATGGCCTCAACCAGCGTGGGGTCAACCACCACCACGTGGTCCGGGTTGTAAATCTTGCTTTTGTCATAAATCGGTTTGTTATCGATCCGGATGAAGGCAAAGACCGGGGCGCCGCGCCGCTCCACCCCGAACTCCGGATAGGCCTGGACATAGTTACCTTCTTTGGCCAGGGCGTCAGCCAGTATTTTTGAAGCTACCACTGTTCCCTGGCCGCCTCGTCCATGGAAACGGATTTCAATCATCGGCTTCTCCTTTTCAAGAGATTTTCTCTGTTGTTGATATTGGATTTAATGCCCCGGTGAATTCAGGGCAGATGGCTGTCGGCCGCCGCTGCCGCCCGCAAAAATACGGACCCGGAGGAAATATTCTCCCTGAGAAAAAGAGAAAAAAATCCGGGCTCCTCAAATGACTTAGGTTTGAGTCCATTTAGTTAAAATATTCGGATTTAAAAGATTAGAAATCAGTTTATTCTTAACCCAATTCCATGTCAAGAATAACCTGAAGGAAAAGCTGTACCGGGCGGTTTCAACCCTGGTCGGAGATCATCCCCGGAGGGTTTTATTCTCCGGAGCCGGAGTCAATTCTCTTCTCCCTGAGGTTGTGATAGAGGTTTTTCAGCATCAGGGCATCGGTTTCAAGAGAAGGGCTCTCGCAGATCACGGTCCCGGACACTCCGGCGTCGTCCAGAGCCTGAAGCCATTCGTCGTAGCGGAATTCGGACTCTTCCAGGTTGAGGTGCTTCAATTCGCCCGTCTGGTTATATTTGACTCCGGAAATGTGGATGTGGGCCTTTTTCAGAGCCGACCTTCCGAGTTTTTTTTCCACCTTTTTAATTACCTGCAGAAAATCTCGGTATGAGTTTATCCGGCCCTCCCGGGCAAAGATATGGGCAAAATCCAGACAGGGAAGAAGGCCCTCCAGCTCCCGGCAGAGAGACAGAACCTCATCCAGGCTGCCGAATTGTTTTCTTTTGCCCATGGTTTCGACCCTCAGCCTGGCTGCGATTTTTTCGGACCGGGCTATCGACAGGACTTCCTGGAGCGAACGCTTGATATTTTGATAGGTTTCTTCCGGGCTCTTTGAGCCGTAGTAACCGGCGTGGAAAACCAGATCCGTGGCTCCGGCGGCTGAGGCCAGCCGCAGCGAATTGAGCAGCAGGTCCTGGCTCTGCATTTTCTTACCGCGGTCTTCGGCATTCAGGTTGATGAAGTAGGGAGCGTGGGCGCTGAGTTTGACCCGGTGGTTGAGGGCAGCCAGCTTTATCCGGCCGGCTGTTTCCGGACCCATCTTGAGCCCCTGAACAAATTCCAGCTCCAGAGCCTCCAGGCCCAGTCTTCGCACCTGGTCCACGGCTTGGAGCGAAGAGTCATCGGAACAGGAATGGGGAATACCGGCCAGGCCGAAAAGCAGACTTTCAGGAGCAGGCATCATCGGCCTCTCCGCCATTCAGGAATTCGCTGACAATCTTCATGGCGCAGAATTCGCCGCACATGGAGCAGGCCCTGGTCTTTGATTTTCGTCTCCGCCGGACCTCGGCAAACTTATCCGGGTCCAGGCAGAGTCTTGCCTGCCGGTCCCAGTCCAGCTTTTTCCGGGCCCGGGAAATCTCGGCATCGCGCTCAATGGCTCCCGGATAGCCCTTGACGATATCGGCGGCATGGGCGGCAATCCGGGAGGCGATCAAGCCTTCCTTAACGTCTTCGATTGTCGGCAGGCCGAGATGTTCGGCCGGCGTCACGTAGCAGAGGAAATCGGCTCCGGCTGAGGCCGCCACGGCCCCGCCTATGGCCGAAACAATATGGTCATAACCCGGGGCGATGTCGGTTACCAGCGGTCCGAGCACGTAGAAAGGAGCTTCCTGACACAGCCGCTTCTGGAGCCTCATGTTCATGGCCACCTGGTCCAGCGGCACATGTCCCGGGCCTTCGACCATGGCCTGAACTCCGGCTTCTCTGGCCAGATTGACCAGCTCTCCGAGGGTCAGAAGTTCTTCTATCTGGGGACGGTCGGTGGCATCCAGCACCGAGCCCGGTCTCAGGCCGTCTCCCAGGCTAAGGGTAAAATCATATTTTCTGGCCAGTTCCAGCAAACGGTCAAATCGGGCATAGAGCGGGTTTTCTTTTTCATTGTGAAGCATCCAGGCCAGGTGAAAGGCTCCGCCGCGGGAGACGATGTCGGCAATCCGTCCCTGCTTTTTCAACCGGTCGACGGCTTTAAGTGTCAGGCCGCAGTGTACGGTCATAAAATCCACCCCTTCCCGCGCCTGGGCCTCGATGATAGAAAACAGGTCATCCTCGGTCATCCTGACAATGGAACCCCTTCTGGAGATGGCTTCAATCGCCGCCTGGTAGACGGGAACCGTTCCCAGCGGAAGAGGCGACAGGGCAAGCAGTTTTTTTCTTATGGCCCGGATATCGCCTCCGGTGCTGAGGTCCATGACGGCATCGGCTCCATATTTAAGGCTGATCTTCAGCTTGGCGATTTCGGTTCTGAGGTCCGGATAATCCCGGGAGGTGCCGAGGTTAACATTTACCTTGGTGCGCATTTTCAGCCCGACGGCCGCCGGTCTGGAGGGGGAGTGGTTTCGATTGTAAGGGATGACCACCCGGCCCCGGGCCACAAGAGACAGCAATTCCTCGGCAGATATTTTTTCTTCCCGGGCCAGTTTCTTGATGAGGGAAGAAGAAGATCCTCGGCGGGCCCGCTCCATAAGGGTCATTGATTTGACTTTCTTTTGAGAGATTTATCAGAAATTCAGTATAGTTTACGCCCCGAACACTGTCAAGGAAACCGGGCTGCCGTTGAGTGATTGAGCGTATCTTTAACGGCCCTTTAGGGGCTGTGCTTGAATTTTATAACCATTTTCTTTCCGATTTTTGCCGACAGGAGACCGACCGGACGGGGTCGGTGGAAGCAAGAGCTCCGGGTGATATTTGCAACCGGGAAAATTTACAAACGACCTGAATGCTGGTAGCATTCTAATTAATGGACAAAAGAAGCCGGCTGAAAGTTTTGATCCTGTTATTCTGTTTCTGTTTTTTTAATTCTTGCCCCGGCCAGGCGGCCACAGGGTCAGCCGATGGTCAGGCGACTCAGAACAGGCCGGATGAGCTGGATGAAGTGCTCGGGCTGGTCAATTTTCTGGAAGAAGCAGCCGGTTTCTGGCGGGAGAAGGGGCATTACCAGAACCGGGTGGCTGAATTCAGCCAGGAGCAGGTGGCCGTGTTTTTCCGCCATTTATTGTCGGAAGGGAACCCGGCTCTGAAGGAGCTGAGGTTGAAGCTCATCCCCGGCAACCGGGTGGAAGGCTGGGTAATTCTGGATCTGAGTTCTGAGGGGCTCGGCGGAAATCACAACCTGTATCTGGAGGGCAAACTGGAGCAGGCCGGGCGTCGGGTCAGGTTAAAATTGAGCAGCCTTTTCCTGGAAACCCAGCGGATACAGCCGGAAATTGTCAATGCCCTGATTGAACTGGTGGCCAGAGCCAGGGGACTGGAAGCCCGACACCTTAACGACTGGTACGACCTGCCGGAAGGAATCGCCCGGGTGGAAACCGGGGTCGGGAGTCTTCGGATTTATTATTGAGGAAAAAAATGATCAGAATTATCGGCGGCCGATTCAAAGGCAGAAAGTTGAAGATGGTGTCCAGTCCGGCCGTCCGACCTCTGCCGGCCAAGCTCCGCGGTTCTCTTTTTAACATCCTCCAGGCCAGGGTGGTTGATGCCTTTTTCCTGGACGGCTTTGCCGGCACCGGTTCGGTGGGAATAGAAGCTCTCAGCCGGGGAGCCAGTCGGGCCGTGTTTATCGAAGAGCTTCCGCAGGCGGCCAGAATTATAGAAGCCAACCTGGCTAAGTGCCAGGCCGAAGACCTGGGGCTGGTCCTCAACCGGGAATTCAACCGGGCGATAATTGAACTGGGAAAGAAAGGCATTAAGTTTGACCTGATTTTTCTGGATCCGCCCTATAAGCTTCTGGAGGAGCGGAATCCTCTCAAGGTAATAAGGAAACGAGGGGTACTGAAACCCGGCGGGCTGCTGGTCATCAGACATCACCGACACTATCAGCCCTCGCTCGAAGATTTCAAACTGCTCCGTCGGGTTGATTTCGGCGACGATGTGTTTTCTTTTTATTCGGGGGAAGTGGCGGCCGGGGCTTCAGGCCGGCGCAGGTCCGGAGAAGGAGATTGAAATAAAGCCGATTATTTTATAAAATGCCGGTATTCCGGCGGGTCGGTGATTGATGACCAAAGATAACCGAAAAATAGAGCCATTCTGGGAAAAAGAATCTGTGCTTAAAGACGAAGAAATGTTTTCCCGGCTCGGTCCGTCCCGGGGGTCGATGCTCTTCCTCGGTCGTTACACCCTTAAGGAGGTTATGGCCGTTCTGGCCAGAAAGAGTTTTTTCCGGGAAGCCAGGAAAAAAAACCTCTGGCCGATCAAGTACCGGATGGACTCGTCCGATTACCCGGTCCAGAGGCTTCTGATTTACTGGGAAGAAGAACATCCGGACAGGATGATTGTCGACCTAAAAATAAAGGAAGCCGAAGTCAGATTTGCCGCCCCCGGGAAACATGGCTATCGGCTGCCTCCCCAGCATTGCCTGCTGTTTGAGTGGCTGACTTTGCAGAATCCGCGCCTGAGCTTTGACGACCGGCATCCTCCGCTACCAGGCCAGAGTAAGCCGGGACTCAGCCTGTCCAAGAAGATACTGGAAATATTCCTTCACCTCGGCCGGCTGATAGAGATCGATGCCCTGGTGGCTTTTCCCGCCTACTTTCATAATGCCCTGTTGTTTTCAAGGTATTTTCAGTTTGTCGACCCGCTGAAACAGGGAGAAATTAAGGCTATCAGGAAGCAATTCAGCCATGTCCCTTTCCGGCAGCTGGCCTGGGCCGTCCATCTGGGCTGCTTGCGGGACGAAGACGGCCGGGAGTATGAGTGGCAGGCTGAAGAGCAGGTGGTGGCCCTGAGCCAGTCCCTCAAAAACTATCTGGAATCAAGGATTTACCGGGAAATTTCAAAACATGTAGAAAAAACAGCTGTCTTCAGCCTGGACTGGGACCTGTTCCAGCAGAAGTGCCGGCAGCAAGGCATCCTTTACTGACCGCCCAAAACCTGCTATAATCAATTGCCTTAAGAGGAGACGAGCTCATGAAAAAAGGAATTCATCCAGAATACCAGGAATGCACCGTCATCTGTGCCTGCGGCAATACTTTTAAGACCAGGTCCACCAAGAAAGAAATAAGGGTGGAAATCTGTTCCCAGTGCCATCCCTTTTTCACCGGCAAGCAGAGGATTGTGGATACCGCCGGCCGGGTTGAGAAATTCAGGAAAAAATATGCCACCACGACCAAAAAATAATCCATATGCTTCAGGAATTAAAGGTCTTAGAAGACAAATATAAGCAAATTACTGCCCTCCTTTCCGACCCCAATATTTCCTCCAACCCCCAGAAAATAAAAGAATTGGCCAGGGAGAGGTCTGAACTTGAACCGGTGGTCAGAAAATATGACGAGTTTAAGAGGACAGTCCAGGAGCTTACTGAAACCGAATCCATTCTGTCCGAAGGCCAGTCTGACCCGGAATTAAAACGGCTGGCCGAAGCCGAACTGGACCAGCTCAGGCAAAAGAAGGACCGGCTGGAGCAGGAATTGAAGAAATTATTGCTGCCCAAAGACCCCAATGACGAGAAAAACGTCATCCTGGAGATCAGGGCCGGGGCCGGGGGAGATGAAGCCTCGCTTTTCGCCCAGGACCTTCTGCGGATGTATACCCGTTATGCCGAGCACAAAGGCTGGAAATGGGAGCTGATGGACGTCAGTTATTCACCGATCGGCGGCATTAAAGAAGCCATTGTCAATATTCAGGGCAAGAGAGTCTATTCTTTCCTGAAATATGAGAGCGGGGTGCACCGGGTTCAGAGAGTGCCAAAAACCGAAGCCTCGGGCCGGATTCATACTTCCACGGCCACGGTGGCTGTTCTGCCGGAAGCCGAAGAAATCGACCTGAAGCTTGACCCCAGGGACCTGAAGATTGAGGCTTTCGGAGCTTCCGGGCCCGGCGGGCAGAATGTTAACCGCAACTATACCGCTATCAGGGTGACTCACAAACCTTCGGGAATTGTCGTTTCCTGCCAGGATGAAAAATCCCAGCACCGCAACAAAGAAAAGGCCTTAAAGATTCTGCGGACCAGGCTGCTCGATATCGCCCGACAGGAACAGATGAGCAGGATTTCCCGGGACCGGAGAAAACAGGTCGGAACGGGAGAAAGAAGCGAAAAAATCAGGACCTACAATTTCCCTCAATCCCGGATAACTGACCATCGCCTGGACGAAAATTTTCATAACCTGGAGAGCATACTGGACGGTGAGCTCGATGAGCTCGTTGACAGGCTGATCATCCATTTCCAGACCAGGGCTCTGGATGAGAACAGGCCTGGCTTGTCCCCGGACCGACAAGTTGAGATATAAAAATCTGGACCAGCTTTTCCGGCAATCCGCAGGCCGGCTTTCCCGTTCAACCTGCCCCTTTCTGGAAGCTCGTCTGCTGATTCAAAAGGCCGCCGGCTGGAGCGAAGCCGATTTTTTCCGCAACCTTGATTCCGCGCCGCCGCCGGGACTGGCCAACAAGCTGTCTGTGCTGATAAAAAAAAGGCAGAGCGGCTGGCCCATGGCCTATATCCTGGGCCGCAAGGAATTCTGGAGCCTGGAATTCAGAGTCAACCGCCGGGTTTTAATTCCCAGGCCGGAGACGGAACTGGTGGTGGAAGAAGTGCTTTCCTTGCCTCTGCCAGAAAAGCCCCGGATTGTTGACGTCGGCACCGGCTGCGGGAATATTGCCCTGGCTCTGGCCAGAGAGTTGCCCCGGGCCAGAGTGGTGGCTTCTGACCTCTCCGCCCGGGCCCTGAGCCTGGCTGCCGGGAACGCCAGAAGTAATGGGCTCAGAAATGTTGCTTTTGTGCGCAGCGACCTGCTCAGTTATTTTATTGAGAAACGGCAAAAATTTGAGGCGATCGTCAGCAATCCTCCCTATGTATCCGAAGCCGACTGGGAAAAGCTGGAACGGCCGGTCCGGGACTTTGAACCGCGGACGGCCCTGGTGGCCGGGCCGACCGGGCTGGAGATAATTCAAAGACTGATCACCCAGTCCTGGCTCTAGAT
>FWWM01001742.1_pt1 | contig 59741 bp, 60 predicted proteins | sample 2228351 | NCBI WGS metagenome assembly FWWM01 (sample SAMEA103939774, study PRJEB20133) | metagenome
CGATGCTACCGTCGGAACGCGGATGGCTACCCCGGCCCGCGTTCAGGATGGGGCAATCTTCCAGCACGCGAACGGCCAGCTCGACAGCGTCGAGCGCGCTGCCACCGTCTCGGAGGAGCGCATGTCCCACCGCTACGGCTTCGTGGCACGCGGCGACGGCAGCGTCGAGGCGCGAAGGCCGTGAAGCCCACACGCCCGCGCCGCCATGAACCACGATCGCGATCGGCATGCACGTCGTCAGGAGGAGGTGACGCCGGCCTTTTCGAGGCGCTCGATGAGGGCCTTCAACAGCTCTTCATCCTTCTTGAGCGCTTGCCGCCACTCATAGTTCTCGGTCCCGGCGATCTCCTCCCGAAGGCTCGGTAGATAATTGCTGAGCACCCGGTGCAGAAACGCGGCTTCTTCCGATGACAGGCTCAGTTCCATGTCCAGGCTCCTTCCATTCGCTTCGGAAGATACCACACGCCCGGCCTCGGAGCGCAGGATAATGGGACGCGCGACGCATGCCGTTCGACCTGGTAGCATTGCGCTGACCATGTGGGCGTTCTTCGCGCGCCGCGCTGTTACGCTCGCGTCGCCGCTGCTAGCGATGGCGCTGGTCCTCGCTGGCGTGAGCTGCTCGGGCGGCGAACGTCAGGCGCCGTACACGTTCGAGTCGGTCGCCGCGCGGGGGCCGCACGGCGTCGGTGTGACCACAATCGAGCTGGAGGACGAGTCGCGACCGACGGAGCCCAACGGTGACGTGCCTGGCTCTCCGACGCGGAAGCTCACGGTCGAAGTGTGGTATCCCGCCGATCCCGATGTCGAATCGCCTGAGGCACGGGATGTGCCCGTCGACGGAGCCGACGCCCCTTATCCGCTCGTGGTGTTCGCCCATGGCCTGAGTGGCAGCCGAAGGCAGTCGGCGTCCTTCGCGCTGCACCTCGCCAGTCACGGGTACATCGTGGCGTCGCCCGACTTCCCTTTGTCCAATCTGGCGACGCCGGGTGGACCGCGTCTTCTCGGCGTATTGCAGCAACCTGGCGATGTGTCGTTCGTCGTTGATGCGCTGCGTCGGCGGTCGAACACGGCTGGCGACCGGTTCGAACACGCCATCGATGGAGAAGCGGTCGCGGTGAGCGGCCACTCCCTTGGCGGGCTCACTGCGCTCCTCACCGTGTTCGGGCCGCACCGGGACGAGCGGATGAAGGCCGCGCTCGCCTTCGCTCCTCCGGCATGCTTCCTGACGCGCGAGGTCGTCGGTGACACCTCGGTGCCAGTGATGGTCATCGGCGGATCGCTGGATCTCATCGTCAACCGAGCGAGTTTCCGCAACGGCTACGAGGTGGCGCGTGCGCCCAAGTACTACGTCGAGCTGGTGGGCGGCAACCACATCAGCTTTGCCGACCTCGACATCAGCGATGAAGTGGGGGCCGCGGCGCTGTCCGAGGGGAGGATCGCGCCGAGTCTGGTCGAGGACGCGATGGCGGTCGCGCGGGACATCGGCGGCAGCGTGGCAACCTGTCTGGAGCGCTCGCCGAATCCATCGGACGCGAGGATGAGCGGGGATCGGCAGCGCGAGCTCACGCGCGCGTTTGGGCTTGCCTTTCTCGACGCATACGTTCGGGGTGACGAACGAGCGCTGTCCTTCTTGCAGGACGAGCTCCCTGCGCTCGTCACCGACGCGAGGGTGGAATTCCAGGTTGACTGATGGTCAGCGCGCGAGCGCGGTCGACCTGTCGACTGCAGCCCCGGAAACGGAGGATCGGCTGACGACCGCGGCGACCTCGGGGACGACCTGGCGAAGGCTACGCACTGCAGCCCGCCACGCGAGCGCCAACCGCGCATACTGCGGCCACTCCCACGGGCGCACCGCCGTAGCCACGATGAGCCTCGACTCCGCTTCGGAGCCGGACCAAGCATGCAGCGACGGCGGAAGCGCTAGCCGGGCCGGGTCGAGCACGGCCCTGATCGCAACCCAGGCGATGCTGCGCTCGTGGGCCGCGGCGGCGATGGCGTAGGTCTCCATGTCGACCCCTGCTGCCCCTGTGGCGTTCCGTGCCTGTGTCTTCTCGGCACACGACCCCAAGGGTCGCTCGACGCTCAGAAGTGGCGCTGTGACGAAGGGCCGGCCGGAGCGGCGAAGCTCGCCGCGGACCGTGTCCAGGAGGGGGAGCTCGGGCACGAGCTCCGGCCGGCCCATTGCGACCACTCTGCGCGCGACGATAAGGTCGCCCGGAGTGAGCGAAGGGTCCAAACCCCCGCAAACGCCAGCGAGGACGATGACGACCGGCCGCACGTCATCCAGGAGTCGCGCCACCGTCTCCTGGGCACGCGACGCCGCGCCGCAAACGCGGGCTGTGCCGCCGACGGCTCGAGCTTCGCGCGCCGTTGGGGCGAGCAAAAGCACGTTCATCCGGCCCCCCGTCCGAGCAGGGCGCCCACGCCGGCCCTGACGCCTTCGAAGGGGCTCGCCATCGTCGCCTTCACCGCCGTGGCCTCGTATCCGCAGTGGGCCATGCAATTGGCGCACCGCGGATCTCTCCCGTAGCCGTAACGGTCCCACTCCGTCTCCTCGATGAGCTCGCGGAACGTCGAGACGTAGCCTTCCGCCATGAGGTAGCACGGTCGCTGCCAGCCGAGCACGCTGCGCGTGGGATTCCCCCATGCCGTGCATTGCATCGGCGTCTTGCCCTGGAGGAACTCGAGAAAGAGCGGCGTATGGAAGAATCGCCAGCGACGCCGGTCCGGGAAGGAGAAAATCCGGCGGAACGTCTCGATCATCTGCGGGCGCTTCAGGAACACACGTTGGTTCGGCGCTTTGGGATAGTCGTAGCCGGGCGAGACCATCATGCCGTCCACGTGGAGGTCGTCCATCAGGAAGTTGAAGAGGTCGCGCACCTGCTCGGGCGAGCTGTCGGCGTAGACCGTGGTGTTGGTGCTCACACGAAAGCCACGGCGCTTGGCTTCTCGGATGGCGGCCACCGCCTTGTCGAACACGCCCGCTCGGTCGACCATGGCGTCGTGCAGCTCGCGGAGACCATCGAGATGGACGCTCAGCGTCAGGTACGGTGACGGCTCCAGACGCGGCAGCCAGCGCTCCAGCAAGATCGCGTTCGTACACAGGTACACGAACTTCTTACGCCGGATCAGGCCCTCCACGATACGGTCGATCTGCGGGTGAATGAGGGGCTCGCCCCCGGCGATGGACACGACCGGAGCGCCGCATTCCTCGGCTGCGGCCCAACACTCCTCCGGGCTTAGCATGGTGTTCAGAATGGGCTCGGGGTGCTGAACCTTGCCGCATCCCGCGCACGCGAGATTGCACCGATACAGGGGTTCGAGCATGAGAACCAGCGGATAGCGCCGGCTACCCTTCAATCGCTGGCGGAGCAAATACAGACTCACGGCGACTGCCTGACGGAGCGGGATGCCCATTGTGTTCCTCCTATGCCACCGCGCCCGCGCAGGCGCGCTCCAGCGCCGCGCGACGTGCTTCGATCGCCTCCGCAGCGGCGATCCCGCTACGGACGGCCGATTCCATGGTTGCGGGCCATCCGGTGTCGGTGTACGCGCCCGCGAGAAAGAGATTGACGATGGGAGTGACCGGACCGGGACGGATCAGCCCGGGCTCCGGGACGAAAGTGGCCGCGGGTTCCTTGACGACGCGCGCCCGCAGTAGACGTCCCGTTGCCCTCGGTAGGGCCCGTCGGAGCTGGGTCACGAGCCGCTCAACGAGCTCGCCGGGGCGGACGCTTACGTACTCCGTTGCCGCGCTCAACGAAATGACGAGATGTTCTGGACCTCGCGGGTCGTCCGACCGAATCCGTGATTGGTTGAAGACCCACTGCACGTCGCATCCAGTGAAGGCGGCGAATGCGAACGGCGCCATCGGCCTGTCGAACCAGAGGTGCACGTTGACGATGGGGGCCGACCGAATGCGACCGAGCCGCTCGAATGCAGGCTCGCTCCGCCAGACCGCCGGGAGCATCGCGAGCGCCTCCGCTGGCGGTGTCGCGAGGACGACCGCGTCCGCCTCGATCCGTTCGCCGCTGGCGCAACGAAGCGCGGTGACCCTATCCCGGTCGACCTCGAGCGACGCCACCGCGAGGGAAGGACGGACCCGGCCCCGGCGTCGCTCGACATAACGTATTGCCGGTCGCACGTGCAGCTCCGATAGGGGCACCGTCGGAACACCGATCGCCGCGGCCTCGGCCGCGGCGAGGAATCCCGTGCGAAACACGAAGAGGGCTTGCGCTGCGCTGGCCTCGTCGCATCGGCAGTTCAACGTAGGAACCACGATGAGGTCCCAGAGGTCGCGAATGAGCCGCTCGTTCTGGCCATGGCGACGCAGCCATCCAGCGAAGGACTCGTCGGGCGACGAGGCGCGTTCGCGGAGCATCGCCGCCGCGGCCCGCACCGCTCGCAGTCGGTCGCTCGGGGACAGATGGCGATAGGTGAGCAACGACGGCAACAGATGCCAGGGCGCGTGAATTGGGGCGGCCGCGATGACCGCTCGCCTCCCGTACGCGTCGTACACCGGAACGGCGAGACGTCGCTGCCAGCGCACATGCCCGAGCGTCCCAAGTCGCTCGAGGAAGTCGATGTACGCCGTGGTGCAGCGCATGAGGATGTGCTGCCCGTTGTCGATCTCGTCCCCCGACGCCCGGTCGGGGAACGAATAGGTCTTGCCTCCGGCCCACGGCCTCCGCTCGATGACGACGACGGAGTGTCCCGCGTCCGCGAGTCGACATGCGGCCGAGAGCCCCGCGAGCCCTGCGCCTACGACGGCGACCCTCATGGCGACCTGACCAGCGCGGCGCCGGCCCACAACCGCGCGATGGCTACCAGCTTTTCGCGTCCGGAGAGAGCCACGCGCTCGCTCAACACGTCGTATCTGCGTTCCTCAATACGCTTCAGGATCTCCGCATACACGCCCTGCAGAACGTTGACGCACATCCTCGAGCGCAGGTCCAGCAACCCGAGGAGCCGCCGTCCGCTTGTAAAGTACTCGCGGGCGCGCTCGCTCTGCCGCCGCATGAGCGCGACGAAGCGCTCGTCGTATCGGCATGCCAGGATGTCCTCGGGCGTGAGTCCGCAAGCGGTCAGCTCGTCGCGTGGGAAATACACGCGGCCGCGTTCTGCATCCTCGCGCACGTCGCGCATGATGTTCACGATCTGGAGCGCGACGCCGAGGTCCACGGCGAACCGTTCCGCCTCGGGATGCGGCTTCGCGCCGAAGACGGAGGTGCAGACGAGACCGACCATCGACGCCACGCGATAGCAATAGCGATGAAGCTCCTCCCACGTGGCGTAGCGGTTGATGGTGAAGTCCATCTCCACCCCGTTCACCAGCTCCTCGAAGTACTCGGCCGGGATGCCGAACCGATCGATCGCGTCGCCGAGCGCCGTGAAGAGCGGGCCTTCGCGCACGCCCGCGTAACAGGCGCGCAGGCGGGCCCGCGCTTCGGCGAGTTGGCGCTCCTGCTCCCGCCGGTCCGTGAGCTCGTCCGCGATGTCGTCGACGTGTCCGCTGAAGGCATAGGCTGCGTAGATGGCGTTGCGCTTGTCCTGCGGGAGAATGGCGAACGCGTAGTAGAAGTTCTTCGCGCGGTCGCGAGTATAGGCCTTGCACCATGCGTAGGCGTCAGCGAGCGCCTGCGCCGTGTTCGCGTCGCTCCCGAGGGTCACCGTGGTGGACATGACAGGCCTCCTCACATCCCCAGCTTGAGACGGATGGCGTTGGACACCGCGAGCCACGCCTTGTTCCATCGCGAAACGCGAGGACGTCTCGAGAGCACGTCATAGTTCGCCGCCTCGATGGCATCCAACACGGCTTCCCCGCCCAGTCGGAACAGACGCACATCCAGTCGCGCCCGTCGGTCCACCAACGATTCGAGCGCGCGACCTCGCTCGAACAGCTCGCGCGCCCGATTCACCTCGAAGCGCATCAGCGCCCGGAACGCTTCGTTGACGACGCCGGCACGAAGATCGCTCTCGTGATAGCCGAAGCGACGGAGATCCTCCTGGGGGATGTACACGCGCCCCTTTTGGAGGTCGACGGACACGTCTTGCCAGAAGTTCGCGAGCTGGAGGCCAATGCACGTCTGGTCGGCGAGCCGTTGCCGTACTTCGTCCCGATATCCCAGCACCGCGAGCACCATCCTGCCGACGGGCGTGGCCGAGTGCTCGCAATAGTGCATGAGGTCGGCATACGTCTCGAATCGCGTGAACCGCTGATCCATCCGGTTGGCTTCGATGAGCCGCAGGAACGGCTCGGGCGGAATATCGAACCGGTCGATGGTGGCGCCCAGCGCGACGAACAGCGGTCGCTCACGCCGGCCTGCGAAGCAGTCGCGCAGCATGCGTTCCCATTCGTCGAGCAGCGCCAGCCGATCTCCCGGCGCCTCGTCGCCTAGGTCGTCGGTCCACCGGCAAAAGGCGTACAGGGCGAACAGGTGCGGGCGGAGCTCCGCGGGAAGGAACCACGAGACGACCGTGAAATTCTCGTGGCGACCGCGTGCGTACGCCCGGCACCATTCGTACGCCTCGTGAAGTGAAACAGGCGTGACTGCCGAGATCAGAGCGGTCGCGTTCATCGATGCGGGTCCGCGCCAGGAAGATGCACCGGCGTGTCGGCCAGCAGTCGCCGATAGCGCCCCAGCGCCCACAACGGCCAGTAGTTGCGGTAGTAGTGGTACTTCAGCATGAAGTCGCGGGGGAACCCGGTCCCCGTGAACTCCGGTTCATCCCACTGCCCATCGGGCTGCTGCGTACGCACGAGGAACTCGACGCCGCGTCGCACAGCCTCGCTCGTCGTCTCGCCGGCGGCGAGCAGGCCGAGCAACGCCCACGCGGTCTGCGACGCCGTGCTCGGTCCCTTGCCGCGCAGCGATGGATCCTCGTACGACGCGCAGGTCTCGCCCCAGCCACCGTCGGCGTTCTGGTGTTCGATTAACCAGCGGACGGCCCGGCGAATGCGCGCATCGGAGGGCGGTATCCCTGCCGCGACCAGCGCCGGCAACACGGCGCCCGTGCCGTAGACGTAGTTCACGCCCCAACGTCCGAACCACGAGCCATCCGGCTCCTGCGTCCGGACCAGATAGTCGACGGCGCGTCGCATCATGGGTTCGTCCGGCCGCGCGCCGTACAGCGAGAACATCTCCACGATGTGCGCGGTCACGTCCTCGCTCGGCGGGTCGATGGTGGCGCCAAAGTCGGCGAACGGAATGCGTGTGACGAACGTCTTCGTGTTGTCGCGGTCGAACGCACCCCACCCGCCGTTGGACGATTGCATCGCGCGAAGCCACCGAAGAGCCCGGTCGACAGCGGGGCGCTCGGCTCCGCCGAGGTGGAGCAGGCGCAACGCGATCAGCACCTCGGCGGTGTCGTCCGTGTCGGGATACGTCTCGTTGGCGAACTCGAACGGCCAGCCTCCCGGCTCGACGCCGTGTACCTTGACGGCCCAATCGCCGTACTTGCGGACCTCCTTGCTGAGCAACCACTGTCCGGCCTTGACGAGAGCGGGGTCATCGGCGGGCACGCCCGCTTCGCGCAAACCCGTGATGGCCAGCGCCGTGTCCCACACCGGCGAGACGCACGGCTGCACGGTAAAGGTATCGTCAGTTTCGATGGCGAAATCGTGAAGAAGGCCGTGGATGCCCTTTGCCATCACGGGGTGGTCGTTGGCGTGCCCGAGGCACTTCAGGGCGATCAGCGAATACACCCAAGGAGGTTGAATGCCTCCCCATCCGCCGTCGGCCTCCTGGCGCTCGACGATCCAACGCTCGCACGCGCGCAGCGCTCGCTGTCGCAAGGCCTTCACGGGGCGACGCTCGTACACACGCAGCGCTCGGTCGACGGCCAGAAAAAAGTTACGCCACGTGAACGGTCGCCGGTCACGGGGAAAGGAGAGCTTTCGGCGGTCGTCCGGGTCTAGAAAGAGCTCGTCCACCGTTTCCTCGGGGCGAAGCGCTGTCACCGGTCGATGCGCCCATACCACCAGGATGGGGACGATGGTGCCCCGCGCCCATGAGGCGAACTCGTAGATGTTGAACGGAAACCAAGGGGGCAGCAGGACCACCTCGGGCGGCATGGCGGGGAGCGCATCCCAGTCGAACTGGCCGAACATCGCGAGCCAGAGTTTGGTGAACACGCGGGCACGGCCGGCGCCGCCGTGCGATGCGACGAACTGACGGGCGCGGGCCATCTCGGGCGACCGCGCGTCGTAACCTGCTAACTTGAGCGCGAAATACGCCTCCACGGTGACGCTCAGATCGCCGGGCCCGCCGTGGTAGATGGGCCAGGAGCCATCTTCGTTCTGGTGGTTCAGCAAGTAACGCGCGATCTTCCGGGTGCGGCGCTCGTCAGCGATGCCGAGGATGCGCTCCAACATCAGGTGCTCCGACGCCATCGTGACGTTGGACTCGAGCTCGGCCCACCAGTAGCCTTCAGGAGCCTGCACCCTCCGGAAGAAGGCGACGGCCCGGTCGATGCATTCGTCGAGCCCCGGGACCACCGATGCGGGGCGAATCGTGGCGCTAGCCATGGATCACCTCGAGGGGGATGACGGCGTCGTCGAGGTGGGGAGAGCCGTTCTCCTGAGCCTCGAGCTCGGCGATGACCTTTTCGCCTTCCTCGATGAGCGCGGGCAGGAACTCGGCCTCGTCCACCGTTCGCACCACCTGGCCCTTGCGGAAGATGACGCCACGTCCCTTGCCGCCAGCGATGCCCAGGTCCGCCATCTTGGCCTCGCCCGGGCCGTTCACCACGCAGCCCATCACCGCCACCGTGAGCGGCTTCCCCCGCCGCACGAAGTGCTCCTCCACCTTCTGGGCCAGGGGGATGAGGTCGATCTCGATGCGGCCGCAGGTGGGACACGCCACCAGCGTCGGCCCCCGGCGCCGCAAGTTCAGCGCCGCCAGGATGTCCCAGCACACCGGCACCTCCTCCCGCGGGTCCGCCGCCAGCGACACCCGGATGGTGTCGCCGATGCCCTCCGCCAGCAGGATGCCGATGCCGATGGCGCTGCGCACCGAGCCCGCCCGCGGCGTCCCCGCCTCCGTCACCCCCAGGTGCAGGGGGTAGGGCACCTTCCCCGCGATCTCCCGATAGGCCGCCACCATGGTCGGCACGTCGAACGCCTTCAACGAGACCTTGATCTGGTCGAACCCCAGCTCCTCCAAAAGCCCGATCTCCCAGAGCGCCGCCTCCACCATCCGCCGCTCGAGCGGCGGCGGCGCCTCCCCCTCCGCCAACGGCGGCAGGGGAGGCAGGCTCCCCGCGTTCACCCCCACCCGGATGGGGATGCCCGCCGCCTTCGCCTCTCGCACCACCTGGCGTACCTTCTCGGGGTCCCGGATGTTCCCCGGGTTCAGTCGCAGCCCGTGCACTCCCGCCCGGATGGCCGCCAAGGCCAGCCGATGCTCGAAGTGGATGTCCGCCACCAGCGGCGCCGGCGAGCGGCGCACCAGCGCCGGCAACGCCTCCGCCGCCTCGCGGTCGGGTACCGCCACCCGCACGATCTCGCAGCCCAGCTCCACCAGATCGTGAATCTGCCTGAGCGTGGCCTCTACGTCGGCCGTGTCCGTGGAGCACATCGACTGCACCCGAATGGGCGCGTCTCCCCCCACCGTCACGTCCCCAATCCGTATCTGCTTCGACTTGCGACGCGGATGCATCACGTGCCGACCACCTGCACGGTCACTTCCCGGGGACGCGGGCAATCGAGCTCTACGAGAAAGATGCGCTGCCAACGTCCCAGGAGCAGCTCGCCTTCGGCCACGGGGATGGATTCGCTGGCCCCCATCAGGAGGTGCTGGCAGTGCGAGTGCCCGTTACGGTCCTCGTCCTCGGTGAGGTTCACCGTTCGAATCGAGAGGTCGTTGTGTCGGTAGTAGACATTCGGTGGCGCGATCCGGGCCAACATCGCCTCCATATCCTGGAGCAGCAGCGGCTCGGCCTCGTTGATGCGGATGGCCGCGGTGGTGTGTCGCGAGAACACGGCGACGATGCCATCGCGGACGCCCGAGCGCTGCAGCACCTGGCGAACGTCGTCGGTGATGTCGACGAACTCGGGCGCGCGCGTGGTCAGATACTGGAGGCGCTCGCAGCGGATGCCGGGCGCTGCCGGATGCGCCCCGTTCCTCGAGATACCTGTGGCGACGGATGCTTCAGCCTGCACCGGCTGTCCTCCTCTCCCGGTCTCTCCGCGTCCGGCCACCTGCGCCGGAACCCGGATCGTCAGTTATCGCGCTCCAGAATGAAGTCGATCATCGCTTCAATGTCTGCGATCCCCTCCGGCCGCATCGCGGTCCTGCGCAGAAGCGCGCGGCCGCGTTCCGCGTATTCGCGAGCCAGCGCTCGCGTGGCCGACCGCAACGCTGCCTCAGGATCGCGACCATCGCCGTTCAACGTCCCTCGCAGCACGACCGGAAGCGACTTCTTCCCTCTCGCGGCGTCGTTGCCGACGGCCTTACCCGTGCGCGCAGCGTCTCCCCAGGCGGAAAGGGCGTCGTCGACGGCCTGGAACGCCACGCCAATAGCCACCCCGGCATCGCGGAGCGTGTCGACGTCGCGGTCCGGGGCGCCGCCAAAGAGGCCGCCCAGCGCGAGCGACGCGCCGATCAGCGCCCCCGTCTTCCCTGAGGTCATCTGGAGGTACTGCTCGACCGTAACTGTGGGTCGCGACTCGTACTCGAGGTCGGCGTGCTGGCCTTCGATCATCCGCAGTGTTGCGTCCTCGAAGATCCGTAGGGCGCGTACGGCGTCGGGGGCAGGCAAGGAGGCGACGGCGTCGATGAGGACTCGGTGGGACAGCGCGAAGAGGCTATCACCGGCGTTGATGGCGAGAGGCACGCCTCGTAGCGCCCAGAGCGTGGGCCGGTGGCGCCGCTCCGTATCGCCATCCTCGATGTCGTCGTGCACGAGCGAGAAGGCGTGCAGCAACTCGATGGCCACGGCCGCGTCGAGCGCCGCACGCTCGTCACCATAGCCACCCGCCGCGGCGAGACAGAGGAGGGGTCGCAGGAGTTTACCCCCAGGCGCCGCTACCGGGCGTCCGCGAACGTCCGTCCAGCCGAGGTGGTACGCGACGAGGTCGTAGACGCCTCCGCGATAGGGCGAGAGCAGCTCCCGCATCCGGCGGGCGACGACCGACCGACGGTCCTCACCGACGGTCGCGGGGGCGCGTCCTTGCACTGCATAAGTCATTGCACTGCAAGATCATCCTGCCAGGTCCTGACGTTGTCAAGCCCCGAACAGGGCAGGGCACCGAGGCCCTTGACGGCGCGCAACGGATGCGAGAGACTGCTTTGCGGTACAAGGAACAACGGTTCGATGGTGCTGTCCGCGTACCTGACTCAACTGCTGAAGGGCAATACGGACGTCCTCATCCTGGCGCTGCTCGAGCGCGAGCCCATGTACGGCCATCAGATCATGAAAGAGATGGAACGGGCGTCCAACGGCTTCCTCAAACTGAGCGAAGGAACCCTCTATCCCGCGCTCTACCGCCTCGCCCGTGAGGGACTGATCCGCGCTCGATGGGGCAAGCTATCGACGGGACAGGAGCGGAAGTTCTACTACCTGACGAAGAAGGGCGAGCAGCGGCTGGCGGAATGCCGTTCCACGTGGAAGAGTTTCGCCCGCGCCATGAACCTCGTCACGTCGCCGTCATCGTGATCTTGACGGGAGGATAGGATGTCCTCCGACGCCGCGCGGTATTTCGAGCAGCTCCGCTCCCATCTGCATCTGGGTGAGCGTATCGAGGCGGACGTCCTCCGCGAACTGGAAGCGCACGTCGAGGACCGAGTCTCTGAGCTCGTGAGCCGCGGCGTTCCCGAAACCGTCGCCCGGCGCACGGTGCTTCGTGGTTTCGGCCGCCCTCGGACGCTCGCGCATCTCATGCGCCAGGCGCATCTGGTCACCACGTGGAGCGAGACGGCTCTGGGGGCTGCACCGTTCATCTTGCTCGCAGCCGTCATCGGTCTCGACCAATGGCGCACCGGATTCGTCGTCGCGGCGGTCGCCTTGGCCGTCGTCGCGGTCACGCTGTACGGGCTGTGGCTCGGCCGGCCAGCCTGGTTCTATCCATGGGCTGGCGTCGCCCTCACCATTCCCCTCTATGCCGGCTATCTCGCGTTCCTGATCCTCAAGAGCGAGCTTCCGCGCACCCTCGCAGGGGATGTCCAGCTCTGGCCGTTGATGGGCGTCGCAGGCGCCGGCTTGTATTTCCCGCTGGGCGTCCTGGTCGTCACCGGCGCCGTCTTGGTGGCGGTGCGACGCGACTGGCTGGACGCGTCAGTGCTGCTGTCGCCGCTCCCCGCGGCGCTGGCCTGGATCATCGCATTGCATCGGGTCGGTGGCCTCTCGGCGGCCGCGTCGCTGGGCGAGGCCTCGGTCGCGTTGGGTAGCGTGTACCTGGCGATGGCGGTTGCCATCGTTGTCTTCCTGAAGGCCCCGACGCGCCGGCTCAAGGTCACGACCCTGGTCGGTAGCGCCCTGTTCCTTCTGCTCGCGTCGTCGTTGGGCGCCGACGCCAACGTGAGCCTTGTCACGCTCGGCGCGCGAGCCGTGCTCCTCGTCGCGTTCCTACTGAGTCCGGCGCTGGTCGCCCGTCACGCCTGATTCGCTGGAACCAGGTCTGCGAAGACGAAGCCATCTCGTTCTACGACGTCGCCCACGATTACGGGAACCGGCGCTGTGAACATCGGTCCGTCCCAGACGAATGTGTGAAACTCGCCACGCTCGCCGCAGGGGTCGGCGGTGGCGGGGAGCGACGCCAAGAGGCCTGCGTCCCAGGGGCGGCCCGCCAGCGACCTGGGAGCCTGCTTCGGGTCCACGCAGGTCACCAGCGCGCGCACGCCGGCGTCGAGCATCGCGCGAGCGAGCCGGGACGTCGGCTCGCCCCACAAGGGGAACAGCGGTTCGACACCGAGCGGGCGCAGACGCTCTTCTCGATACTGACGCACGTCCTCCAGAAAGAGGTCGCCGAAGGCGACCGCATCGATGCCATCCCGCACCGCCCGCGCCATTGTCGCCGCCATTCGCGCCTCGTAGATCTCGTTCGGGCACGGGTATGGGATCGGGACCGGCCAGAGGGGCAAGCCAGCGGCCGCGGCCTGTGCCTCGAGCAATGTTCGGCGGACGGCGTGCATCGCCACGCGCCCAAAGGCCTCGTTCACTGTCGTCAGCAGCCCGACGACCTCGATGTCGGCTTGCTGACGGAGGACATGCAGCGTCCACGCGCTGTCCTTGCCGCTGCTCCAGGAGACGAGGACCCGTCGCTGAGTGCGCATTTGAGGTGTCCATTGTAGCCCGATCGTTCGTGGTTGCGCGGCGCCGACGGCGCATGCCGTGGTGTACACTGGGGACCCCGAAGCTCAGGGGGACGACTGCGGGAGGGAACCATGCCTGACCTCTTCGACTCGTACGCGCTCAGCTATCGCTGGGGCTTTTGGATGGGTCCGCTTCACCGGCAGCGCGGGCGGCGCGTGGACCTGCGTCAGCTTCCCTTGTTCGGCGCTGAGCGATTGGGTCAGCGGGAGCTGTGGGCGCGGGTCGGGTTCGAGCATGGGCGCGAGCTCGTTCTTCGAGAGAGGATGCCCGTCGACGCGCGGAACCTCCTCCGCGCCCTCGGCAACCCCCGCGTCCTCTGACGCCGCGCCGCCGCGACAGACAGGCCCTTGTCGTCGATATGTCATCTCGACGCGGCGCGCGTTCCGATGGTCGCTCTAAGACTCTTTGCCCATACCGCGAATGGCCGCGGCGTCCGATGCGGGAGGGCAACGCCCGAGTGCAGCGTCGAGCCGTGCGGCTACGCTGAGGCCATCGCCGCAAGCTTCTGCTCGAGTCGCTCCATGTTCTTCCTCACCATCTTGGGGGAAGCGCCAACGCCGCCCATCGCGTCGGCGATGGGGAGGAAGACGGCGAGGAAGGCGCGACTCATCAGGTTCGGCGGGTCGAACGCATGCGCTGCGTGACGCGGCTGCCGGCGCCGTCGGGCTCGATGAGGAACTCCCACTGTGAGCGCATCGCCATGGGGCCGCCGGTAGCCTCGGTCCGGGCGTTCCAGGCGATACGGTGCGGCCGTTCGAGGGCCGTAGGCTCGTCGCGCATGCGCTCCTGTGCTTCGTACGTGGTGCCGACGGTGGGCGGGCCTTCGCTGTGCTGGGAGACGTTCCCCAGAGTCGCCGCCCACTCGCTGTGACGTCGCAGGTCGCTGAGGAAGTCGAAGACCTGCTCCGGCGGCACCGCTGTGGAGACGGAGACATTCAGCCAGCCGCCGGCCTTCCGTGAGGTCACAGCCATCGTTCCCCTCCTTCGAATGCGTGAATGCGTCCCTGTGCTTCGGGGCCGCGTCAGGCGCCGGCCCAGCCACGCCCACGCAACGGAGAAGGAACGCGTGGCGACGCACGGGCGTGACGACGCAATCATACGCCCGCCTGTCAAGGGGGCGCGCGATCGAAACAGGAAGGGGCCCGGCTCGGGGCCCCTTCCCTTCGGCCGACGCATCGCGCCGGTCATTTCAAGCCGAACGCGTTGTTCTGTTCGTGCTTGGCGACGAGCCCGCCGTTGAACCAGACGTTCGCCATCGCTTTGTAGCTGTCATTGACCGTGTAGAACGACGTCTTGGTCCCGAGGTTGTAGATGAACTGGTCCGCTGCCGCGTCGTACCGGAAACACACGCCGCCATCCGCTGTCGGCGAACCCGATGTCTCGCTCTCCGAAGCCCAGATCGGACTGCCGTTGACCTTTGCCACAGCGATGCGCGCACCGCCGCCGCTGGGCGAACAACCCGTCACGATGTCCTGCGCCAGTGAATCGGGGATCGGCATCCCGCTCGCGTCACGCAACTGGAACTTGATGGGGATGTTGCTCCCCCTCTTCCATACACTCGGCGTACTCGTAGACACAGTCGGGTCGTTCAACGGCTGCAGGAACCCGTAGAACACGAGACCTACGGTGACGACGACCTGGTCAGAGCCGCAGTCATTCTCGTCGTCACACACCTCTACGGTGATGCTATACAACCCGGGCAACGCGTACAGGTGTGCAGCCACGCTGCACGTGCCGGTCGTCGGATTGCCGAGCGTTTCCGTGACAGTCCCAGTTTCGGGACTCGATCCGTCGCCCCAGTTCACCGTGCACGTGTGACTGTAAAGCCTGGATCGGAGAAGCTGGCGGCCGGCAACACCGCGCCCGCGCCCCAGATGACCCCGAAGTCGGGCGCGGCCGTCACCGTCGGGGCCACGTTGTTCACGGTGACGGTGGTAGATGCTGGAGCCGCTCCACCGTCATCGTCGGTCACCTGCACGTTCACCGTGTAGGAGCCGTTGTCTCATACGGGTTGCCGTTCATGCTTCCGAATCTGCCGCCACCACGGCGACCGAATCGGGGTTCACGGAGTGGCTGGTGGCGCCTCTCATCGAGCGCGTGCAGGTGGACATGGCGGAGCGGCGCATCGTCGGGATCACGCCGTCCCCCGCGTTCCGGTGGCTGCTGGAAGGGGCGCTGCTACGAACGGCAACGGCCGACCCATGTCCGGATCGGCCGGAGGTTTGGAGATGGTGGAGACGGGGGAGAATCGAACTCCCCGTCCAGAAGACCGCCGTCCTGAGTCTCCTACAGGCTTGTTCCGGGGTTTGATCTCGCCCGCGACGGCCGCCCCGGACGCGGTGCCGCGGACACAGCCGCTGATTCTTGAGCCGGCCTCAGCGGCATCGGGCCGACCGCACCCCGACGTTGCGTCGCCGCTTCCCGGCCCATCGGGGTGAGGCGCGGGAGCGACGTCGCCGCCTAGTTAGGCGGCGAGGGCGAGTTCACGTTCGCCAGTTATTGTTCGCCACCGGTTTAAGGAGGGCGATGGCCACCTCCGCCTGCAACTCAGACCCGACGATCCCTGTCGAACCCTTTCGTCCCCGTTGCACCGCAATTGTACCAAACGCCGTCTGGCCCCGCCGGGCTGCTGCCTTCACCGTCGCAGCGCCCGCGCGATCTGGCGTTCGGCCTCACGCTTCTTGATGGCTTCGCGCTTGTCGTACGCGCGCTTCCCCCGTACGAGACCCACCTCGACCTTGGCTTTGCCGTCCTTGAGATACACGCTGAGCGGGACGAGGGTCAGACCTCGCTCCGAGACGGCCCTCGTGAGCTCCCTGATCTCGCGCTTATGCAGTAAGAGCCGTCGTGGCCGCGTCGGCTCGTGCCCGAACCGGGAAGCGGGGGCGTACTCGGCGATATGGGCGCCGATGAGCCACAGCTCGCCGTTCTGCGGACGCACGTAGGCCTCACGAATGTGGACCTTGCCCGCTCGGATGGACTTGATCTCCGAGCCGGTCAGCGCGATGCCGGCTTCGATACGCCGCAGCACCTCGTAGTCGTGCAGCGCTTTGCGATTCTGGACGACAGGCGTGATGGCCATGGCGGCCTTCGTGGCCTACGGTGCCGAGGATCCGGCGGGGGCCGACCGGACCATGCCTTCGAGAAGATCGATGGCCCGGAAGAGCTGGGCGTCGCGGCGGAGGTCGATATCCTCGTCCGACAGGGTGACGGTCACGTCGGGCGCGATGCCCACGCCGTCGATCTGCACACGCTTCGGTGTCAACCACCGCGCGATAGTGACGAACAGGGCGCCGCCATCCGACAGCTCGCGGGGCACGTTGACGGTGCCCTTGCCGAACGACTTCTCCCCGACGATGGTCGCGCGGCCGTTGTCGCGCAGCGCTGCCGCGAGCACTTCGCTCCCCGACGCGCTGAACTGGTTCAGCAGGATCACCACAGGGATATCCGTCGCGGGCCCACCTTCGCGCGCCTGATACACCTGCTCGGTGCCGTCCTTGTGCTCTTCGTAGAGGATGGTCCCGCCGTCAAGGAACATGTCCGCGATGTTGACCGTGGTCTCCAGCAAGCCGCCGGGATTGTTGCGCAAGTCGAGGATGATGCCGCGCGCGCCCGCGTCGCGCAACACCCGAATGGCCCGCTCGACCTCGGTCTCCGTGGGGCGGTTGAACTCGCGAATCTGGATGTACCCTATGTCGGTCACCGTCTGGCCCGCCGCGTTCTTGAGTTCGCCGCCGGGGGGAATCGTCGTGACCGACTGGACCTTGATCTCGGCGCGCTCGATGGTGACGACCTCTTCCGAACCATCGGGGCGGCGGATCTTGAGGGTGACGGTGGTGCCACGGGGACCGCGAATACGGAGGACAGCTTCCTCCACAGTCCAGCCCTGGGTGGACTCGCCGTCGACCTCGAGGATCACATCGCCGCGGCGCAAGCCGGCGCGCTCAGCCGGCGTGTCTTCGATCGGCGCGACGATGACGATCTCACCGTTCTCTTCGGCGACGGTCGCGCCGATGCCTTCGAACGTTCCCTCCGGGCCGATGGTGGTTCGGTAGGTGCGGGGGTCGACATAAAACGTGCCGGTGTCCTTCACCGACTCGAGTAGCCCGTTGATGGCGCCCTCGTACATCGTCTCCGGATCGATGAGGTCTGGGTCGACATAATCGCGGCGCAGGATCGCCAGGATCTCGTTGAGCGCACTGAAGTCGATCTCGCCGTCGTCAAAGGAGGCAGCGGGAGGTTGAGGCGCCGAGCCACCGTCGTCGTCTGCGACGACGTACCCCACGGTGAAGGCGAGGGCCAGCAGCGCGATCCCGAGCATCGAGAAGACGGTCCAGCGAGCGGCGTTCAACATGGTGCGTGCAGGCTCCTCAGGGATGCGCGCGATCCGAGGGCGCATCCGGCCAAGTCTAGCATTCACTCTCGAAGGGCTGCCAGCGAAGCCGACTGGCGAACGTCATGCGGGAACGCGCTGGCGCGGCTTCCGTGGCTTTTGTGCGTACAAGCGACGGTCGGCCACCTGGAGGAGCTCGTTCACGCTCCGTGCGTCCTCGGGGCAGCTCGCGACGCCGACCGAGATCGAAAGCGTGAGGCGATCGGATGACAGCGCCCAGGATTGTTGGCCGCGCACGGCTGCGCGGAGCTTCTCGGCAACGGCGCGGGCTTCCTCGGGCTTCGTATCGGGCAGAATCACGACGAACTCGTCGCCGCCGTACCGTCCAACGATGTCGGAGCCTCGCACGCAGCTCGTGATGGTGTCGGCCACGAGTTTGAGCAGCTTGTCGCCCATGAGGTGGCCGTACGTGTCGTTCAACTCCTTGAAGCGGTCGAGGTCGATCATCAGGAGGGACAGCGGATGGCCGTATCGCAGCGAGCGCTCTACCTCGTGCGCGAGCTGATCGTAGAAGTAGCGGTGCGTGTACAGCCCGGTGAGAGCGTCGCGGAAGGCCATGCCGCGCAGCCGGAGGCTCAGCACCTCCAGATGGGCGGAATAGGCACGCTCGATCTCGACCATCCGGTTGCGCGCGAAGGCGCTCAAGACGAACGCGAGCCCACCGCCGATGAGCACGCTCGCGGCCTGAATCGCCTTGTACGCGCCATCGCCGGCCAGCCTGTCGCCGAAGAGCGTCCAGCAGACGATCGAGGCGATGAGGATGACGCCCGCGACGCGCACGCCGAACAAGGTCCGCGCGCCAGCAGTCGTGCGGTGCGGCGCTTGCAGCGCTTCGAGGTCGCCGGGCTCGTACTCGTGCAGTTCCGTCATCGTGTCGCGCCCGCGGGTCCGGCACACGGACGTTCGGCTTCCGGCAGGACGCCGGACACCGGGACCCTTCCACTAGAACTATCGGCCGGAACGCGGTGCGCCCGCAGTGCGGGGGCTTCGGGGAGCCCGCGGCTATACATAACGGCTCTAGTGCGATCGTGCGGGCCGCGGGAGAGGGACGAGTCGAGCGCAAGACAGGCGGCAATGCGAGCGCAGAAGCGGACGACGGTCCGCCGCGGCGGCCGGCGTCGGACCTCGGAGCGAGGTCATTGGAGGCGCTTTCGGACCTCGTCCTTCAGGTACGCGAGATCTGGAAAGACGCCCGTCTGTGCCTTCGAGTACACGAGTTCGCCGTCGATCGTGACCTCGAACCGTCCCTTCGCGCCGGGGATGAGCCGCACCTCAGCGATGGCATCGGTGAAGGTCTGGAGAAGCTCGGCCGCCGTCCAGGTGGCCCGGAGGAGGTAGTTTCAAGGAACGCAGTACTCGATCGAAATGGACAGCCGTTGCTCGGTCATCGCGCCACGCTCACTCCTGTGGCCTCATTCTCGGGCGTCCTGGCCCCGACGTCAACTTGTGTTGGAATGCTAGACTGGCCGGCGAAAGCGCCCGTACCGGGAGTCACGTTATGTCTACTATTCGCCCCTGGACCCCAGCAGCGCGTGAGCCCGGCCATCCCCTCGCCGCGCTCGAGAGAGCGTCCTCGTCCTGGGGACGCCTGGGTGTCGCGCTGGGGCCGGTCAACCGATACGGCGCTCGATGGTTCAGCCTCCACTCGAGCGTCGGGCCGCTTCTGGAGGGCCTGTACAGCGAGGGCCCGCTGCCTTCGTACAACTGGATCGAGGTGGCGCGGACCGCCGAACTGCAGGACGACGAGTATGTCCGCCTGTTCGCGCTTCTGCGTCCGCTCGTCCCACCCGGGGGCCACATCATGGTCGAATACGACAGTCCGCCGCGGGCCGAGACAGCGCGAGCGCTGGCAGCGGGCGTTCCTCCGGCCGCGACGCCGCTGGGAGCCCAACTCGTCCGTGCGGGGTTTCCGCCCCGATTCAAGGACTGGAGCATCTCTGAAGGCGGTCGCGAAGGCCCGAGAAAGCTCCAATGCTACGCACCTCCCAACGATGCCACGGCTCGCGCCTGGCGCGAGGACGCGGTCCGCTGCCTCGAGGCGTTCCTCATGGCCATGGGTTCGGATGCCCGGGATGACGTTCAGCGGGCGTGCGAGCGGGCGAGGCGCCTGCTGACGTTGCTCCGCGACTCCTGACGCCGACTGTCACGAAGCTGGCGCTCGCGCGTTGTCTTGTGGGAACGGCTGCTTCCCCTCGAACCGAAGCGCTCGGAGGGACCGCGTCATGAGTGAGGGCCAAGAGATCGTCCGAGACCACCACGGGCGGCCTTTCATGACCTGCGCTGCATGCGGCGCCCCGCTTCGTGCCGAGGACTTCTGGAACGCTGGGCTACGTTTGCCGGAGCGCGGAGAGACCGTCGAGGAGTACTGCGACGCTGAGCTCGTCGACGACCTTCGCCATGTGGCCTGCCTCACCGCAGCCGCGCGGGCGGCGTCGTGACAGAGCTACCGAAGCGCGCGCAGCGGCAGCGCCAGTCGCCGTATCCGCGCGGCGAGGTCGAACCGCTCGATCCACAGCACCGCGCCGAGGGCCGCCAGGACGAGCACGCCTCCCACGAAGGCATCGAGGAAGTAATGGTTCGCCGTCAGCACGACGGCGGCGAGCATCAGCACGGGCAAAACGACGCCCGCCAGACGGAACGGCAGCCAGCGGCCGTGCTTCCACACGGCGATGCCCGCGAGTAGCAACCAGCCGAAGTGGAAGCTCGGAACGGCCGCGAACTCGTTCACGAACCCCGAGTGATCGAACGCGCGGTAAATGCTCGAGTGGATCCGAACGGTATCGACGAAACCCAGATGAGGGAACATACGGGGCGGCGCCACCGGCATTAGCGCGAAGAACACGAGTCCGACCGCGCCCGAGAGCAAGAACGCGTTCCGGTACCGGCTGTAGGGCTGACGGTGATACATGAACAGCCACAGAGCTACGGCCGCGATGACGGGCAGATACCCCCACACGTAGATCCAGTTGAACAGGGACACGAGCCAGTGATGCTCCAGAATCGCCGCCTGGAGCGAGGCTTCCCAGAAAAGGCCCAGCCGCCGCTCGAGAGCGATGATGTCGAGCGCGCGGTCGACCGCGGTGGCCGCGCTCCCCTCGATGAGCCGACGCACGGCCTGGTACGCCAGATAGGCACCTACGATGAGTGCCGCCTCGAGTCCGATTCTGCGGGCCAGGTCGGACGATAGTAGTCGTCTGGCGCGCGTCATCGCTTCGCTCCTCCGAGCCGTACGCATCGCATCGCTCCTCGACTGGTGCTACCGTATCACATATCGGCAGGCGGATTCGAGTGACGTGGAGGAGGCGGCCATGGCGACGTACGTCACGCTGGCCAACCTGACGGATCAGGGGGTCCGCACGATGAAGGACCTGGAGCGGCGATTCCAGAATGCCGACCAGACGTTCCAGTCGTTCGGCGCGCGTATCGAGGAGATCTTTCTCCTGCTCGGCTCCTACGACTACGTCGTGATCTCCGAGGCGCCCGACGACGAGAGCATCGCGAAGGCCATGCTGGCCATCAGCGGGCAAGGCAACGTCCGGACGCAGACGTTTCGGGCGTTTCGGCGGAACGAGACGCTCCGGCTCATCGAGGGCTTGCCCTGAACGCGACCGCACGCGCCCGAGAGCTCCTGCGTCAGGCCATGGATGCCCACGAGCGGCGTGACTTCGCCAACGCCGTTCGATTGGCGCGCGAGGCCATCGATACCGATCCGGCGTTCCCGGAAGCACGGGAGTATCTCGGCACGACGCTCGTGACGCGCCTCGGGCGCTGGAGCGAGGGCATTGCCGAACTGGAGCGCGGCCTCGCGCTGGCGCCTGACAGCGCGTCGCTTCTCTACGCCCTGGGGTGGTGCTGTGAATTCGTGGCGAACGCCATGCACCGCGACCCCCGCCGACGCGAGGAAGCCGAGCGCTGGTACGAGCGCGCCGCGGACTACCTGCGCCGGTGCCTTGCGCAGCAACCCGAAGGCAAGCTGCGCGAGGACGCCGAAGACCTGCTCGCCATCGTGGAAGCTCGTCGATAGACGGGCGTATACTGGCCGCCGCATGGCGGACTTCTACCGAACGACGCACATCGGTCTGGGGCCCATCGGCCGCGAGATCGCACGGCTCGCGGCGCGCCGGCGCGACGTGGTGCCCGTCGCCGCGGCCGACTTGTCTCCAGCGATCGCGGGCCGTGACCTCTACGAGGTGCTGGACGTCGAGGAACCTGCACCCGTCCGAGTCTCCTCGGACCCGGCGGAGGCGCTCGCAGTGCCCGCGGACGTGGTCCTCCATGCGACTGGGTCGTATCTCCCGGATGTGGCGCCCCAGCTGCTCGCGGCCGTCCGCGCGGGACGCAACGTCATCTCGACCTGCGAGGAACTCGCATACCCCTGGCGGCGGCATCCCGACCTGGCCGGGGAACTGGACCGAGAGGCCCGGCGCGCCGGCGTCACCGTTCTAGGCACCGGCATCAACCCCGGCTTCGTCCTCGACACGCTCGTTCTCTGCCTGTCCGCCGCCTGCGGCCATGTGCGGCGCGTCGAGGCAACGCGGATCGTGGACGTGTCCCGTCGGCGCCAACAGCTTCAACGTAAGGTGGGCGTCGGGCTCACGCTGGAGGAGTTCCGAAGCCGCGCCGCCGTCGGGCGTTTCGGACACGTCGGCCTGGCCGAGTCGGCCTGGCTGGTAGCCCAAGGCCTGGGGTGGGAGCTCGACGACCTGTGTGAGGTCATCGAACCAGTCGAACATGACGGGCGCGCGAGAGGAGCGCGGCAAACCGTCACCGGCCGGGCGGGCGGGCGGGACGTGCTGCGGTTGTCCGTCGAGATGGTGGCCGGCGCGTCCGATCCCCGTGACGAGATCGTCATCGACGGGGACCCTCCGGTGCGCGTCACCATCCCCGGAGGCATCCCGGGCGACGTCGCGACCGCTGCCGTCGTCGTGAACTGCATTCCCGCGGTCGTCGCGCACGAGCCCGGTCTCGTGACCATGCTGGACGTACCGTTGCCTCGGTCGCTGGGAGCGTAGCGGTGTCGAAGATCCTCGCTCGGTTCGAGGCGATGCACCCGACGTCGGCGGCGCTGGCCAGGCGTGCGGGCCAGGTCTTCCCCGATGGCGTCACGCACGACTTGCGTCGCCTGACGCCCTTCAGCCTCTACGTGTCGCGCGCGTCCAAGAGCCGCAAATGGGACGTCGACGGCAACGAACTCGTCGACTACGTCATGGGGCACGGCGCGCTCCTGCTCGGCCACAACCATCCGAATGTGACGGCGGCGGTGGCCGAGCAGCTTCTCAGAGGATCGCACTATGGAGCTTCCCACGAGCTCGAGTTGCGCTGGGGCGAGCTGGTCCAGCGATTGGTCCCCTCGGCCCAATTGGTGCGGTTCACGAGCTCCGGCACCGAAGCCACGATGATGGCGGTGCGGCTCGCCCGCGCCTACACCGGCCGGCCGCTGCTCGTGCGCTTCGCGGCTCACTTCCACGGTTGGAACGACCTCATGGTCGGTCAGCCCCTGGAGAGCGACGGGGTGACGCCCGTGGCGCCAGGGATTCCGAGCGAGACTCTGCGACACATCGCCGTGCTCCCTCAGAACGACGCAGCGCGGTTTCGGGAATTCGTGCGCCGCCGGGGCGAAGCGATCGCCGCCGTGATCGTGGAGCCGACGGGCGCGTCTTGGGGCACCATTCCCCTTGACCCCTCGTTCCTTACGGTGCTCCGCGAAGAGACGACGGCGTGCGGGGCCATCCTCATCTTCGACGAGGTGATCACGGGGTTCCGGGTTGCCCCGGGCGGGGCGCAGGAGCGCTTCGGCGTTACGCCCGACGTGACGACGCTGGCCAAGATCCTCGCTGGTGGCCTTCCCGGCGGCGCGGTCTGTGGGCGCGAGGACATCGTCGGCCTCATTCGCTTTCGCGACGACGCTGGCTGGAACGCCCAGCGACGGATCGCTCACCCGGGAACGTTCAATGCCAATCCCCTGTCTGCCGCTGCGGGCGCGACGTGCCTCTCGCTCGTCGCCGACGGTCAGCCACAAGACCGCGCGGCCGAAACGTGCCGCGCCCTGGTGATCGGCATGAACCGTATTCTCCGAGATGCCGGCGTCAGGGGGTGCGTGTACGGCGACCGATCGATGTTTCACATCGCCCTCGGTGTGGAGCCGCGGCTCATCGACGACTTCGCGTGGGACTGGCGCGGTGAGCCGGGCGCCTCGATGCCCTCGGCGGACGCGCGCGCCACGGCGGCCCTCCGGAGAGCGCTGATCAACGAGGGTGTCGACCTCATGGGTAGCGGCGGCATGGTGTCGGCGGTCCACACCTCCGAAGATGTCGCCTTCACGCTCGAGGCCTTCGAGCGCGGGCTGCGCGCCCTCAAAGAGGACGGCCTCGTATGAGACGGGCGTCCTCCGGCTCTACCGGGGCTTGCGCGACAGGAGTAAGCTCGATCTGGGAGCGTGCAAGCATGCAGAGGCGCCGCTAGGCGCCGAGCGCAGGAGGCCTGCCATGCCAACGTTCGTCCTCTTGACCCGTCTGAGCCCTGAGAGCGTGCGCAGCCCGAACGCGTACGAGGAGCTCAACGCGCGCATCGAGGAGCAAATCAAAGCGCACGCGCCAGAGGTCCGCTGGATCGCGAACTATGCGATTCTCGGGCCGTACGACTACCTCGACGTGTTCGAGGCGCCCGACGAGCGCACGGCCATGAAGGTGTCCACCATCGTGCGCAGTTTCGGTCACGCGACCACCGAAACCTGGATCGCGGAACCGTGGTCCCGCTTCGTGGAGCTGACGCACGAGGTGGCCGAAGCCGCGCGCGTGTGATTCGCCAGCTCGTCAGTCGGGGAACGTAACGAGCGACGTCGTACTCTCGACGCCGGGCACTGAGCGGATTTTTTCGCTCAGAATCGGTGGTACGTCGGCCAGGGTCTGCGCCTCGATCTCGACCACGATGTCGTAGGGGCCCATGACCTCGTGGATTTCGACGACCCCGGGTACCTCCTTGAGTGCGGCGAACACCTTCTTCGTAGCGCCCGGGTCGGCCACGACGAGGACGTACGCTTTGACGGGCATGACCGTCTCCTTCCGGGTGACTGAGTAGCGCCTGCGGAGCGTATCGGCGACAGTATAGCCCGTGCGTCGCCGTTGCGGCTCATCGTGCGGGTGGCAGCCTCACGCGTGCATGGTCGCCTGCGCCCGGTGTCGGTTCGCGTCGAACGCCTCGAACGATGCCCCGCCGATCACGAACAACCCGCGTTGCGGGATCCAGAAATCACCCAGGCGAGCCTGACGGTCCAGGCGACCGATCTCCCCCAAGGCGACGCCGCCCACGCTGGCCTCGGCTCGCTCGACCAGCCAGAGGATGCGCGGGTTCGCGATGAACATCTGGCCGTTGGGCGCCCTACCGTGTAGGCGCACCCGGCCAGCTCCGAACACGAGTCCAGCGGTCACGCCGATGGCCGATACCGCAGGCGTCCACGTCCAGACGCGCGGCGGTAGCCATCGGGCGACCGCGTTCATCGCTCGCGACGCGACACCGGCGACGAGGCGGCATTCCCATGCGAGCTCCCCGGGGATACCGACCCGCAGGACGAAGGGCTCCGGCCAGGAGATCTCGATGGCGCAGCGCCGCACCTCGTTCGCGTCACTGCCGAAGTAGCGATTGCAGGACAGGAGAGGCTCCGTATCGGTGTAGAACGTCCACGCGCCGTTGGGGTCGCGATGCCACACCGACGTGTAGCCGGGGCCGACCGAGGAGGAAGGAAACCGGCGCAAACCGAGCACGTGTCCCGAACGAAACGGCAGGCCCATCACGCCGTATCCGGCGAACCGTTCGACCGTTGACGAGGGCTGTCCTGTGGTCCGTTCGGCTGCGATGGCCGCGTCGCGCGGCGTCATCGTCCCACTCGGTTCGGCCCAGGTTTGCGCCCGGCGAGCGTCACACCACGCGTCTCGAACTCCTTCGCGTCGGACTCATGCTTCGATCCCGAAAAGACGTCCACTTCGCGTCCCCAGCGCACACCGACGAAACCGGCCTGTCGGAGGACCCACTTCCACTCTGCTTCCAGCAGAGCCCCGGCTATTCAGCCTGACCAAAGATCGATGTCGTCTTTCGCGTCCTGCGGAACCTCTCGATGGACCACAATGTCCCCGATTTGAAAGCGGCCGCCCGGCTTCATCACACGGAAGACCTCACGCATCACGGCCAGTTTGTCGGGGCAGAGATTGATGACCCCGTTGCTGATCACCACGTCGGCGCACTCGGACTCCACCGGCAGGTCTTCGGCGAATCCCTTGCGCACGTCCACGTTGGCGAGGCCGAGCGCTCGACTGCCGGCCCTCGCCTTCTCGATCATGGCGTCGGTCATGTCGACCGCGATCACGCGGCCGGCGGGCCCCGCCTGTCGCGCCGCCAGCAGCGTGTCGAAGCCAGAGCCACAACCGATGTCGACGACCGTTGCACCTTCCGGCATTCGCCCCATGGCGAACGGGTTTCCCGTCCCAGCGAACGACGCCACCGTGGACTCGGGCAATCTGTCCACATCGGCCGGGTCGTAGCCCAGCATCATGGCGAGTGGCCGGCCAGTATGGAAGTGGAACCCCTCTTCAGGATGAAGGGCCACGGACGTGTACTTGCCGGCGATTTGCGCACGCAGGCGGTCTCGGTCGACGCGCGCGGGCTGAACCATCTGTGGCATGTGCATCACCCCCGGGAAGCGTGGAGCCAATCATACACCCTCCGACGCTCCGCCGTCACGCCTTGCATGTGCGTCTCGAGCGCGCAGCGGCGCTTGCGCGGCGCGGATCCAACACTCACACTTGCGGGCGATGTTCGCGCTCGTCGTGACTGGACCGCGCACCGTTACCCTCGCCGACGTGCCCGAGCCTGCGGCAGGACCGGGCCAGGTGAAGCTGCGCGTCCGCTACGTCGGCATTTGCGGGTCGGACCTCCACGAGCTCGAGTCCGATCGCGACCGCCGCGCCTTCGGCATGAGTGCGGTCATGGGTCACGAATTCAGCGCCGTCGTCGTCGAGACCGGGCCCGGCGTGCAGGCCCTCGCGCCGGGCGATCTCGTCACGGTGAATCCGTCTCAATGGTGCGGCCAGTGCGACGCCTGTCAGGAGGGGCACACATGGCGGTGCGCCTCGCCCGCCGGCGCCATTGGCTACGGTGGTCAGGGGGCCTACGCAGAGTACGTCGTCGCCGCCGCGGCGACGTGCGTTCGGGCGCCCGATGGTGCGCCGCCCGACCTCCTCGCCCTGACCGAGCCTTGCGCCGTCGCGTTGCACGCCCTCCGTCGCGGGCGGCTGGCGCGCCAGGAACCGGTCGTCATCACGGGGTGCGGGCCCATCGGCTTGCTATGCGTCCTGGTCGCCAAGCACCTCGGCGCCGGCGCTATCGTCGTGAGCGATCCCGTGGCATCGCGAAGGGAGCGGGCGGCCGAGCTGGGCGCGTCGCGGGCGGTGCCACCTGAAGACCTGAGCGCGGCCGTGCGGGACGTCGTCGGCGCCGCCCAAGTTCCCCTCGCGGTCGAAGCCTCGGGCGTGGCCGCTGGTATGACCGACTGTCTTTCCTTGTTGGCTCGCGGTGGCCGGGTCGTGATCGCGGGCGTCAACGAGGAGCCGTACCCGCTGTCACTCTTCCAGACCCTGGTGATGGAACACGAGGTGATCGGATCGCTGGGCTACACGCACGACGAGTTCCGCGAAGCAGCCGCGCTTCTGGGCAGCGGTGTCCTGAATGCCGCCCCGATCATCAGTCATCGGCTTCCCCTCCGCGAAGGCCCGCGCGTGTTCGCAGAGCTCGTCTCGGAGCGCGGAGCATATCACAAGGTCCTACTGTCCCCCGACGAGGCCTAGGTCCGCTCCGCTATCATGCGGGCATGACAGGCGTGCGTATCCGGCGTCTCACCGCTGAGGACCTGCCTCGGGTCGGTCCTCTCAGGGAGCGAGCGCTCGACACGCTTCCCCCGGCGGGAGAGGCCTGGCACGAGCGAGCGTCGCCCGACACGGTGGCGCCCGAACTGCTGCATGTCGTCCGCACGGACCCCGACCTCGCGTGGATCGCCGAGCGCGACGACCAGCCGCTCGGGTACGTACTGGCGGCGGTACGCGATGGCCTGTGCACCGTCTCGCACCTGTTCGTCGATCCCGGCGCCCACGAACGAGATATCGGGAGAGCGCTGCTCGAGCGGGCGCTCGCGGCAGCCGAGGCCCGCGGCGCGAGGCGTCGCTGGGTGGTGGCATCGAGCTCGTACGCTGCGCACGCGTTGTACCTGCGCGCGGGCATGTACGACCGCGCCATCCTCTACCCGCTCCGCGGACCCATCGAGGCGCTCCTCGCCCTCCCCTCGTCCACGGGCGTGGCCCGCGTGCTGCTTGTGCGGTCGCACATCCAGTGGCGTGAGCGTCTCGACGCCGTGGATCGCGAGGTTCGTGGCGCCGCGCACCCTGAGGATCACGCCTTTCTCCTCGCTCTGCCCGATGCCCACTGCCAGGCGCTCGTCGACGAGCACGGTCGAATGAAAGGTTATGTCTACTACTGGGACGGTGGGCATATTGGGCCGATGGCGGCGGTCGATCCCGAATTGCAACTCTGGCTGCTCGAACTGGCGGGTCGAGCGCTCCGATCGTCTCGTACCGATGCCGTGACCCTCCATGTGCCGTCGACCAACGAGACGGTGTTGTCCGCCCTGATGGGCCGGCGCTTCGTGATTCGGCGGCTCAACTCCCTCATGGCGTCGGGGACGTGGGGCAAGCTGGACCGGTACGTGCCTTCGGGCGGCGTGCTCATGTAGGAGCTCGTATGCCACTCGCCGCGTTGCCCCGCACAGCCATCCGTGATCTCGAGCGAGCGGTCGGTCGCGCGAACGTGCTCTGGCGTCCCGAAGAGATCGTGGCATTCGAGTACGACGGCACCATCGAACGGTTCGCACCGCAAGCCGTCGTGTTCCCAGGCTCCACCGAAGAGGTCAGCGCCGTGGTCCGTGTGGCGAAGGAACACGGGCTACCAGTCGTGCCACGAGGTGCCGGCACAGGGCTCAGCGGTGGCGCTGTCGCGGCCACTGGCGGCGTCATCGTCGCGCTGACGCGCATGAACCGCATCCTCGAGATCGACGCGGCGAACCGGCTCGCCGTGGTCGAGCCCGGCGTCGTCAACCTCGACCTCTCGAAAGCAGCCGCCCCGTTCGGACTCACCTATGCGCCGGACCCGTCGAGCCAGCGCGCATGTACCATCGGCGGCAACGTCGCCGAGAACGCCGGCGGTCCCCACTGCCTCGCGTACGGCGCCACGACGAACCACGTGCTGGGCCTCGAGGTGGTGCTTCCGGACGGGACCATCACGTGGACCGGTGGCAAGGTCCGGGCTCTCGCGGGATACGACCTGACGGGCGCCCTCGTAGGGTCGGAGGGGACCCTCGCGATCGTCACCAAGATCGCGGTGCGGCTCATGCCCCTCGCCGAATCCACTCGAACCCTGCTCGCCATCTTCGACGAGGTCGATCACGCCTCCAACGCTGTCTCCGCCATCATCGCCCATGGCATCGTGCCGGCCGCCCTTGAAATGCTCGACCGCGAGGTCATCAGGGCCGTCGAACCGGCGCTCCACGTCGGTTATCCGCTGGACGCAGGCGCGGTGTTGCTCATCGAGGTCGACGGGCTAGAGGAAGAGACCCAGGAGCAGGCCTCCGAGGTCCGGATTTTGTGCTTAGAACAGGGCGCGCGCGAGGTGCGGCTGGCGGAGCGACCCGAAGACCGCGAGCGCCTGTGGGCAGGGCGTAAAGGTGCCATCGGCGCGCTGGGACGCCTCACGCCCAACTATTACGTGCTCGACGGGGTCGTGCCCCGTACGAAGCTTCCCGAGGTGCTACGAGGGGTCTATGCGGTCTGTGAGCGCGCAGGATTCCCGGTCGCCAACGTGTTCCACGCCGGCGATGGGAATCTCCATCCCAACGTGCTCTTCGATGCCCGCGATCCCAATGCCACCGCCCGCGTGCTCGAGGTCGGCGCCGACATCATGCGGCTGTGCGTCGAGGCGGGCGGAAGCATCACCGGCGAGCACGGCGTGGGACTCGAGAAGCGCGACTTCATGTCGTGGATCTTCTCCGGGGACGATCTCGACGCCATGATGCGCCTGAAGCGGGCGTTCGTCACCGAAGCCGGGGCCGAGTTCAATCCCTGCAAAGCGTTTCCCTCGACCAAGGGGTGCGGCGAACTCACGTCGCAGCACATCGAAAGGATGCGCGCGCTCCTGGGCCCCGACGTCTACGTTTGATCCCTGTCGCCCCCGCGCAAGGCAGCCTCACGTCGATGGATGAACGCCACCGTGCTAGGCTGGACCCGTCATGGCCAGCGCTGCGTCTCCCGCCGATGTCTTCGCCCGCGCTCTGGGCGCGGATCGAGTCGACACCGACCTCGCGCCGCGGTTCGAGGTGGACGGCGTACGGCCGGCCTGCGTTCTGAGGCCACGCTCACAGGAAGAGGTCGCCCGCGCGCTTCAGACGGCGACCGAGACAGGGCTCGCCGTCATCCCGTTCGGTCGTGGCACCATGCGGTCGATGGGAAACATCCCGTCGAAATACGACGCCGCCCTCGATCTCACCCTCCTCAGGCGCGTAGTGGAGTATGCACCCGAGGACCTCACGGCCACCGTCGAGGCAGGTCTGTCACTCGCGGACCTGAACGCGCTCCTGGCGGAGAGGGGACAATGCCTCCCGTTCGACCCGCCCGACGCGGAAGGCGCCACCATCGGCGGGATCGTAGCCGCCAACGCCACCGGACCTTTGAGGCACGCGTACGACGCGCCCCGCGATCGGCTGATTGGCGTCACGGTAGCGCTGCCCGACGGACGCCTCGCGAAGGCCGGCGGTCGCGTGGTTAAGAACGTGGCGGGGTACGACCTCTGCAAGCTGTACTGCGGGTCCATGGGCACCCTCGGCGTCATCGTGTCCCTGACCTTCAAGCTCGCTCCCTTGCCGAGGGCGGAAGCGACGTGGGGCGCTCCGTTCTCGTCGCCTGCTCTCGCTCTCGCCGCCGGCTTCGGAGCCTTGGAACGCCGCCTCGCGCTGCGTGCGCTGGAGGTCGTGTCCCCGGCCGCAGCCTCGGCGGCAGGCCTCGCGTCCGCTTGGTGGCTGTTAGCGCGATGCGCCGGCGGCGCCGCCGCAGTGGGTCGATCCCTGCGTGAGCTGGGCCAGATCACAGCGGGGGACGTGCTGGATGGGACGTCCCTGTGGGACCGGCTCGCCACGATCGCGCGCGACAAGCCCGTCATCGTCCGCGTGTCGACCCGCGCGACGGACCTGGTGCAGGCCTTGAGCCCCCTCTCCGAAGGGGCGATGGTGACGGCCACGCTGGCGCACGGCGTCGCGAGGGTCGGCCTCGACGCCGACGACGTGGCGTTGAGACGACACGTCGAGCGTCTGGGCGGCGCCTGGGTTCTCGAGCGCGCACCCCTGGAGGTGAAGCGCGCGCTCGATGTCTGGGGACCGCTGCCGGCGGCGTTCGAGATCATGAGACGCCTCAAACGCGAATTCGATCCATTCGGTACGCTCTCGCCGGGGCGGTTCGTCGGGAGGTTATGACGTGACGACGGCCACAACGGTCGAACCGGGCAGCCTTCAGGCGGATCTCGCCCGATGCGTGCATTGCGGCTTCTGTCTCCAGGCGTGTCCCACGTACGTGACGCTCCGGCGCGAACCCGACTCCCCCCGGGGGCGGATCCATCTCATCGGCGCCCTCGCCGAGCGGCGAGTGCCCCTGACCGAAACGCTGGCCGAGCATTTGGACCTGTGCCTCCAGTGCCGCGCGTGCGAGACGGCGTGCCCCTCGGGCGTGCGCTTCGGGCGCATCATGGAAGCGGGGCGGGCGCTGACGCTGCGAGCGGGCGCCCCGCGCGATTGGCGTCTGCGAGCCTTCATCCTGCGTCACACCGTCGCACGCCCGTCGCGGCTCACACTGCTGTTCCGTCTGTTGCGTCTCTACCAGCGGTCCGGCCTACAGTGGCTCGTGCGGCGCACGGGCCTGACGCGACTCCTGCCGGCTTCTCTGGCGATGGCAGAAGCCTCACTCCCGCCACTCTCCTGGCGTCCGTTCGTCGCTCCTCGAGTGCAGCACGGCGGTGGCGCTGGAAGCGCGGCCTTGTTCGTCGGCTGCGTCATGCCGCATCTTTACCCGCGTGTACACGAGGCGACGGCGCGGGTGCTGCAGCGTCTGGGCTATCGCGTTCTCGCGCCGTCGTCGATGTGTTGCGGTGCGCTCAGCCTGCACGCGGGCGATATCGAGACCGCCCGCGGGTGCGCGCGGGCCGTTGTCGACACGTTCGAGACGGTCGGGGCTGACGCCGTAATCGTCAACGCGGCCGGCTGCGGTGCGGCGATGAAGGAATACGGAGAGCTGCTCGCCGACGATCCGGCCTACGCGCAGCGAGCCAGCGCCTTCGCCGCTCGCGTGCGCGATGCGCTGGAGTTCGTCGCTGGGCACGAGCTTCCTCCGCGGCGTCCGGTGAATGCGCTCGTCACCTACCAGGACTCGTGTCACCTGGCGCATGCGCAGGGCGTGCGCGACGCGCCGAGGCGGCTGCTCCAGTCGGTTCCAGGCGTCGAGTTCCGTGAGATGGATGCGCCAGACCGCTGCTGTGGCAGCGCCGGCTTCTATAGCGTGACCCAGCCGCAGATGTCCTCGCGGCTCCTCGACGAGAAGATGCTCGATGTGCGAAGAACCGGGGCGCAGGTCATCGCTACTGCGAACCCCGGATGCATGATGCAGCTCGAGCTCGGGGTGCGGCGTGCCTGCCTCGACGCCCGGGTCGTCCACGTGATAGAGCTGCTCGATGAGGCCTTGGCTACCTGACATGCGGCGCGGACGCCGCGGCTCGCCGGACTCGAGGGCCCGCTCTCGTAGGACATTGGAGGTCGTCCATGCCCGTCCATATCCGCGCTCGTGAGGGCGAAGTGGCGCCCGTCGTTCTGTTGCCGGGCGATCCGGCCCGAGCGCGGCGCGCTGTCGAACGCCTGGATGGCGCGCGGCTCTATAACGAGCATCGCGGGCTCGTGGGATTCACGGGGACGTACCGCGGCGCGCCCGTCTCGGTGCAAACGACGATGATGGGCTCCCCGTCCGCGGCGATCGTCTGTGAAGAGCTCATCGCGCTCGGCGCCAGGACGCTCATCCGGATCGGGACGTGCGGAGCCGCCGCTCCTCACGTCCAACCGAAGGATCTCATCATCGCCACTGCATCCTGTCCTCTCGAGGGCACAACTGCGCAATACGTGGACGGCGATCCCTACGCGCCAGTCGCTTCGTTCCGAGTCGTGAAAGCCCTAACGGAAGCGGCCGAGGCTGCGGGCGTGCGACACCACGTCGGGCTCATCGCCACCGAGGACGCCCTGTACACGGTGCGGGAGGGCTGGACCGAGCGCTGGGCGGCGCGGGGCGTCTTGGCGCAGGAGATGGAGGCGAGCGCCATCTTCACCGTGGCCGCGCTGAGAGGTGTAGAGGCCGGATGCGTGCTCGTCGCGTCCAATCGTGCCGGACAACACGTGCGCTTGCCCGATGAGGACCTGCAGCCCGCGATCGACGCGATGATCGACATCGCGCTGGAAGCGGCTGCGCAGCTCACAACGCACGCAAGTTGACGGCGCACCGGACGCGCAGTCGCTCGAAGACGTCCGCGATGGCGAGGGTCACCGGTTGCTCCGTATCCACGATGACGCGGGCGCGCGGAGGAATCTCGTCGAGCGGCTCGAAGGCGTCTCTCTGCCGCTGATAGATCTCCCACCGACCGTCCGAAACGACCCAGCGGCCGCCGATACGCTGGGATAGCCGGCGCCTCACTTCGTCCTCACGGCAGCGCAAGTCGAGCGCGAGAAAGCGGGCGCCGGATCGAGCCGCGAGTTCGCGGGCGGCGTCGCGGTGGGCCCGCTTCAAGAAGGTTGCATCCAGAATCACCGCCCGGTCCTGGGCGAGAAGGCCGGCGGCCTCCTCGAGCATGGCGGCGTACGTCCGCTCGGTGAGCTCGGGGCCGTAGATCCCTGCCCCCCAGGGCTCGATGTGCGGCTCGGTCGGCGGTACGCCTGCGAGCCGCTTGCGCGTCACGTCCGAAGAAATCACCGTGGCGCCCAGCCGCGACGCGAGGGCGTACGCGACGAAGCTCTTGCCCGTCCCACTGAGCCCGGACACCATGATCAGCGCGCGAGGCGTCCGCTGCGTTGCGTACGCCTCCGCCAAGCGGAAATAGCGCTGCGCGCGCCGCCGGGCGGCCGCTTGCTGACGTTTGCCGACCTCCGGCTGATCGATCTGGAATCCGTCGACCTTGCCCCGGACGTACGCCCGGTAACAGCGATAGAAGTTCAAGACGAGTGGCAGCGTGGCGTCTTGCGTAACGTTCAGGTACAGGCCGAGCAGGTCATCCGCGAGATCTGGGCGCCCTCGCGCGTCGAAATCCATGGCGAGGAATGCGATGTCACTCGCGACATCTCCGTATCGAATGCGATCGTTGAACTCGATGCAGTCATAGATGCAGACGTCGCCATCCTTGAACACGATGGCCTCCGCCCGCAGGTCACCGTGACAGTCTCGGGCGCGGCCCTCGGCGACGCGGCGCTCGAACAGCGGCCGCTCTCGCTCCACGAACGTCTCGACATATGCCTTCACGCGCTGCCACTGTTCGCCGGTGATGGTCCGGCCGATGTAGGGCGCGGTTTGATCGAAGTTCTCGCGCCAGTTCACCATGACGGTTTCTACGGATCCGAACGACGCGATGTAGTCGTTGGTCTCGGCGGTAAGGTGAAACTCGGCGAGCCGCTCCGCGAGCGCGCGGATCATGTCGAAGTCGACCTCACCGCGGGCGAGAAGCGTGGGCATCGCCCGGTCGGCTGGCAGTCGCCGCATCTGCACGGCCCACTCGACCGGCTCGCCCGGGCCGCCCAGCCGATACGTCCCGGAGGCGTCCTGCGTCACGGGCAGCGTGCCGAGGTAGGTGTCGCTGCACATCCGGCGGTTGAGCCGCACCTCTTCCTCGCAGAAGTGGCGCCGCCGATCGAGCGTGCTGTAGTCCAGGAAGCCGAGGTCGAGCGGCTTCTTGATCTTGTAGGCGTAGTCACCCGCCAGCAGGACGTACGAGATGTGCGTCTGAATGAGCTCGATACGGTCCACGGGGTGTGGATACGCGGAAGGCGAGAGCAGCGCCCGGATGACCGGGGGGAGGGCAGCGCTGATCCGTCGCGAAGCGATCGTCACCCTCCTGGGCAAGGCTCACGATAGCTGATCGGCCCGCATGACCTGGAACCCGAGCTTCAGCAGGACTTGAAATTCGACCACGCGGTCGCCCTTCACGAGCCCGCGGATTTCTGACACTTGAACCCAGTCGAGGCCCTTCAGAGTTTCGGAGGCTCGAGCTACGGCGGTCTGAATCGCCTCCTCGATGCTGTTCGGCGAGGTGCCGACCAGATCGATCATCTTGTACACCTTGCCCTCATGCGGCATCAGCGACCTCCTGTCGTCGTGGGCGCGCGAGCCTATTTCGCCGGCGCGCCGTCGAGAAACCCTGTCAGACCCCACGGCTGGTAGGGTCCGATGACGAGCAATTCGAAGATGCCCGACCCCCGCTTGCCGTCGTACAGCACGTCGCACACGGTCTCGTTCTGCCCCTGGATCTTCGCGAGCGTCTCGGGGTCCGTCAGATCCCACCGCTCGCCCTCCACGACCAGCGGCCCATGATACTGACCGTGGCGCCAGCCACCCAGCAGGGCGTATCCGGCGCCGGCCATGAACAACGTCTGCTTGGGCTCGAAGCGGACGTCGAACTCCCTACCCGATGCGTCCCGGACGAACAACGTGCCGCCGTCGAACACCCTCGTGCCCGGCTTCAGGCGTAGGTCGTGGCGGACGAGCGTCAACCGTTCCACCGATGCGGGGTCGAACTCGCGGACGCGCTCCAGGTTCTGGTGCCAGCGTGTGCCGTCTGGATTCTCGCTGATGGTGTAGGCGAACGCCTCCTCGTCCGTCTGCCACACGGACCACTGCCAGTGAAAGCCCGCGAGCGCGCCCGGCGCCGGTGCCGACGGAGGCTCGCCGCCCCCAATGGGCCGTACGCCCCACGAGTGGTCGCGTCCGCCGCGCCATCCGTCGCGCGTTACCTCGAACGTTCGGTCGCCCACCGCGAGAGACCCGGTCCATCGCCCCGCCTGTGTGATTCGCGTGTAGTCCATCACCTTGCGCACGCCGGCGTACCGGTCGAAATGCGGCTCCTGGAACGGGTAGAAGGATGTGTCGAAGGTCAGATCGAAATGCAGTCCCCACTCGTTGGGCTCGCAGACGACACGTAGGCGCCGCAGCCCTTCGAGCACCTCCACGGCGATGGGGCCGACCCTGGTGTTCGCGCGGTCGAATCGAAGCTCACGTGACGCCTTGACGACGTACTGGTCTTTGCCTCCGACGGCGCACGTGGCGAACGCATCGATCACCCCGATGTTGGGATAGAGCCCCATGCCAACGACGAGGAAAACGTCTCCCTCCAGGTTATGACAGTTGAAGTAGTACCGGTCGTAGAAGTTGCGGTCGGACGTGAAGGTGTAGGCCAGCGGGTATGGGGTCTGGTGGATCAGATAGTCGTCGAGCGGACTGAGCACGAGGGCCTCCGTTTCCAGATGATGCGCGCCAGGCGACCCCACCGCGGCGCGCCTATTGTACGGCGCGCATTCGCAGTTCGTGAAGGGAACGCGACGCCACGGTCATCCGAAGGTATGATGCGGCCCGAGGGAGGTGCGACGATGGTGACCATTGTGGGTGGCTCGGACCGACTGACCGAGCTGAAGGGTATGCGAGTTCATTATGTCGAGTGGGGCGACCGCGACGCGCCCCCGGTCGTCTTGCTGCACGGCCTGACCGGACACGCGCGTATCTGGGATCATACGGCGGCTCGGCTGGCAGACCGGTTCCACCTCTTCGCGCTGGACCAGCGCGGCCACGGGGACACCTCGTGGCCCGACCCGCCGTCGTACGAGACGTCGGATTTCGTCGCCGACACGCTGGCGTTCGTCGACCACCTGAACGTGGACCGCTTCGCGCTCGCCGGTTTGTCCATGGGTGGCCACAACGCGATGGCATTCGCCGCGCGATATCCCGACCGGGTGACCAAACTGGTGATCGTCGACATCATGCCGGCGCTGCGAATGGACCGTTCTCCCAACTGGCCGGAGATGGAGCGCATCGCGCGGGAGGGCCACATTCGTTTCCAAAACGAGGAGCAGGCCTTTGCCGTCGCCCGCCTCGGGAATCCGCACGCGCCAGACGAGAACTTGCGCTATCGGGTCGCCCTCAACCTCACGTCCACCGAGGACGGTCGGTTCGTGTGGAAGTACGACCATCGGGCGCCCGTCCTCTGGCGTCCCGCCGACCTGTGGCCTGAGGTGGAACGCATCGCCGTCCCCGCGTTGCTCGTGCGAGGCGGCAAGAGCGATGTCCTCCCGGCCGACATCGCGGAACGGATGGTGCGAGAGTTCCCCGACCTGCGGCTCGTGACCATCCAGGATGCGGGGCACTCCATACCCACTGACCGACCTGAGGAGCTGGCCGACGTGATGTGGACGTTTCTCGGCGCTTGAGCGCGCTCACCGGCCGAGGGCCTCGATGACCCGGTCGGCCGCCGCGAGGTACGCGGGTGACGGGTTCAGGTCGTGCTCACGCAAGCATGCTTCGACGAACTTGATGGCATGTTCATCTCCCGTCGCCACGGCGCGCGCGATGAGGTCGTCCCACGTGGCGTTCGGCTCCTCGAGGACTGCGTCCGGCGGTGGGGCCTCTGCGTACCACGCATAGAGGGCGGCACAGGCCTGCCAAGCATACCGTGCCGCCAGCGCCGCATCCTTCGCCCGGAGATGCCGGACGAGGAGCCGGAGCGCGGCTGGCGCCGTCACCGAGTGCACGAACGCGATGGGCGTCCGTGGGTTCGCCAGGGTGACGCGCGCGAACACCTCGGTGAGGTCCGATAGGAAGCGCTCGACCCGACGACCCGGCTGCACCAGGTCGATGACGTTGGCGAAGGATGGCCGTTCGTCGAGCCCACGGACGGCTTCGAAGATCAGGCCTCGGAACTGCGTCCCCGGCGGGTTGACTCGCTCGACCAGAAGGACAGCCCGGCCGGGGAGTCGCGGCGCCGGCTTCGGGCTCGGGCGGCCCGGCAGCTCCTGGTAACGCGCGGCCCAATACCCGAGGCCTTCGGCCAGTTCGTGGAGTCGGAGCGGTGTTTCGGCTTCCTCGAGCGCTCGCGCTGCGTGCCCTGTCCGGATGAGGCCGTGCGTCGCGCCCGCCATGACGCCGGGCGCCAGTCGCGGTGCCCACTGGGCGAGGACCTCGTGCCAAGGACGTTCTTTGAGCTGGCGTTCAAAGAATGCCACCCAGTCGGCGACCCGCGCGGCGTTCCCGAGCGCCTCGCGCCACGTCGCCTCGTCGATCCGGTCCCGGGGCCGCGGGCGCTCCTGAAGCCGCCTTCGATAGCGCTCGACCCAGGGGAATATGGCGTCGTCTCGACCGAGCCTCACGAGAGCCTCGGAGGCCATGGGGCCGTGATTGGAAAGCCCGGGTCCGAATTCGGGACCGGTCTCCTTCAGCGCTTCCAGCGCCTCGTCGAGCGCCGCAGACATGGCGAGCCTCTCTGGCGGTGCGATCCCAGTTTCTCATCGTCTCCGAAGGCCTGTCTACAGCGCTGTCGCCCGGCGGTCCGCGCCGTATACTGGCGACGATGGCGCAGACCGCAGAAGACCGCGCGTTTCAGCAGGCGCGGCTCCGCGTCGAGGAGCTGCGCTCCCTCATCAACTACCACGACTACCGGTACTACGTCCTCAACAGCCCGGAGATCTCGGACGCCGAGTATGACGAGCTAATGCGCGAGCTCCGGCGGCTCGAGGAGCAGTATCCGCAGCTCATCACCCCCGACTCCCCGACACAGCGCGTGAGCGGTCAGCCCGTCGAGGCGTTCGGCATCGTCGAACATCGCGTTCCGATGCTGAGCCTCGCGAACGCCTTCAGTGCCGAGGAGCTGCGAGCGTGGGAACGCCGCGTGCGAAATCTCGTCGGAGAGCGCGAGCTCACGTACGTCGTGGAACCGAAGATCGACGGGCTGGCGGTAGCGCTCGTCTACGAGCACGGTCGTTTCGTGACGGGCGCTACGCGCGGCGACGGCGTCCGCGGCGAGAACATCACCCAGAATCTCAGGACCATTCGCAGCATCCCGCTGGTCATCACCAAGCCCACACCTCCCCGGTTCGAGGTCCGCGGCGAGGTGTACATGCCGAAGAAGGGGTTTGAGCGTCTGAATGAAGAGCGGGCGAGCCGCGGGGAGCCGTTGTTCGCTAACCCGAGGAATGCCGCAGCGGGCTCCGTCCGCCAGCTCGATCCGCGGGTCACCGCGAGTCGGCCGCTCGATATCTGGCTCTATCAGCTGGGCTGGGTCGAGGGCGCACCGCTGCCTGTCGAGTCACACTGGGACGCGCTCCAATGGATGCGTGAGCTGGGGTTCCGTGTGAATCCCCACATTGCGCGCGTCCAGGACATTGACGAGGTGCTGGCGAAGTGTGACGAGTGGGAGCGGCGCCGCGACGAGCTCGACTACGAGATCGACGGTGTCGTCATCAAGATCGATTCACTGGCCCTCCAGCAAGAGCTGGGCGCGGTCGGACGCGAGCCGCGCTGGGCGATCGCCTACAAGTTCCCACCGACGCAGGGCATCACGCGGCTCATCGCGATCGGCGTGAACGTCGGGCGCACGGGATCGCTGAATCCGTATGCGATCCTCGAACCTGTGCGCATCGGTGGCGCGACCGTGCAGATGGCGACGCTGCACAACGAGGATGACATCCACCGTAAGGACATCCGCGAGGGCGATTGGGTCATCGTGCAGCGCGCGGGCGAGGTCATCCCGCAGGTCGTCGGACCGGTCGTCAGCAGGCGGACTGGCCAAGAGCGCGTCTGGCACATGCCCGAGTGGTGCCCTGCCTGCGGCGCGCGTGTGGTCCGCGAGCCGGGCGAGGCCATGTACTACTGTCCCAACGATGCGTGTCCAGCCCAGGCGCGCAGGCTACTCGAGCACTTCGTGCAGCGGGGTGCCATGGACATCGAGGGCATCGGAGAGAAGCTCGCCTTCGCGCTGTTCGAATCGGGCCTCGTCAAAGACCCGGCCGACCTCTACTACCTGACGAAGGAGCAGCTCGTTTCGCTCGAACGCATGGGCGACAAGAGCGCCGAGAACATCCTGCGGAACATCGAGGCCAGCAAGAGCCGCCCTCTCGCGAACGTCATCTTCGCGCTCGGCATTCGGCATGTCGGCTCGGAGGTCGCCGCGCTGTTGGCCCGCCATTTCCGGAGCATCGATGCGCTGGCCAACGCCTCCGAGGAAGAAATCGCGGAAGTGGAGGGAATCGGCCCGGTGATCGCGCGGAGCGTCGCCTCTTGGTTCCGTAACGAGCGCAACCGCGCCATGATCGAAAAGCTCCGTCGCGCCGGCGTCCGCATGGAAGAGAGGGCTGAGGAGCAGCGCGAAGGACCGCTGTCGGGGCTGCAGTTCGTCGTCACGGGCCGCCTCGAGACCTTCAGTCGCACCGAGGTCGAGGAGTTCCTCCGGGCCCATGGCGCGAGCGTCGGTTCGTCCGTGAGCAAGAAGACCGACTACGTCGTCGTGGGCGAGGAGCCGGGCTCGAAGGCGGTGAAGGCACGGCGGCTGGGGAAGCCAATGCTCGACGAGCGCCAGTTCCTGACCTTTCTCCGAGAGCGGGGCATCAGCGTCCCAGAGCGCACCGCATGAACGAGTTCACGCCTTCCCGCATCGTGTACCTCGTTCTCCATCAGCGCCGGGACGACATGCCCGAGAGCCGCTACACCGAGCGGTTCACCACGTTCGCGACTGCCGTCGAGGCGGAAGCCCGGCGATGGGCGTCCGCGTCCAGACCCTGGCCCGAGCACCCGCTCGTGTCCCATCTGGGGCTGGACCGGCTCGGACACGTGACCGCTGCGGAACGACGCTCCGTGACGGTGGAGGCGTCGACGCCGGAGGCGATGGCGGCAGTAGAGCGGGGACACACGTATCTTCAAAGCCTTGGCTTTCAGACCACCGATGACGGCCGCCCGGTGCACGAAACGCGCTTTCTCGCCACCGGCGCCGCGCACCTCGACGTGCTGGAACACCTCGTGCGCGACCGGATGGGCATCTACCAGCCGCCGCATTCGGGCGTCATCACCGCCTTCGCACGCGTGACCTTCAACCTCTTCAACGTCGTCGCTGTCCTGGAGCCACCGGGAGCTGCGCCCTCGGTCGGCCCGGAGCTGGTTCTTCTGTTCAACAAACCTGGACGGCCGGGGCAGGTGAAGTACGCCGACTTTCGTGAAGGGCTCCGCACGTGGCTGGAACGACTGGTCGAGCACCAGGAGGCCCACGCGGAGGTCTGGCAACGGAAGCTGGGCTTGGGCCGGCTCCGCGAATTCATGATTCGCGTCGACGGGACCGATCCAGATGCGCTGTTGCGACATGCGACCGACCATGCGGTGACCCCCGCCGTAGCGCAGGCCATCCTCGAAGACGCTGCGCTGGTGGCCTTCGAGCCAGTGTCGTAGCCGCTGGCGCCAGCGTCCGCTACCATCGCGCTGTGTTCGAGATCATTCCGGCGGTGGACATTCGCGGAGGCCGGTGCGTTCGCCTGTATCAGGGCGACTACGGCCGCGAGACAGTGTTCTCCGACGACCCCATCGGGATGGCCAAGCGTTGGGTCGAGCTGGGCGCGCGGCGCCTACACGTCGTCGATCTCGACGCCGCGCGAAGTGGCGCCTCGACGAATCGGGAGCTCATCGCCCGCCTCATCCGGGAGGTGCCCGTGCCCGTGCAGGTAGGGGGCGGTGTACGCTCTGCCGCCGACGTCGCGTGGTGGCTGGCCGAGGGGCGCGCGGACCGCGTCGTGATCGGCACGCTCGCCTTCACCGACCGTCAGACCGTGTCGGAGCTCGCCGCTAGCTGGGGTGATCGCATCGCCGTCGCGCTCGACGTTCGCGAAGGCACGGTCCAAGTTCGGGGATGGACCGAGTCAGCGGGCGTCCCCGTCGAACGCGCCGTACGAGAACTGGCGGACTCCGGGATTCGAAGATTCGTGTACACGAACATCGCTCGGGACGGGACGCTTGAGGGGCCTGACGTGGACGGGCTCGCGAAGGTACTGAGCGCGGCCCCTGCCGGCGTGCGTTTCATCGCATCGGGAGGTGTGGCCTCGGTGGCCGACGTCGAGGCGCTCGCTCGGTTGGACATCGACGGCGTGATCATCGGGCGGGCGCTCTACGATGGACGGGTCGACCTGAAGGACGCACTCGAGGCCGTCCGTCGAGTCGCTTCGTAAGTCTCAAGCGGACAGCGACTGCGGCTGGAGGCCCGACCGGCGCCTGGAGCGCGAGCGTGAGGGCAGCCCTTCTGCGGGCTCGCGCCCCAAACGCGCGGCGTACTGAAGTCCCCACGCATGCAGGGCGTCGAGCACGGATCGCAGCGCGAGACCGGCTTCCGTGAGGCCGTAGTACGCGCGCGGCGGATGGTTCGAGTACAACGTTCGGCGCACGAGCCCGACACGCTCGAGGGTCTTCAGTCTTGCCGACAGGAGATTGCTAGGAATGCCGGGGAGTCGTACACCAAGCTCGGAGAACCGTGCTTCGCCTTCGAGCAACTCGTGAATGATCAGGAGCGTCCAGCGCTCGCCGAGGACATCCAGGCTTCTCGCGACCGGGCAATCCTGAGCATATCGTCGTCGTCCCACTCAGCCCCCTCCTTTCACGCTCGCGCAAAGGATAAGGCGATAGTACGAACGTTTTCAAGCGCTGCGGCTCCCTTACACGGGCACCGCCGTGGCGAACAGGATGCCTCGGGCCAGAACCTCGCCCGCCAGCACGGCGCCCATGGCGATGTACAAGAGCCCCGTAGCCGACATCATCGACGACTCACGGCTGGACAGGTGCGCCATTCCCACGCACGCGCCTGCGAATGCCAGCCCCACGCCGACCCGTAGCCAGAGGGCAGGATTCGCGGCGAGCCCCTCTCCGAACACAGTCGTGACGTTCAACGTCTCACCCGCTGGCGTTGCGAGGTTGAGCGCCATGAGAACGGTTTGCGCCACCAGGGCGCCCCACGTCAGCAAGGTGAGCTCATTCAAGGGACGGTTGGGAAGCCGCGGCGTGACCAGATACCAGTGGCCTAGGACCATCGCTAACGTGACCCCTCCGGTGGCCAGGGCCCCGAACAGCACGCTGGCGAGCATCGCGCCGTAGCTCCAAACGGGCTCGCTCAGGGCAAACGCCAACCAGGCGAGCGCAGCGACGCCGAGCGCGACGCCGAGCAGCCCAGCCACCAGCGCGCCCCGCCGACGCTCCGCCAGCGTCAGGGCGCTATGGCAGGTGCTCACGAAGGAGAATCCGAGTAGGAGCCACCAGGCGGCGTCGAAACCGCGGCCCCGCATCGGGTACCCACTGTCGATCTCGTTGCTCGTCGCCCACCACGCGAGGGGCAGCGCGATGGCCGCGACCGCCGTGGTCTGCACGGCGCAGTACTTCACGAAGCTGCGCTCCACGAGTCCTCGGGCGTCGGCCAACGCGAGTACGGCGAGCGAGCCGACGGCCAACTCGGCCAGGAGCAGATAGACGGTGTACGGAAGGGCGTCGATGTTCACAGATTCCCGACATGATACGCGGGCCTCGGACGAGGGGCGAGGCCCGTTCCCGTGAGAGCTGGTGAGAGGCTGGTGAGACGGTGCCCCGTATACGTAACGCGAGCGGTCAAGCACTCTCGTCGGAGAGACGCGGGGGCCGGGAGAGGGCCAATGGCCGGCCCCCGCGACAGTCCAGAGGGCAAAGAAAGATGAGGGGCGGCACGGAGCGTGTCGTACCGCACCCTCGTCGGACAGCCGGTGGTAGCCAGAGAGGGCTGAAGAGAACTACCGCCGGCGTCCCCTATTATGCATCACCCGTCAAGTCCTGTCACGGCTCCGGATTGAATCTTGCCCGGCCATGGCTCGCGACGCGACCTCGACGCGCGCAAGCCCGCCTCTGCTGCGAAGCCGGCCAGCCCGGCTGCGATGAAGACGTCCCCAATGCTCACGACCGGGTGCTTCGAACCCAACGTCAGGATGATGCGATCACCTAGCGCCGTGAGCCGGCCGCCGTCGTCGGCCACGAGCACGTCCTTGGTGCGAGGCAGACGTTGTCCGACCTGCCCGCGTAGCTCCGCCGGTTCGCCCGTCGCCGCTTCCAATGTGGAGACCGTGATGGGCATGAGGCCACCATTGGCCACGATGGCGGCGAAGTTGAGCGCCGCTCCTGCTGCGACGACCCACAGTGACCAAAAGGACCGGTGCCACCAGAGGATGGGCGCGACGCCGAGAAACGTCATCGGGAAGACCACGCGCAAGAGCCACACCGGCGCCAGGGCCACGCTGGTCATCTGAATCGCGGCCATGGTCGCGGCGAGCGCGAAACTACGCAGGACTTTCGGATCGACGTGTTCTCGCATAGCAAACCCGGCCCGCCGACCCGCGGCAGACCGGGCTGCTCCTGTGTCTCGATGTGCGCTGTGGCCCGTCACCAGGCCCAGGGCGCCATCGCGACCACCGCGGCGCCGACTGAGGTCGCCAGTCCAAGCGCCAGGGACACGACCTTCGCCATGGTTCACCCCCTGTGCAGCGGTCGCGTCCCTGCGCAAATTCGGGACATCCTCCAAGGGCATAGTCGGCACCAGGGGACCCAATCTTTGATTCCGTGAGTGACAGGACGGTGGAGGACGGGGAGTCAGGCGCCGGTGAGGGCGGCGTAGAGCCGCGTCATGTCTCGGGGCGGAGCCGAGCCGAGCTCTTCGCGGACGAGCCGCTCGTACGACCGGTAGTGTTGCGCCGCGGCGGCGTGCTCGCCGAGCGCGACGAGCGAGGCCATGAGGCCCTGGGCAGCCACCTCGTCGTACGGGTCGATGGCGAGGGCCCGCTGGAAGGGCTCGAGCGCCGACCGATGGTCACCTTCGTACGCTCGCAACGTCCCCAGGCGCCCGGCGGCGGACACGAATTGGCGCTGGAGCGCATCGCGGACCTCCTCCACCCATTCCGCGTACATCCCTTCGAGAAACGGTCCGCCGTATGCGGCGTAGGCCCGTTCGAGATGCTCACGTTCCTCGGGCTGGCCACGGAGTCGCACCGCCTGGCGCAGGCCGTCCCGAAAACGCCAGACGTCGAAGTCCACCTTCGCGTCGGGATTGATGCAGTATCGGGCGCCCTCGAGCCGTACTATCTCCGGATAGAGAGCGTTGCGCAAACGATGGAGCGTCGAATGGAAGTTGCTATTGCACTTCGATTCCGGGAGTTCGGGCCACAGCGCGACAAAGATCTCCCCTTTGGGTAGCGGCTTCGCCTCTACCAGCAAGAAGAACAGCATCTCTTTCGCCTTCTCGCTTCGCCATTCGGAATCGGCGACGTCGCGATCCCCAAGCCGGATGCGGGTGCTGCCCAGTGACATCACTTGGAGGACCGTCTCGGTTCCACTCACGGCTTCGATGGTCGCGCCCGGCGAGGGCTCCTGGAGCAATCGGCGGAACAAACCGTCGGCCACGTTGCGCGATGCGGCGAAGCTGGTCAGTGCCGGCTGGCGTCTCACTTCGGGGAGGAGAAACCGCTCGAAACCGATGGCGCGGCACAACGTCCCCACGCGGTCGAGCGCCTCCAGCGCCTCGCCGCGACGCTGTCCGGAGAAGGCCGCTGCCGCCGACAGGAGCCACGCGGTCGCCTCCTCACGCGCCATGCCCAGGCGTCCGAAGATTTCGGCTGCCGCCTGGAAGTGACCCCTCGCTTCGTTCCCCTGTCCGCGTTCGAGCGCGAACCGACCTTCGATGAGCTGCCGCATGGCGTGGCGCGCCGTACCCTCCTCCGGCGCTTCGGCGGACTCGAAGAGCAACCGGGCCCGTTCGAGCTGGCCCGACCAGAGGAGAGCGACGGTCATCTGGTTGCGGCAGTGTTCGACGAGCGCGCCGTCGCCCAAGTCCTGGGCGCTCACCCGCGCCTGTTCGTAGATGTCGATGGCCCGCGCTGCGTCGCCGAGCGCCAGATACGTGTCGGCCGTGCCGGCCTGCTGATACGCCACTGCCCGGCGATTTCCGACCCGTGCGCCGATCTCGGCAGCGCGAGCGTAGTAGGTCAGGCTGTCTTCGAACTGACCCGCCATGTAGTGCAGCATGCCCGTGTTGTTCAGCGTGATCGCCAGGTCGTACAGATTCCCCACCCGCTCGTATCCGGACCGAGCCTGCTCGAGCGCGCGCAATGCCCGTGGGATGTTCCCGAGCTCCGCGTAACAGCGGGCGATGCTGTCGTGCAGCTTCGCTGCCCTCCCCGTGAGGCCCATCCGCTCCACCAGGTGCAACGCACGCTGAAAACCGGCGAGCGCCTTCCGAAAATCGCCGGCTTCCCCGCGGAGGTACGCCATCGACTCCAACGCTTCAGCCTCGAGCGCCTCGTTCGGCCGGCCCGATCGCCGTAGGTGGGCCGCGGCTGTCTCGCAGGCCTCCATCGCGCCGGCCAACTCTCCCTTGAAGCGCAGGGCGCCGGCGCGAGCCAGGTGCGCCTCCGCCAAGAGATGTGGATCGGCATCCGGTCCGATGGCGGCTAGAGCTGCGGTGATCTCAGCCAGCGCATCGTCGGCGCGATGAACCGCTGCGTGGGCGCGCGCCCGCCAGACGCGCAGCCTCGGGTTCGGCGTGAGCACCTCGACGGGCAAGCGGTCACACCATTCGAGAACGGTTCGGTGGTCTCCCCTCCACAGGAGCTGTTGCGCCACCCGATCGAGGACGTCGGCGGCATGACCGGGTCCGATCTCCCACGCGAGCTCCAGCGCCTCGTTGAGCCGGCCACTGTCGACCAGCAGTCCGACGGCAGCGACGGCCAGCTCGCCGAAGCGCGACGGGTCGCTCGACCGCAGGCTGGCGATCAGATAGTCGCGAAACAGTTGGTGGAGCCGGTAACTCGGCGGATCCGCGGTGACCCTGGCGAGAAACAACGCTTTGGGCTCCAGACGGGCGAGCGTGGCGTCCGAGTCGGACCGGCCCAGCAGCGCGTCGCACAGCACTGGGGTGATGACGGGAAGCACCGAGACCTCGCGCAAGAACGTGCGGTCGCACTCCTCGAGGCCGGTCAAAGCCTCTGCGGCGAGGTACTCGAACAGGTCTTCGCGAGAGAGCGCGGTTCGTCCGGTTCGGCGCCACGCGGATGATGCGAGCGCCAATGCTGCGCCCCAGCCTTCGGTCTGCTCCAGCAGGGCCGAGAGCTCCGCCTCGGGAATCTCCTGCCCCCTCGCCCGGAACAGCTCACGCGCTTCGTCGGCAGTGAACGCAAGATCCGCCGGGCCGAGGAGCAGGGCTTCCCCCTGTGCGATGAGACGCGCACTGCCGGGAAAGCGCGGTTTCAGACGAGACGCGATCGCTACATGAAGGTTGGAGGGCGCTCGCCCGATCAGGACGCTGATGTATTCGGCGACCTCTGGGGTGTCTTCGACCAGGTGGAAGTCGTCCAGCACCAGGATCACGTACTCGGGCAGGCGCGACACCTCCGCGATGACGGCGGCAGCCTCCTCCAAAGGGCGTTCCGTCGCCGACGCTCGCGCGAGGGGAGACTCCGGGAACGCCGCCCCGAACGCGTGGCGCACGGCGCGGAAGAAGACTTGTGCCTCCGCATCCCAGGGATCGAGCGACAGCCAGCAGACGGCGCATTCCTGCGTGCTGGCCCAATCGGCGAGGAGCGTCGTCTTCCCGTATCCAGAGGGCGCCGCAATGAACGAGGCGCGCCGTCCGACCTGCGCGTCGAGGAGCGCGATCAGCCGCTGGCGTCGAATGACGCCGGCCCGCAACGGGGGAAGCGCGGTCTTGGTATCGATCTCGGGGATCATGGGCCTCCCCCACGATCGAACGTTCGTACAGATTCTGCGCGCCAGGCCCCCTGCGTGTCAAAAGAAAATTGACGGCTCTGCCTCGGGCAGAGCCGTGACGCCGGGGGCTGCGCCGCTCGGTGAGGTCACACGAGGTTGTGCTGGGCTGCGTAGAGCACCGCCTCCAGGCGGCTGTGCACCCCAAGTTTGGCGAGAATGCGTTCGATGTGGTTTCGGACGGTGGCGATGCTGAGGCTGAGGCGCTCGGCCATCTCTTTGGTGCCCACGCCCTCCGCCAGGAGCCGCAACACCTCGAGCTCGCGCGGTGTCAACGTCGGGCTGGGCGCAGGCGATGGCGTCGCCTCAATGATCTGCTCCCGACCCTCGCTCGCGAAGCGCTCGACGGTGGTGAGCGTCTCGCGAGCCAGCCGTTCGGCGCGTCGCCGCGCCGTGACGTCACGGAACATGTGGACGGCCAGGGGACCTTCGCGGCGCCGACGCCGGACTGGAATGATGCTCATGTTCAGCCAGATCGGCTTGCCGTCCTTGGTGCGCGACTCCAGGTCATAGTTCGGCACACTGGAGCCACGGCGCACTGCCACCATCGTGGGGCAGTTCCGCCGGCAGAAGGTGTTCTCCTCGTAGTCTTTGCCTTGCATCACCTCGTAGCACGGGCGTCCGAGGACGTCCGACGCCGAGAGTCCTGTGATTTGCTCAGCCGCTTCGCTCCAGAAGACGACCCGCTGCTTTTTGTCGACGGCGTAGACTCCATCGGCTGACGCCGCGAGCGTTCGCAAGATATCTTTCCAGTCCGACATTTCCGACCTCCAACGGACGCCTCTGCGCGCAACGTACGGCAAATGCCTCATGTCCGCACGAACCGAAAGGCACAGGCGGCATGGGCCACTCGTACCAAATGCATCAGGGAAACGGCTACGTCTGCGTCACGCGAGAACGGGCACCGTCATTTGCCCGTACGGCAACACCAGCACCCGAGCGGCGCGTCCTTCGCGTCGCTGGACCTGCGCTGCCTCTGAGGCGATCGTGTCACCGACCTCGGCGCACGGGAGCAGATGGCCTGCCCGAACGACATCCTCAGTGAGCGATGAATACAAATACACCTTCGCCTTCGCCTGAACCATCGCCTGTATCTGGACCTGCCACTGATCGATGGCGGAAAAGCCCTGCGAGAGAATGTGGTCGAGAATCCGGTCGGGGGAACGCTCGCTGCGGAGGAGCGCGGCGTACTCGGCGCTCCCGAGCCCTTCGGCGCACTCGGCGACGAGGATGATGGTTCCACCGGGGCGGACCGCCTGTGCCGCGACCGACAGGCCCTTCACCGATTGGTAAAGATTCAGGTCCGCGGGATAGCCCATGTTGGTGACTACCACGATGTCGAACTCGTGCGGCACAGGACACACCGCCTGGCGCGTCGCTTGGCGAATCGCCGCGTCGTGAGCGGTCACGAGTTCTCCGGCGAACACCCCGGTGATCCGACGCGCTTCGTCGAGCGTGACGTTCACGATGAACGAGGGCCGGGTCTGCAGAGCGACGTCCCGCATCTCCTCGAACACGGGGTTACCGACAGAGACGCACCAGGTCGCCCGTGGGTGCGCCAGATTGCGCGCCGAATGGTTGCGCATGATGGCTTCCGCGTCGGCGATGGACGGGAGCACCGCCTTGCCGCCTCCCGAAAACCCGGCGAACAAGTGGGGCTCGACGAAGCCGGTGAGGATGCGCACGTCCGCGGCCGCGTACGCGCGATGCACCAGGACCGGCGCACCGCTGGCATCGCGCGCGGCGGGCACCAACTGTCGCTGGTCCCGCGCGTCGTGGCTCACGACCGGGTACGCCGTTGCGATCTCCGCGCCGACCAGCTCTGCGATTTCGCGCTCCTTCGGGGGGCGATGCAGTCCCGTTCCCACCAAGATCGTCACGTGACGACGCTCGAGCCCGGCGCGCTCTAGCGCACCCAGGATCGGGGGCAACAGCAGCCGATTAGGAACTGGGCGCGTCACGTCCGAGATGACGACCGTAGCGCTGCGTGCCCCCTCGGCGAGGCGGCGCAGTGATACCGAACCCAGCGGCTGCTCCAAGACGTGGCGAACCGCGTCCACGGGGTCTGGGATCGGGGTTGCGTCGACAGGCCGCAGCACGAGCGCGTCGTCAGGCACGGCGACTTCGACCGCACCACGGCCGTACGGCAGGCTCACGTACATCGGACCGATCGTACGCTCAGGACGTATCGGCTGCCAAGGGCGCATGCTATGATCGCCCGCGCCCGACCCAGTCTCAGGAGTACCGCATGATCCGCGAACGATTTCGACTCGATGGCAAAGCAGCCGTCGTCACCGGGGCAGGCCGTGGTCTCGGCCGGCAGATGGCGCTGGCGCTGGCTCACGCCGGGGCCGATGTGGTCTGCGCCGCTCGGACGCAAGCGCAAATCGAAGAGACAGCGGACCTCATCCGCCAACTCGGTCGTCGCGCGGTGGCCCACGTGACGGATGTGCGCGACTCCGCACAGTGTGAGGCCCTGGTCCAGCGCTGCGTCGACGAGTTCGGGAAGATCGACATCCAGTTATCGAACGCCGGCATCGGCGATATGCGCGGCGCGAACGCGGAAATCTGGGATGTCAGCGACGACGACTGGCGCGACTCTCTGGATGTCAACCTGTCGAGCGCGTTCTACTGCGCCCGGGCCGCAGCCCGCCGCATGGTGGACCAGGGGACCGGCGGCGTCATCATCAACGTGGCATCCGGCACCGCCCTGCGCGCGTACCCGCAAAGTTTCGCGTACGGCGCGGCGAAGGCGGGCGTCATCGCACTGACGAAGTCCCTGGCGTGGATGCTCGTGCGGCACGGCATCCGGGTCAACTGTATCATCCCCGGCTTCGTGCTCCAGTCGCCGCCGGAGTCGCCCGAGGCGGCTCAATTCCTGGGCGCCCGAGGGCGCTACCTGCCAGTCCAACGCCTCGGCGAAGCGTGGGAGCTCGGACCCCTGGCCGTGTATCTCGCGTCCGACGCGTCGCAGTACGTGACGGGGCAGGGCTTCGTGATCGACGGCGGTGGCCTCGCCGGAGGCCTCGCTCCCGTCGGGTTCGCTCCGGAGGTGGGCTGATGGCCGAGTGGAACAATGCGAAACTTGGACTGGAGGCGTTCGACCTGACAGGCAAGCACGCGCTGGTGGTCGGCGCGGAGCGACCAACCGGACGTGCGACCGCGCTCGCCCTGGCTGAGGCTGGCGCCGATGTGACGGTGGTCGCCGCCTCGTCCGGCGGAGACGAGATGTTCGCCGTCAAGAAGCTCGCGCGCGATATCGAAGCTATGGGGCGACGCGCCATCGCGACGGCGGCGGATGTGTCGCTGGGGACGGGCGCCCAGGTCATGGTGCGCCAAGTGGCCAAAGAGGCCGGGCGTATCGACGTGCTGGTAAACACGCAGGACCTGTTCTTCGCTCGCCCGGCCGAGAAGACCTCGGACGCGGACTGGGCGAAAGTCCTGGCGGTGAACCTGAGTTCGTTCTTCTTCACGGCGCGTGCGGTCGGCAGAGAGATGCTGCGACAGGGTGGCGGCGGGCGCATCATCAACGTCACGTCGGTGTTAGGCGAACGGGCAATTGCCAATGTGGCCGCGTACGCCGCTGCTCATGGAGGCGTGCACAACCTGACGCGGGCGCTGGCCCAGGAGTGGGGGCCCCACGGCATCACCGTGAACTGCATCGCAAAGGGCTGGATGGCGGACAACCCCGCCCTGCGGGAGGACGACCCAGAAGCGGGGAAGACGGTGCGGTTCGTGCCGATGAAGCGCCCCGGTCTACCCGAGGATCTCGCGCCGTTGGCCGTGTACCTGGCCTCGGACGTGAGCGGCTACATCTCCGGGCAGGTGTTGTTCGTCGACGGTGGCCTGACGACGCACCTGTGAGGGCTTCGCGCCGGAATGTCGCGAGCGCACCGAATGATCGCACTACGTGCTCCCCTTCGGCCTCTGCGTTGACCTCATTGCCGACGTTGTCATTTGTACCCGTGAGATGCCTCTGTTACAGTAGGCGGGCGGGGTAGGTGGTGACGATCGATGGTGCACGCCCCCGGCCGGGCGCAAGTCGCCCTGGGGAATCCGAGCTACGTCTGGCGTTTCGGCCAGGACCGCCGCCTGACCCTCATTCGGACCTTCGTTCCCCTCGAACATGCGCGCATTCTCGATATCGGCTGCGGCGTGGGCGCCTACGTCCGCAAGTTCCGAGAGTTCACCTCCCACGTCGTCGGCATCGACATCGACCCGGTGCGGCTTCGGAACGGCGCGCGCGAGACGCCCGGTCTCCTGCTCGCTGCCAGCGAGTCGCTCCCGTTCCCGGACGAGACGTTCGACCTCGTCTTGCTGAACGAGGTCATCGAGCACGTGCGCGACGACCGGCGAACGCTCGAGGAAGCCACGCGCGTCACGCGACGGGGTGGCCACATCGTGGTCTTCGCGCCGAACCGCTGGTTCCCGTTCGAGACCCACGGAGTGTACGTGGGACAGCGGTTCGTGTTCGGCAACATTCCGCTCGTGAACTACCTTCCGAACCCGCTGCGTCACCGGCTGGTGCCGCATGCGCGGGTTTACACGGGAGCGGGCATCAAACGCCTGATTCGAGGGCTGGACGCCGACGTGGTCGTTCGAACGCGCATCTATCCGGGATTCGACAACATCACCGCCCGGCACCGTTGGCTCGGTCGCCTGTACCGGTCGTTGTGCTATCGGGCCGAGAAGACCTGGTTCCGCACCTTCGGCCTCTCGCATTTCGTGGTGCTGCGCCGGCGGTCACCGCAGGAGGCACGGGTCGATGACCGCTAGCGGCTACGCTCGCAGACGCCACCGCGCGCTGCGGCGTAACGGCCAGGCACGCCCCCTGTGGGTCATGTTCGCGATGGCGGGCTTCGCCGCGGCGGTGATCGGTGGCGCCGTGGTGGCGTCCGTCGGCATGGTGGTCTATCAGAGCTACGCCAACGACCTGGTGCCGCCGGAAGAGGTTATCAACCAGCTTCCGTCCGGGGGTGCCAAGATTTACGACCGCAACGGCAAGCTGCTGTACGAGTTCGTGGACGACTTGTCCGGCCTGCGACAGCCCGTCCCCTTGTCCGAAGTATCGCCCTGGTTCATCGCCGCCACCATCTCGACCGAGGACGCGAGCTTCTGGACGAATCCAGGTGTGAACGTTCGCGGTCTGGCCAGGGCCGCATGGGAGAACTTCTTCCCGGGCCATCTCGACTTTCTCCAGGGCTCGGGCGGCAGCTCCATCACGCAACAGCTCGTCAAGAACGTCTACATCCCGCCGGAGGAGCGCACGAAACGGAGCATCCAGCGCAAGCTGCGCGAAACGGTGTACGCGATCGAGCTCACCCGCAAGTACGACAAGGCGCAAATCCTGGAGTGGTACGTCAACCAGATTTCGTACGGCGGCATCTACAACGGCGTCGAGGCAGCGTCACTGGGATACTTCGGAAAGCACGCGAAAGACCTCGACCTGGCCGAGGCCGCTCTTCTCGCTGGAATCCCCGCTTGCCCGAGCTGCTACGACCCCATCGCGAATCCTCAGGCGGCCATCGAGCGCCGCAATCAGGTGTTGACGTTGATGCTCGAGCACGGGCCGCGCATCCAAGTGGGGCCCGACGACTACGTCACGATCACACCTGAACAGGTGTACCTGTCGGCGGTGTCACCGCTGAACGTGAGCCGCCGCAGCTTCCCGGTGCTCGCACCGCACTGGGTGTTCGAGTACATCAAGCCCCGGGTCGAGGAGCTGTACGGGGAGGAGGCGCTCTATCGCGGTGGCCTCCAGATCTACACCACACTGGACCTGGACCTTCAGCGCAAGGCGGAAGAGATCGTCAACAAGTGGGTCTCGGAATTCGAGGCATCTTCCGGCGGACACAACGGTGCCCTGGTCGCCATCGATCCCAACACGATGGAGATTTTGGCCTACGTCGGAAGCCGCGACTACTTCAATGAGGAGATCCAGGGCCAGAACGACAACGCCCAGGCCTGGAACTCACCAGGCTCGAGCCTCAAGCCGTTCACGTACGCGACGGCATTCCAGGAGCTCGGCTGGGGACCGGGCACCATGATTCTCGACACGCCCATCAGCTACCCGGACGCAGATGGGAGGATGTTCACCCCGCGGAATCCCGCGGGGAACTTCCAGGGGCCGATCACGGTGCGCAACGCCCTGGGGAACTCACTGAACGTCCCGGCATTCAAGACCATCCTGTACGTCGGCGTCCAGCGTGTGGTCGAGCAGATGGAGCGCATGGGCATCCGCTTCCCGCCAGATCAAGTGCTCGGCCCCTCGCTCACCATCGGGGGCGTCGATGTCCGGCTGGCGGACGTGACGTTTGCCTACACCGTGTTCCCCAACCTCGGAAAGCTCCGCGGCGTCGCCACCCATTCGGGTCGGTTGGAGCCGGTCTCCATCCTCCGAATCGTCAATGGCAACGGCGAGGTCATCTGGCCGGTCACCGAAGATCATCAGGTAAGGCTCACGGAACGACAGGTGCTCGATCCTCAGAACGCCTACCTGATTACGAGCATCCTTTCCGACCCGAACGCGCATTGCCTGACGTATGGCTGTGGCGCTCTGACCATCGACCGGCCGATGGCCGTGAAGACAGGCACCAGCGAACCGTACGAGAACAGCCGAGCGATCGGCGACACGTGGACATACGCGTACACACCTCATATCGTCGTGGGCGCGTGGGCCGGGAACGCCGACAACAGCCCGATGTACAACATCACGAGCACGTCCATCTCGTACCGCACCGCGCGCGACATGGTGATCGCTGTCGAGCAAGACTTCCCACCGACGCCTTTCCAAAAGCCAGAGGGCATCGTCGAAAACGTCGAGGTGTGCGTGCCCTCGGGGATGAAGGTCGATAAGGAGTGCGCAAAGAAATCGCCTCCGGATCTACTGGCGCGGCAGAACCTCCCGAAGGAGGACGACACGTGGTGGCAGTCCATCAAGATCGACATCCGCACAGGGTTGCGCGCGACCGACCAGACGCCGCCGCGGTTCATCCAGGAGCGCTTTGGCCTCGTCATCCCGGACAACCTGCCGCCGTTCTGGAAGGCGCAAGCACAGGAGTGGGCGCGCATCCTCGGCGGCGCGGCCCTCAGCGCGCCATCGGAGCCTAGCGGCGGCCTGATCCCGGTCGATATTCGCAGTCCCGCGCATGGCTCCACGGTGCGTGGGGAGGTCACGGTCGTCGGGCGCGCCCAGTCGGACGGGTTCGTGGCGTATCGGCTCGAATTCACCACTGGCGACCCGCCTAACCGCTTCGCCTGGACGCTCATCACGCGATCCGAAACGCCGGTCGCGGATGGAGTGCTGGGAACCTGGGACACGTCTGACCTACCGCCGGGCGCGTACACGTTGCGCCTGGTCATCGAAGATCGCGAGCGAGGGGAGCTGTCGACGTTCGTGGGTGTCCGCGTCAGGCGGGACCGAGGCAACGACGACGATCGGGAGCCCACGCCGACGCCCGAGCCTTGACACTGGAGGTGTTCCCGATATACGTGGAGGGAATGCTTCCGAACAACATGGCGGGTACCCTGTTGGGGGGACTCGACCACCATCGAGGCGTACCCCGCGGACGCGGGTGAAGCATGACGAACGAGGGGCCCCGCACCGGGGATGGCGCTCCGCTGAAGGGCGACGACCTGGAGCGGTACGGACGATATCGCGTGCCCCGTCCAGGAGCGGGCGCGCTCGAGCCTGAAGTGGAGCTCCACGAGATCCATCGTGGCGCCAAGCCTGGCTCGCGCTACTACCGCCTGACCCCTAGCCGCCAGCAGAAGCTCCGACGCATCGCGCCCGGCGAGTTCGAAGCCACGCGGGCGGTCCTCCGTCCGACCACGCGTCTCGGGCGTATCTGGTTCCAAATCCGACGAGTGCTCATCGGCGAGCCGCTCGCCACGGCAGAGCTCCCCCATGAGCGCCTGAGCAAGATCAAGGCGCTCGCCATCTTCTCATCCGACAACTTGTCGTCAGCTGCGTACGCGACCGAGGAAATCCTGCTCATCCTGATCCTCGCGGGCACCGCCGCGCTGTCGCGGTCAGTTCCCATCGCGCTGGCCATCGCGGCGCTCGCGGCCATCGTCGCGACGTCGTATCGACAGACCATTCGCGCATATCCGAACGGCGGTGGCGCCTACGTCGTCGCCAAGGAGAACCTCGGCGTCCCAGCCAGTCTCGTGGCGGGTGCAGCGCTCTTCGTGGACTACATCCTGACGGTCGCCGTGTCCACTGCCGCAGGCGTGGCTGCCGTCACGTCGGCGGTCCCCGAGCTGCACGACCTCCGAATCGAAATCGCCGTCGGCTTCGTCGCCCTACTCACGCTCGGCAATCTTCGCGGCATCCGCGAGTCCGGCACCATCTTCGCGATCCCCACGTACTTCTTCATCATCACGTTCGGTGGAATGCTGGCCACGGGGGCGGTTCGGTTGGCGCTCGGACACGACCTGCACGCGGGAACACCCCCGAATCCCATCGAGCCGGGCGCGCACGGGTTGACGCTCTTCCTGCTGCTGCGGGCCTTCGCGTCCGGTTCAGCAGCGTTGACCGGTATCGAGGCCATCGCCAACGGAGTCCCCTACTTCAAGCCGCCGGAAGCGAGGAATGCGTCCATTACGCTCACGTGGATGGCGGCGATTCTGGCGACCTTCTTCGTCGGCACCACGGTCTTGGCGCACCAGTTCGGCGTCGTGCCATCGGAGACGAAGACCGTGGTCGCCCAGATCGCGAGCACTGTCTTCGGTGAGACGCCCCTCTTTTACGTCGCTCAGGCGGCGACGGCCCTCATCCTCGTACTCGCGGCGAACACCAGCTTCGCGGGGCTTCCGGCGCTGGCGTCCGTGATGGCCCGCGACGACGTGATGCCGCGCCAGTTCGCCTTTCGCGGCGACCGTCTCGCGTTCTCGAATGGCATCATCGTGCTGGGCCTCGCCTCGTCGCTCCTGCTCATCATCTTCCGAGCCGAGACGCACAGCCTCATCCCGCTGTACGCCTTCGGCGTGTTCACCGCGTTCACGCTCTCCCAGGCGGGAATGGTGATGCACTGGTGGCGGGTGCGAGAGCCGGGCTGGCGGAACGCGCTCGTCGTGAACGGGATCGGCGCCGCAGCTACGGCGGTCGTCGCCGTCATCGTCGGGACCACCAAGTTCATCGACGGAGCATGGCTGTCCATGGGCGTGATGGCTCTCATGGTCCTGGCGCTGTGGCGCATCCGCCGCCACTACCTCGCGGTCAAGGCCGAGCTGTCGCCCGCGCCCACTGCGGAGCCGGTGACGGAGCGCTCGTTCAGAGCGGCCGTCTCCCGAACCCAGGCGGTGCTCGTCCCCGTCGACGAGATCAACCGCGCCGTGCTTCGCACCATCGCCTACGCGCGCACGATCTCCGATAACGTCACCGCGTTGCACGTCACTGACGACCGCGAAGAGGCCGAGGCGTTGCGTCGCCGGTGGGACGAGCTTGTCCCGGACGTTCCCCTCGTTATCGTGGAGTCCCCGTACCGCTCGCTGGTGGCGCCGGTGCTGGCCTACGTCGATGCCCTGGACCGGACGCAGCCGGACCAGATGGTCACCGTCGTCCTCCCCGAGTTCGTCGTGCGGTGGCCGTGGCAGCGACTGCTGCACAATCAGCTCTCCGTGCGCCTCAAGAAGGCGCTCATCGGCCGTCCGAACACGGTCGTCGTCGACGTGCCGTATCACCTCCGAGCCTGACGCATGGCTCGAACCGGCGCGACGTCGCGCCTCACGTACGACCCTCGACAGGCGGTCGAGCACCTGCGCAGCGTGGACCCCGCTCTCGCGCGCGTCATCGACGCCGTGGGACCCTTCGAGCTCCGACCGCAGGGAACGCCGTACGAGTCGCTCTTCAGGGCAATTCTGTACCAACAGCTTGCCGGTACTGCCGCTAGGGCCATCGAACGCCGGGTACTGGCAGCGTTCGGAGGCTCCATTCCGGATCCGGCCCAGTTGGCGAACGCCAGCGATGAGGTCCTGCGTGGCGCGGGCCTTTCGCGCCAGAAGATCGGATATCTGCGGGACCTCGCCTTGAAGCTGTTGGAGGGCGCCATCCGGCCAGACCTCGCGTCCCTCCCGGACGACGAGGTCATCCGCGAGGTCACATCGGTGAAAGGGGTGGGGCGTTGGACAGCCGAGATGTTGCTCATGTTCTGCCTCGGCCGTCCGGACGTACTGCCGGCCGATGACCTGGGCCTGCGAAAGGGCATCCAGCGGGTATACGGCTTGCCCTACGTTCCGACGCCAGCGGAAGTGCGGGCCCTCGCGGAACGGTGGCGGCCCTACCGCTCAGTAGCGACCTGGTACCTGTGGCGGGCAGCCCGCGCCCTGCCGATGGGGAACGGCCAGGCGTAGAATGAGGACGATGCGTATCATCCTCTACACGGGTAAGGGCGGCGTCGGAAAGACCACCGTCTCGGCCGCTACCGCCGTGCGGGCTGCAGGCCTGGGTCACCGGACGCTGGTGATGTCCACGGATCCGGCCCACAGCCTCGGCGACTCCCTCGACATCCCGCTCACGGGTGAACCCAAGCGCATCGCTGACCGCCTCTGGGCCCAGGAGCTCGACGTCAATCGCGAGGTGAACCGTCACTGGGGCACGCTGCAAGAGTGGCTACGCGTGCTGATGGCGTGGCGCGGCGTCGACGATCTCCTCGCCGAGGAGATGGCCCTTCTGCCGGGCATGGAGGAGGTCGCCGGGCTGCTCTATCTGCTGAACTATCACGAATCGGGCGAGTACGACGTCGTCGTGGTCGACACCGCTCCTACCGGAGAGACGCTGCGGCTTCTCAGTCTCCCCGATGTCATGCGGTGGTGGCTGCGACACATCTTCCCTCTCCAGCGCATCGCCGCTCGAGTCACGCGGCCGGTGTTGCGTCGTGTGACCGACCTTCCGCTCCCCGACGACGAAGTGTTCACGGCCGTGAAAGAGCTCTTTACACGGCTCGAGCGCACGCGCGACGTGCTCACCGACCCTACCAGCTCTACCGTGCGACTGGTCCTGAACCCCGAGAAGATGGTCGTCAAGGAGGCGCAGCGGGCCTACACCTATCTGAGCCTGTACGGATACGCGAGCGACCTCATCGTGTGCAATCGCGTTCTCCCGCCCGACGTGCGAAGCGCCTATTTCGCGACCTGGCAGCGAAGCCAGGAACGGTACCGAGAAGAGGTGTCGCACGCATTCGCACCGTTGCCCATTCTCGACGCGCCCCTGTTCGAGCGGGAGGTCGTGGGCTTGCCGATGCTCGAGCGCTTCGGTGAAGCGCTCTTCGGCGACCGCGATCCGACGACCGTATGGTACGAAGGGCACGTTCAGGAGATCGCAGAGCGAGATGGCCACATCGAGCTCGCGATACTCTTGCCGTTCACGTCCAAGAGCGACGTGCGGCTGCAGCAGGTGGGCGACGAGTTGGTCATTCAAGTCGGCGCCCAGAAGCGCAACGTCATCTTACCCCGTTCCTTGGTGGGCGCTGAGAGCGACGGCGCGCGGCTGGAGGGCCAGCGTCTGGTGATCTCGTTCCGGCGGCCAGAGCCCACATCTTCGTAGGAGGTTCGACCATGGCGGAAAAACTGCTCGAAGTGGAGTACGAAGAGGACCAGTTGGTCGTGCGGCTGCGCCGGCCGGCGCTTAGACTACTGCGGCCCGAGGTACGCGAACGACTGCTGGACGCTCGGCAGGATGCCCTCCGAAGCGTTCGCCACCTCATCGACGCTGCGTTGTCAGCGCTCGAGGAGAACGACGGAGCCACGCGGTCGCGCCGACGGACCATCGACGTCGAATGACGCTGACGCAGAACGAAGGCGAGCCGCCCTCGCGATGGAGGACGGCTCGCGCGTTTCACGTTGCTCGGCCGTTCGGCTGGCCGGGCAGCCTCTCCCGTGGGTTACTCGTGAACCTCCAGGGAGGTGCGGAATGGGCGAGGCCGACGGCCGTCGCAACTGTCATATGCCATCCGCATCACCTCCTTTCCTGGCGGCAAGCCTAGCATTGCGCCGATCGGCCCGTCAAGAATGCAGATGCTTCGTGATTTGATCCTCGTTGGTGGGCCAATTGGTGATTTGGTGGGCGAGTGGTCGCGGTTGACGGAAGGGGC
>FWWM01001917.1_pt1 | contig 59689 bp, 46 predicted proteins | sample 2228351 | NCBI WGS metagenome assembly FWWM01 (sample SAMEA103939774, study PRJEB20133) | metagenome
GATAGTCAGCTATGGATGCATAGCCGTTTATCACAAGCCATAGGTTGATGTTGATGGCATGGGTTGAGTTTATAGATAGATATGCTACTGCAACAACCCTTCCATATCTATCGTGAACATAGAGATCATCTATATCTAGATAGATCTCTCTATTCTCTAAGAGATTCTTTAGAGCCTCTCTAGATGCCTTGCCCCCAGGGGTTCCCAGCTCAGGGGCATCTATATCGGCAAGCCTAACCCTAACCCCAGATCCATTTATAGATAAAAACATATCCTTATATATAGCGATGATCGTGGCATCAAATGTATCTCCATCAACAACCCTGGCAACTTTTGCAAGAGCATCTATAGATAAAGATCCTATGGCATCCTGAACAAAAACACCCTGGATCAATAACACCAGGATAGGGATAGCAGCTAGACCACCCATACCCCCAGATCTGACCCGCAGCATAGCACAGCACCAAATATAGTGGAAGCTTAAGCCAAGCTATAATTATAACCCACCTTCCTTACAACCAAAAGCCATGCCATCTATGTGGAGAGAGGTTCATATATATGCCTAGGTGATCGGTTGATCTTCTGTGCTTAAAAACCTCGCGGTTTAATCTATGTTATTATTATGTTGTCTATGTTGTAGTATCTCTTTAGGATCAGTTTTGCTTTGTGTACGTTTCTTCCCCCCCTGCCTATTGCTATGCCTTTGTCTTGTAGATGAACGCTAACATATAGTGTTATTTTTCCGTTTGGTGTCTGCACCCTTTTGATCGACGCTATTCTTGCTGGTGCGAACACGTTTTTAACTAGCTGGTCGAAGTCGCTTGAGTACTCGACTATCTCTATGTTTTTCTTCAGTATGGCTTTTACTTTTCTTATGTTGCTTCCGTTCTTACCTATTGCTAGACCCGCCTCTCCCTCCTTGACTATAAATATTATTGTGTTGTTCTCCTCATCAACTATGCAGTCCCTTATCGTGGCCCCTGTAAGGTCCTGGACTAGGGATATGTATCTCATCTCTTCGAGGCTTAGCTTTATATCTGACGACACGGCTTCACCCTACCTCCTTATCTTATCGAAACCTGGTTTATTAGATCTATGCTCATGTTCCCCGGATCTATCACCCCTATCACTGTAACGGGGAACGGTTTTCCTATCAAGTTGCCGAGATCCATGCTAGAGCCCTTAAACACTATAACCGGAACACCTCCCAGCTTAGCATAGTACATAGTATCTGAGACAATGCTTCTGGGAGACCCCTCGGCAAGGATAACGGCCTTAAGCCTCCCTGTTTTGAGTAGCTTTGAGGATCTTCTAAAACCTATAGAGATCTTGCCGCCCCTCACGATATTCTTTATAATACTATCCACAGAGACCTCCTGTGACACTCGCTACCCACCTCCCTTTGGGATAACATATGGCTTCATATATATGTTAACCTTCCCAGTCCCAACATGTATGGGCTGACCAACTATTATATTCTCGGAAACCCCTGCAAGCTCATCAACCTCGCCCCTAGCAGCAGCGTCGAGGAGATGTTTAACAGTAACCTCGAAGGCAGCCCTAGCCAGAACGCTCTCCTTCTCCCCAGTAACCCCGTGCCTCCCTATCTGCCTAACAGAGCCGTTTCTAGTCATTATATCTGCAACAAGCATAACGTGCCTAATATCTACATCCAATCCCTGTTCCATTAGAACATTCATCATCTCCCTTATAAGCATTGTCCTAGCAGCCTCGATCCCCAGCACCCTCTCTATCTCATATATATCATTGCTAACAGTTCTATAGGGATCGACACCCCTTATCCTAAGAATAGCCTTGAGATTAACACCCTCTGCAAGCAACATATACTCCTCACCCCTCTTCTGAATAATAACCCTCTTTATCCCCTTAACACCCTTTATCCTGGCCTTCAAGATCCTGTCCCTCAGCTTCGAAAGCTTCATAAGATCCACAACCCCGGTGTTAACAGAAAGAGTAGGGGGATCCTCTCTAACAACCTCAACAACCCCGTACTTCTTAAGAACACCCCTAACCTGCTCCAGAGTAACCCCCTTATCACCCATAATATCAGGATCTAGCTCCAGAACTATAGACCCAGCAGTAATATATACCGAGGCAACCACGTTCTCAACCCTCGTGAACTCAATCCTCCTTGCAACCTCCTTAGCCTTCTCAGGATCGCGTCTGTGCTCCTCATCAAGATATATATAGGTTATAGGTGTCGATGGAACCTTCCTAGCATCGACAAGCTCTATAAGCCTCGGCAGCCCCAGAGTAACGTTGAACTCCCTAACACCAGCATAGTGGAAAGTTCTGAGCGTCATCTGTGTTCCAGGCTCTCCAACGCTCTGGGCAGTAACTGTCCCAACAGGCTCGCCAGGATCTATAAGGTTATTGGTATACTCAACACACGCCAGCTCAACAACCTTAGAGATCTCGTCCATGGATAGGTTCTTGGCAACAACCTTCTCAGCGATCTCATTAACGATCTTCAAGGGAAGATAGGGGCACTTGGAAGAGATAAAGCTATGCATATCGCTACCAGCTCTCCCAGGACTCATAGCTATAACCTCCACCCAGCAACCCTCTCTATCAATCTATCCACACTAACACTCTTCCCATGAGCGCTCTTAGCAGGATCTATACCATCCTCACCGTATCTAAACTGTATTATCGACCCCTCAGGGGTTCTCACACTGCCATCATACTCCACATATAGATCTTGAAGAGCGTTTATAAGCCTCCTCTGCATATAACCGCTCTGGGAAGTCCTCACAGCCGTATCGACAAGCCCCTCACGACCGCCAGCAGCGTGGAAGAACATCTCTATAGTATTGAGACCCTTTCTAAAGCTGCTGGCTACAAAGCCCCTGGCAGGCGGGCTCATATCCCCTGGCTTGAAATGAGGCAAAGGCCTGTCAGAGTAGCCCCTATGTATCCTCTCACCCCTTATCGACTGCTGACCGAGGCATGCAGCCATCTGTGTCAGGTTGAGTGAAGAGCCCCTAGCACCTGTCCTGGCCATTACGAATGCGTAGTTAAAGGGATCTAGATACTTTATAGCGGTCTCGCCAGCCTCCTCTCTAGCCTTTCTCAGAACCTCGTCCATCAACCTGATCTCGAGGGTCTCCTCTATACTCCTGCCAGGCACTGGTTCTAGAGCGCCTTTCTCCTTAAGCTCTATTAGCCTCTTAGCCTCTTCATAAGACTTAACCATAATGCCTTCTATATCCTCCTCAGCTTGCTTGGGTATAATAACATCGTCATAAGTCATTGTAAAGCCCCTCATCTCCAGAACCCTTATGAACATCCTAAACACGTTGTCTATAAAATAGGCTCCGAACGAGTTCCCATACTCTCTAACAAGGTGATGGAACATCGACTCAGGCTGCTGAGATCCAATGGCCTTCTTATCAATAACACCCTCCAGCAGAGCTCCGTTTTTAACAACTATATATGAGTCCCAGAAGCACTCATCATCATCACACTTCAAGAGACCTGTGGAGATGTTAGAGGGCCCCCTATAGTTAAAGTCCCTTGGGAGGAAGATGCTTACAAGCTGCTTGCCAGTCCAGCACCTCTTTGGAGAGATAATAGCTGGCTCTGGAAGAGGCCCCACATATCTGGCAGCTGCAAGGAGATCTATGACCTCCTCCTTGGTGAAAAGAGCCCCCTTGCTTGTAATTATATAGGCACCGCTTATGTAGTCCTGGATACCACCTATTATCGGCCCACCATATCTAGGCGAGAGAATATGCTCCTGGACTAGGAGAAGAAGCTTCGCCTCAGCCCTGGCCTCCACAGACTGTGGAACGTGGAGGTTCATCTCATCCCCATCAAAGTCGGCGTTATATGGGGGACACACGGCTAGATGCAGCCTGAAAGTCCTGCCCGGAAGAACCCTCACCTTGTGGGCCATTATGCTCATCCTGTGGAGGCTGGGCTGCCTGTTAAAGAGAACTATATCTCCATCTATCAAGTGCCTCTCAACAACCCAGCCGGGGGTGAGGGTCTCTGCAAGAGCCTTTCTATCCTTCACATACCTCAGATCTATCTTTCTACCATCGGGAGAGATCACATAGTTAGCTCCGGGCCACCTGTGGGGGCCGTTTATTATGTATCTCCTCATCTCCTCTATGTTCCACTTAGTCACGGTCTCGGGGACAGTGAGGATCTTGGCGACATATTCTGGAACACCGACCTCGTTGATCCCTATGTACGGGTCGGGGCTTATAACGCTTCTGGCAGAGAAATCAACCCTCTTTCCAGAGAGATTGCCTCTGAATCTCCCCTCCTTGCCCTTAAGCCTCTGTGCAAGCGTCCTCAAAGGCCTTCCATATCTCTGCTTCGCCGGAGGTATTCCGGGGGCCTCGTTATCGAAGTATGTTGTTATGTGGTACTGCAGAAGCTCCCAGAGATCCTCTACTATTATGTTGGGAGCGCCCTGGTTTATATGCTCCCTAAGCCTCTCGTTAGTCCTCACTATGTCTGCAAGCTTGTGTGTAAGATCATCCTCTGACCTAGCACCGGTTTCGAGAACTATTGAGGGCCTTATACTGAGCGGGGGTATAAGCAATACTGTGATCACCATCCATTCGGGCCTAGCACTCTCGGGATCATATCCAAGCAGGCTGAGAGCCCTGCTTGGTATCCTCTCAAGCCTCTGCCTAATCTCTACGGGGTTTAGCCTCACAAGATCTTCTTTCCTCTCCTCATAAAAGATCGTGGGCTTCTCGAGCTTTATCTTATACTGCTTAGCCCTGCAGAACGGGCACTCAGAGACCTTGAAAGCCTCTCTCTTAAGAGTCTCGGAGAACCTCTTAGCAAGAAGAGGCCACCTGCTCTTCATCTTAGCATAGAGCTTGCCTATCTCCTCCACAGCCTTCTCGGGATCTTTGTATTTATCAACATATTCCTGGGGTATCTTGAGCCCTCCACAGCTTCTACAGGTAGCCCTCAAGAGATCATATATATGTTTAACAAAACCATAGTGTATAACAGGCCTCGCGAGCTCTAAGTGACCAAAATGCCCCGGACACTGGGCCATAGTGTTTCCACAAACCTCGCACCTCCTCCCAGGCTCTATAACACCCAGCCTTGGATCCATTATAGAGTTCCTTATAGGGATCCCATCCTCATCGAGGATCTCGCTGGTCAGTATAGGAACCGCGGAGAGCTTTCTAATCTCTTCCGGGGAAAGGACCCCGAACCTGATCCCAGCGATCATGTGCTCCTCAGACAACGATCATCACCCCAGCCTCTCTCTAAACACCTCAACCTTCTCCTTAACAATGAGTCTGGGAGCTATAAGCATTGCCATGAGCTCTTGCATCAATAGCTTGAAGGCGTAGGAGACATTCACAGGAACAACCCTGGCCTTATCACCATGGACCGGGCACACAGGCTTCTTATTATTCCTATCAAACCAGCCAATATGGCCGCACTCTGTGCATACATATATAGTAGTCTTGTCGCTGGCGTCCAGAAGCTTCTCCTTGAGAAGCATAGCGGTGCCGTGTCCCACCAAGCTGTCCCTCTCCATCTCGCCGAACCTCAGACCCCCCTCCCTGGCCCTCCCCTCTGTGGGCTGCTTAGTCAAGATCTGAACCTGGCCCCTAGCTCTGGCGTGGATCTTGTTGGCCACCATGTGGTGAAGCTTCTGATAGAACACTATCCCTATAAATATAGGGCTGCCAATAAGCTCCCCTGTCCTCCCATCATACATAGGCTCGGTCCCGTCGAGCGGGTATCCCAGGAATAATAGCTCTTTTTTAAGCGAATCTATATCCTCGCCATAGAAAGCAGTGGCATCAACAGGCCTGCCCCTCAGAGCGGCCACCTTGCCCGCTATGCTCTCCATGAGCTGCCCGAGGGTCATTCTAGATGGGAGGGCGTGTGGGTTTATAATAAGATCCGGTGTTATACCCTCGCTAGTATATGGTATGTCGCTCTGGGGTATGAGCATCCCTGCAACGCCTTTCTGACCGTGTCTAGATGCAAACTTATCCCCTATCTCAACGACCCCGAGATCCCTGACCCTCACCTTAATAAGCCTGTGGCCCTCGGATGTTGTGGTCATGATAACCATATCCACCGTGCCCTTCTCACCATGCCTAACACCGGTTGAGGAGTCCTTCCTCTTAGCAGCTATCACTCCGAACTCCCTCATCTCCTCCATGAACCTCGAGGGAGAGGTCTTGCCAACAAGGATCTCGCTGCCCTCTACAGGAACCCCAACGCCTATTATACCCTCGCTATTCAGCTTCGAATAGTACTGCTTGCCCCTATAGCCGTGGACGCTTGGATCTGGGATCTCGATCCTGTCCTCCTCGCCTCCAGGGTACTTCCTCTCCTCGATCGTGTAGAGCCTGAAGAAAGTAGATCTAGCAAGTCCTCTCTCAACGCTTGATTTGTTAAGTATAACCGCGTCCTCCATGTTATACCCAGTATAGCTCATAACAGCAACAACCATGTTGTGGCCAGCTGGCTTTTCATTATAGCCGATCACGTCGAGGAACCTTGTCTGCACCAGGGGCTTTTCTGGGTAGTGGAGGAGATAAGACCTAGTATCAGTCCTTATCTGGTAGTTAGATGCGTAGAGACCAAGGGCCTGCTTAACCATGGCGGACTGGTACGTGTTTCTCGGGCTCTGGTTATGCTCGGGATATGGGATAGTGGCAGCAGCTATCCCCACAATCGCTGGCGGATAGATCTCCATGTGGGTATGCTCCCTAGTGAGATCGCTTGGCTCTAGAGCTATGTAGGCGTTCTCCTCCTCCTCAGGGTCTAGGTACTCAGCAACCCCCATCCCCACAAGATCCTCAAAGCCTATCTCACCTCTTCTAAGCGCCTCAGCATGGTGGCTGGTGAAAACAAGCTTCCCGTCTTTAACTACAAACACTGGTCTCAGGAACCTCCCCGGATCTGTGTTTATATATATCTCATCAACGTATTGTGTCTTTATATGGGCTATGCTGACCTCATGGTGGATCTTGCCAGATCTCCTCATGCTTCTAAGGAGTTCGACGAGCTTTTCACCATTTCTGCAGAACCCGATCGGCCTCCCATTGATCAGAATCCTGGAGCCCTTAACAACACCGACCCCCCTACCCCTCCTCAGATCTTCGAAAACCTTCTCAATCTTCTCGATCTTCAGCTCGGGATCGTCTATCTCCTCAAGAATCTCCAGAACAGAGTTCTCATCAACACCAACAGATATATAGGTGGTCAAGGCCATGTTCTTAACAAGCCCACAGTTGGGGCCCTCAGGAGTCTCGAAGATACATATCCTACCCCACTGTGTTCCATGAAGATCCCTTGCCTCGAAATTAGGCTGACTCCTACTCAGAGGCGAAACCACTCTCCTGAGATGGCTATGCATAGAGATCCAGTTAGTCCTGTCAAGTATCTGGCTAACACCAACCCTGTTGCCAGCCCAGTTCCCAGTAGCCATGGCATGCCTTATCCTCTCCGTAATAATATCAGATCTCACCAGAGCCCCTATCTGGGTAACCTTCCTAGTCCTGGCCCTCGCCTTCTCAAGCTGGTATCTGAAGTCCTTTAGAAAAGCCCTATATGCCACCCTGAACTGGACTGCGAGGAGATCCCCAGCTAGCTTCAGCCTCTTATTCTTATAATGATCCTTATCATCGGGGGGCCTTCTGCCGAGCATGAACTCCAAAAGCTTCTGGGCCATGTAGCCTAGGAAGAGCGCCTTCTTAAGCCTATCCTCCCTGCCAGTTCCCAGATGGGGTAGGAAGTACCTATCTATGATCTGCTCGGCCCTCTCGATCCTAACCTCCCTGGGCTGGCCAACAGCAACCCTGTTGCCTATGAACTCGAGAGCATCTGTAGAGGTCTTTATCTCGGTGCTCTGCAGAAGCGATGGCAACAGCTCCTTCTGAACATCCTGATCGTGTGAAGCGGCAAGGGCTATCTCGAGATCGCTCTCAAGCCCCAAAGCCCTCATCATAACTACAAAGGGTATCTTACCGGTAACCGCTGGGAAAGACACATGCAGGGTTCCGTCTTTATGCCTATCGAGGATTATAGGAACCCTGTAGCCCGTGGTTGCCGAGACAACCTTGGCCATGTGGGTTACGTTGAGGCCTTCTTTTGCATAGTCAACTATAACCCTATTGGGCGCCAGATCCTCCTGTGCAACCAGGATCCTCTCGCTACCGTTTATTATGAAGTACCCGCCAGGATCCCTGGGATCTTCTCCTATCTCTCTCAAGGCCTTCTCATCCATAGACGACGATGAATCTTTAATGCTCCTAACCATAACAGGGATCTCGCACAGGAGAACAGGCTCCTGGGATGCGGTCTTTAAACCGTCCTCGACAAGGGCTAGGTTGACATAGACAGGGGCTGCATATGTGAGGTTCCTCACCCTGCACTCGAGAGGCGTTATGCTTGTGTTAACACTCCCATCGAACTCCCTAACCTGTGGATTGCCTATAAAAACACTTGTTATCATTGCATAGAAGTTGGGCGAGGATGTCTGTATAATCGACTCCTCCTCTACTATCTGTCTAAGCCTCCTGGTTATGAAATCATTATAGCTGTTTATATGCTGCCTAACAAGCCCCTTCTCCTTGATAAAGCTCTGTATAACGAGCCACCTATCCTCTGGAGTAGGGAACCGTGTCTTTCCACCAGCGCTCACGAAGATCACCCTGCCACAACGTATCTATATACAACGATCTCCCCGGCGGTCTCGCTCTTCCTAACAATCCTCACAATGTCACCAGGCTTAGCACCAATAGCCCTGGCAACAGGGTCGCTGGCCCTTATCCATGGAAGCTGTTCAGGCCTCACACCAAGCTCCTTCAAAATCTTTACAGCCTCCTCTATGGGAACCACCTCGTGTTTTGGAACCAACTCGTGTTTAAGAATGTCGAACTTCTTCTCCGACATAAAGGAGCAACCACCACTCTTCTCTGTATATATACATCTCCTCCAAAGACATATAAGCTTTCCACACAGAGGGAATCTGGATGGGCCCGTAGCTCAGCCCGGTAGAGCGGCGGGCTTTTAACCCGTAGACCAGGGACTGCTGGGCGGAAGTCCCGGGTTCAAATCCCGGCGGGCCCGCCACAAGATCTTGGGCCCCTAATACTCTGATCCGAGGCTCGCTCTAAATAGGGCTTCTCGGAGTCTATCTATCTGGGGAGCTGCTCATGAGGATAATGATAGTTGGCCTTGTTCCCCACGAGTCTGGAAAAACCACCATCGCCAAAGCCCTGGTTGGGGAGCTTGTTGCCAGAGGCTATAGAGTTGGTGTTTCTAAGCCCGTTGCGGGGCATAATATATGGTACCAAAGGATCTCTGTGAGGAACACCCATGAACACGGGATCCTCGTTGGCGAGGATGCTGTGGAGCTTAAGAGGGCCTCCAGCTCCGAGGATCCTTTGGAGGCTATAAATCCCCTCGATATTGCCAGCGCTCCCCAGGATCCCGAGCCCTATCTAAGGAGCCTGAGAAGCTATCATGAGGCCCTGTCCTCCACGATCCTCTCGGCTATAATGATCCGCGTGAGCTCTTGCACGAGGGGAGGTATATATACCTCGCACTACCTGGTCGAGAGAAGATTCGAGAAGATCCCTGGGTCTGTTAGAAGCGTGATTCTATCGATAGCAAGCAAGATCCGTCCAAAGCCTGTTTCGATAGAGCCAGAGGATCTAGAGAACATGATCCTAGCTGGGTATGCTAGTGCCGAGATCTGCTATAGATACGTATCTGAGAAGCATGAAAACCTAGTGCTAGAGAGCTTTAACGATGCAGCATCGCCTATAACAGATCCCGGGGATCTAGATCTGGTGCTCGCCGTATCTCCTGGAAAGCTCTTCATCTACAATGGATCTGTTTATAGAAAGGCCCTCGGAGTCGTATTGGGGGTCGAGGGGGGTTTGCATAGGAGGTGGTGGCCATCCACAAGCGAGGTGGTGAGGCTGATAAACCCGATAGGCTCTATGGATATACCTTTTCTAGACGACATAGCAAGCTTCGCATCGTTCACAGAGACTCTTGTTGATAGAGTAGAGTCCTTAGAGGGCGGAGCGGGGGCTAGCTGGAAAGGATCTTCCATCTCTTCTCGGTAGCGTCAAAAGCTATTAATGCAGAGTCCTTTAGCTTTTCGAAGAGCTCTAGCTCTCTCTTATCCCTCAAAACAGATCTTATCGCCTCCTCCGTATCCCCCCTTATCCTGGAGATCTTCTTGCTGAACTCGCCCCAGAAATCCTTATCAACAGCTATTCTCTCCCTATCTGTGGCTATGATCACAGCGCCCTCGTTCTCAAGCCTCTGGAAGAACCTATCCCTGTTTTTTATCTTACCAACTATGGAGGATTCGTAGAAAACCTTCTGCTGCTTCAGAATCTCTATCGCCGTGGCCCTCCTCTGCCCCTCTCTCCTCTGTAGAGGCTGGATCCTCTCTCCCCCAGCCTCCCGGGCTTTTTCCTCAAGGCTACTTATCCTCGACCCTATATTCTCTATATCTTCAACTAGAGAAGCCACCTTTGAAGCGAGATCCTCTATTTTGGAGGTGTATGCGTTTATAACATCTGAGAGCTTTCTCTCAACCCTGGATGCATGCCTAGCCACAAGATCCTCTATGTATTTGTTAATATCGATCGCCTGTGATGCTGATAGAGAAGATAGCACTATATGTAACAAGTACTCCCCAGGATCCTTATAACCAGCCTTAACAGCCCTTTCGAGCAGCTCTCTATATATGTTATCGGGTATATTGATTACAACCTGTGGCATGGCTTCCCAGAAGAAAATGTGCTAGAGAGAATATATTGCAAACCCGCATCTAAAAAGAAGATCTTTCATCCTACTTCTATATATAACGGCTCCATGGCTGGGCCCTAGCTTTGGCTGGCTAGCTATGGCAAGGAGCTTCTGGCTGGCTAGGCATATCTCGCTGTAGATCTTTTAGATCTGCTCAGCATATCTTAGATCCAGGGTCTGGCTGGCCATCAACTGTTAATATATAGGGCTTCTCATCCTTCCCACACCCAGCCGCTAGGATCATGCCCTCGCTAATATAGCCCCTTATAGTCTTTGGCTTTAGATTGGCCACAACAACAACCCTTGTTCCAACCAGCTCTTCTGGATCGTACCATCTCCCTATACCAGCGATTATCTGTCTCTCGCCGAGGCCGCCGAGATCTACTATTATTCTCAGCAGCCCTGTACCTTCTATCCTTGAGGCGCTCTTCACAACCCCTACTCTTAGATCTACTTTGGAGAACTCGTCTATAGAGATCTCGCCCACCATATCCACCCTATAGAGAGCTATACATAGCTATATTGATATGCTCTCACCGGGCTTCAAGATCCTCACGTCAACCTGTAGACCCTTCCTCGCAACAAGATCCACGAGCTCTTTAGGATCAGCCTTTATGAGAGGGAAGGTATTATAGTGCATAGGTATCACGATAGATGGTCTTAGAAGCTCTACAGCCTTGGCAGCCTCTCTAACGCCCATTGTGAAGTGACCGCCTATCGGGATCATGACTACCGTGGGGCTATAGAGCTCCCTTATGAGAGCCATATCGCTAAAAACCCCGGTGTCCCCGGCATGGTATATAGTGGCCTCGCTGCTCTGTATAACAACCCCTGTTGGAGACCCCTTGGAGGAGCTGTGGAGAGCCGGGGTCAAGTAGATCGTGATCCCCTCGAGCGATATAGGGCCGCCTATATTAGCCCCCACCGCCCTATCCTTAGCACCCGCCTCAGAGGCCAGGTGATCCGCAAGCTCATATATAGCAACGATCTTTGCTCTCTCGCTCCTCCTAAGAATATTCACAGCATCTCCAACATGGTCTCCATGATCATGGGTTACTATTATATAATCAGGCACCGGGATCTTTTCCGGTGTTGTTGGTGATAAGGGGTTTGTGATCCATGGATCTATAAGGATCTTCTTCTGAGAAACCTCGACTAGAAATGCGGCATGCCCATACCACGTTATCCTCGCCAAACAACCCACCACCAGTCTATTCAATATAGGCTGATAAAAATCCATAGGCCGAGACTATATCCCCGCCAAGCCTTGCCCTATAGGGCGAGGGGCCATAGCCACAGCCCCTGGGATGCGGAGCAATGTGGGGGGTAGGAGAAAGCCTATCCTCGGCTCTAAAAGAATAGAGTATAAATTGGTGAGGCACATAGCTGGGCTAGCCCTTCCTAAGTTCCAGTCTATGTATATTCCAGCACAAGAGACACGTAACAACCCTTAGTGTCCTAGAACCCCTTCCCCTCAGCCTAACCATTGCCGTTAGTCCTGGTATCAGTGGGGCTCTGCATCTTTTGCAAAACCCCATCTTGATCTCTCTAGGGAGTCTTACTGAGTTCCTCATGGCCAGTCTAAAGATCATGTTGCTGGCGGTGAGGGCCAGCTCAACATCCCCTTTTCTCATTGCATCGTAGGATAGGTCTCTGAGGATATATGCCCTCTGGATCACTAGATCTCTTAGAAGCCTCTTACCCTTCACGAGGAAAAGCCCCCTATATTGATAAAATATAAGAGTATATTCTATATATTTTCGGAGCCGTTGGAGGTGGCGCCAATTTTCAGAGATAGAGAGGATCTTGAGCAGAAGTGAGATAGAGGTTTTGAAAGCAATAGCTAGAGTTAGGAGAGGCTCTGTGGATGATATTGAGAGGATAAGCGGGATCCCCAGAAGCTCTATAGCATCTATAGCAGAGTCGCTTGCCTCAAAGAACCTCGTGAGGATCGAGAGGAGGGTTAGGCATATCTATAGAACCACCGAGGAGGGGATCAGAAGCTCTAGATCGTTTCCCGAGGAGGAGTTGCTCGAGATCTTGAAGAGAGGGGGTGGATCGATTCAAATAGCTGGAGCAGAGAATCTCTTGGGAAAGGAGAAGGCATCGATAGCAATTGCATGGGCAAGGAGAAGGGGGTGGATCGGTATTGATGCCGGGAGGATCGTGCTTAGGGGAGAGGGATCTCTGGAGAGGTATAGAAAAGCCCTTGAAAAAGCTGTAAAGGGGGCTTATGAGGAGGAGCTCGGCTTATCGCAAGATGAGATAGGGGAGCTTATGAGGAGAAAGATGCTAGCCAGGGAGGAAGTTTCAGAGATCACGATCGAGATCCTTGATAGCGGTTTGAAAGCCCTTGAGACTCTTGGTGACGTGATAATTGTTTCGAAGCTGAGCAGGGATATCTTGACCCAGTTGCTGGGGGTTGTGGGGGTTAGTAGCGCTGCCCAGAGAATCATTATAAAGCCCTATAACGTTGAGGCAGAGTCAGCAAGGATCTATCCTGCTTATAAGCACTTCTACGTGGATTTCCTCGAAACGCTCAGAGAGATCATGCTGTCGCTAGGCTTCGATGAGATAGTAGATGAAATAGTAGTCCCTGAGCTGTGGAACTTCGATGTGCTCTTCCAAGCCCAGGATCACCCTGCCAGAGAGATCCACGATACCCTTGCTATTGATGGCAATGCCGATCTGAGTGGTTATAAGGAGCTGCTCGAGATCGTTTCTAGGGAGCATTCTAGGGGGTGGGGGTATAGATATGACGAGAAGATAGCCTCTAGGCTTATCATGAGGAGCCAGACCACGGCGGCCACGATAAGATATCTATACCACCATAGGGAGCCCCCGGTGAGGGCGTTTATAATAGGAAGGGTCTTCAGATACGATAGCATTGATGCCAAGCACCTGCCAGAGTTCCACCAAATGGACGGGGTGGCTATGGAGAGGGATATGAGCCTTAAAAAGCTTCTGGGGATACTGACACAGATCACGAGGGCGCTGGGGTTTAGGGATGTTGTGTTTAAGCCTGGCTACTTCCCATTCACAGAACCCAGTGTTGAGGGCTATGTGGAGATAGGCGATCTAGGCTATGTGGAGATCTTCGGCTCAGGCCTCTTTAGACCAGAGGTTCTCAGAATAGCTGGTTTAAAGCACAGTGTTGCTGCGTGGGGCATGGGGGTTGATAGGCTGGCCATGGCGTATCTGGCTATAAACGATATAAGGGATCTATATACCCCTGATATAGATAAGCTGAGGTGGCACAGGATTGCCAGTTATAAGGCTACACGCTAGAAGGCTTTCACAGATCCTGGGAAGAGAGATCCCTTCTGAACAGCTTGGAAGACTTCTAATGAGGCTCAAGGCAGAGGTTGAGGAGGTTGGCAGGGAGTATATCTCGATAGAGGTTAACAGCGATCGCCTCGACATGATGACCTCAGAGGGTGTTGCACGTGCTTTGAAAGGACTCCTGGGTATAGAGGTAGGGCTCCCCAAATACAGCTATAGAGGTGGTGGCTATGAGCTCGAGGTTCTCGAGGTTCCCTCAAGGCCATACATAGCTATGGCCGTTATAAGGGGTGTTAGAAGCTCTGAAGAGTATATAGAGGAGCTCATACAGTTCCAGGAGAAGCTCCACACAACCATAGGTAGGAGGAGGAGAAAGGTTGCCATAGGTATCCACGATCTCTCAAAGATCCCTTCGAATAAGTGTATATACAGAGAGCTAGAGCCGGGCGAGAGGCTCGTGCCACTAGGCTATGCTAGGTCTATGAGCGTTGCCGAGATGCTCAGCTCTACTGAGCAGGGGAGGCTCTACGGATCTATATCTCTTAGGGATGGAAGGCTCCCTGGGATAGTGTGTGGCGATACGATCATAAGTGTACCTCCTGTTATAAACTCCAACATAACCCGTGTTACGCAAGATACAGAGGATCTTTTGATAGATGTCACCGGAACCGATCTAGATTCTGTTCTAAAAACCCTGGAGATCCTCTCAACAACCCTGGCAGAAGGTTCTAGGTATAGGGAGATAGGAAGGGTTCTTGTAAAGGCCCCGTGGGGGTATATGGAGACACCTAGAGGCGAGTCCAGGATCATGAGGATAGATGCCAGCTGGGCATCAAAGATCCTGGGCCTCGATATGGATGGGAGCTACATAGCCAAGATGCTGCTGGCTATGAGGATAGATGCCAGGGCCCTCGGCAGTGAGGTTGAGGCGGCTATACCGCCTTATAGAATAGACATAATAGACCCCGTGGATCTTGTTGAGGAGGTAGCGATAGCAATAGATCTCAACTCAATAGATCCGGAGCCGCTGGTCTCAACACTGCCGGGGAGGCCTAGCAGGGAGAGCATCGTTAGGAGAAGAGTTAGGGATATAATGATCGGTCTGGGCTTCACAGAGATCTATAGACACGTGCTTGTACCCAGCAAAACCCTAGCAGATCTAGGATATACCGATTTTCTCAGGATAAAGAACCCGGTATCGAGCGAGATGGACGCTGCCAGACCCTCAATGATCCCGAGCATTCTAGAGGCTCTCAGACACTCCCAGCACTCGCCAAAGCCTGTCAAGGTGTTCGAAATAGGCGAGATAGTGGTTAGAGACCCCTCAACATATACGGGGTGGGAAACAAGGCTGGCTATGGCAGCAGCGATACTGGATCACGAGATCAGCTTTGAGGACATACAGGCACCCCTCTTCTCACTACTAAGATCCCTGGGTCTCGAGCCAAAAACAGCACCAACTAGAAACACTATATTTATAGATGGAAGAGCAGCCAGAATAATGGTTAACAACACCCATCTAGGCTATATAGGCGAAGCCAGCATAGAGACCCTCAAATCCCTAGAGATACAATTCCCAATAGCCCTCTTCGAGATAGACCTCACAAAACTCTTAGAGATCATGGGCAAGCCTATAAACATAGAAGAAACCGATCCTAAATCCAGGTAAAATATAATACTAAGAAACATAGCATATCTAAGAGCTATGAGAGGGGATGTGTGAGAAACAGCAATACTACGCTCTTGATCCCTTGCAAGCTCTTCTGCAACCATCAGCTCCTCCTTCAAATCCTCTTTATCAATGTTAATTATACCGACCTCTCTCTTCGAAAGCCCCCATGAAATCATCGACACAGAGCCCAGCTAGATCGGCAGCTCGCCTAAGAATAAGCCTATCCCCACGATAAAGCTCAACAGCTAGAAGAAGCCGGCTTCATACTATCAATACCGATATGCCCTGGTATGCTTATCTTTAGAGCCTTAGCACAGCTCACCATCAATACCCCTAATAGACATATCCTATGAATCCCAAAAACACTATCTAAGATATAGATTCTGGATCAGGAAGGGAAAGATACGTGCTGTGATTGCCTGCGCATATCATTTTAGCTACTTTGGATGCTAGGGATGCTTGTTGTTTTTGACGCGGGCTCCCCCTCTGGATCGTTTTCATATCCACATCGCCGGGGCCCCGGGGCTTAACCTGCCACTAAAGCCCCTCACATGCTCTTAGCATATAATAGCACAAATGGGATATATTCGTTTCGCTGATCGCTTCTAGCTGGCTAGATCTTAGTTCATCATAGCCTCCCTAGTAGCTGAGATAACGCAAAACACATCGCCTAGCAAACAGCTGTGTTGGAAAGTTCTAGATGGTGCTTGAGAGCGGGATAAGGGGGTGAGGCTTGATCAGCGTTTCCGCGCCGGCTGGTGAAGTTTATAAACGCCGATGCTATAGTAGAGGTGGGCGCCGCGGTAGTATAGCCCGGCCCAGTATGCGGGCCAGGTAGGCCGCCGGGCCGCCCAATATTTTTCCTGATATATAGTATGGGTGGAGATTAGGTTGGGTGAGGAGCAACAGGTTCTTCCTGGAACGTTGTTGGGGGTTATTGAGGAGTATTTCCCCGGAGCTAATGTCTATGAAGTCGATGGCAGGATCTTCTCTAGCGTTGTTGGGATCCCTAGGTTTGATATGATTAGGAGGGTTGTTTGGATCGAGCCTAGATCCAAGATCCAGGCCCCAGCCCAGGGATCTATGGTCTATGCATTCACAGTGAATGTTAGGGACGAGATAGCATTGTTAAGGATAATAGCCCAGGATCTCAGGAGCCCCTATAAGCACGGCTTTGGGGGTATTCTTCATATATCACAGGCTAGGCATGATCCCAGTGAGAGGAGCCTCCAGGATATAGTTAGGCTGGGGGATCTAGTCTACGCCAAAGTGCTGTCGAAGAGCAATCCCTACATATTATCTCTAAAAGCCCCAAAGGCTGGTGTTGTTCTCTCGCTATGTCCAAAATGTGTTTTGTATATGAGGCCCAGGGGAGGGAGGCTTGTGTGCCCTAGATGTGGGTTTGAGGAGGGCAGAAGGGTTTCGCAGCTCTATATAAGCCTCTAGCTCTGGGATCACTTTGACTAGGATAGGGTTTTCCATGTGGAGAGAAGATCTTGGGAGGGTTGAGATCCTAGTAAAAGATCTCATTGAAAGCGGTATGGATCACGTTGAGATCAGTGTTGACAGCCCCCTCGACATAGAGCTAGAGGATCTAAAGTCCATGGTTAGAACCATAGCCAGGGTGGGAATAGGCTTCGGAGTCCATTTACCGTGGAGAGAGCTTTTTCCAGCCTCTCCTGTAGAGGAGGTGAGATCATCATCAACAGCTGTTATAGCCAGAACTATTGATCAGCTTGCTAGGTTTGAGCCCTCCTATTTCGTTATACATGGTGCCAGTGACCAGTGGGTGTGCTCGAAACACGAGGATCTATGCCTAGCCTCTCTCAAAAAATCTCTAGAGGAGCTCTCAAGAGTAAGCGATAGAATCGTTATTGAGACTATTCAGGGGAGTTGCTGTGGGAGGGTATCACAGATCTCGAAGATCCTAGGGGATCTGCCCTGGCTAAAGATATGCATAGATCTAGCCCACGTTGCTGTTGAAAACCTGGTGAGGGGTAAGGGTAGATGGCCTTCCACGATCTCCGAGGCGATCCCCGAGGTTCCCACCGATCTCTGGAGGAGGGCACTTGTGATCCACCTCCATGGGCTGAGGAATTGGGATAAGAGACCCAGATCCCACTATAACTTCTCCCAAACACCTCTCGGGGCTGAGGATATAGCTAGGATAGCGAGGATCTGGGGTGTTGGGTATATAGTCTTCGAGGTTTTCTACAGATCCTCCGGCGGTAGTCCGGAGCCCAGGGATCTCTATGAGGAGGTTAGGAGGATCAGAACATGGCTCTCGATTCTCGGTTAGTGTTGGAGTAGTCGTTGATAGACCAGCGATCCTAAGATCTATGGTGGAACTATTCTACCCCTATCGACTTTATATTCTATAGGCTCTACACAGTGGGCGGAAGATCTGATCTTCTTTATATAGAAGTACCTCACAACCTTCTTCTTCATAACATCAATCTCGAGGTTAGCAACAATAACTCCGTCGAGAACATTCTCAACAGTCTTTAGCCACTCAGCTATGTTCCCAGAATCTGTGTGTATAACAACGATAGTTGTTACTCCATATCCTTTGGAGGCTATAGCCCTTATCCTTTTTAGAAGCTCTGTAGCGCTGCCTATCTCTATCGATGAGAGGATCTCATTGTAGGAGTCAATTATTAAGAGACCACCGCCCTTCTCAGCCATATATGATGCCTCAAGCCTCACCGCAGATAATATCTCCTCAGGCGATAGAGAGGACAGTGTTCTTGAAACAATATCCTGGGGAGGCTTTAGAGGCGACATTCTGTGAGAGAACCCATCTATGATCCTGAGGGTGCTGTTTGAAATAGAGGATCTCACTAGATCCTCGCCAGCTATGCTCGATAGAGATTTAACAACATGCTGTGGATCATCGTCAAGCGCTAGATATGCTATCAAGCCACCCCTCGAGAGATGATACGAGGCAGTGTTTCTTACAAAAAGACTCTTCCCACCCCCTGAGGGGCCTATAATTGCTATCATAGATCTCGGGTCTATTTGCTCAACACACCAGTCAAGGATCTTTACGCCGAACACGAAACTTTTAGAGCTAATCCCAACCCACCAGCTATACTTACCAAAAAGAGGTTAAATCAATAATCTCTATAGACAGAGGAGACTTAACAAGGATCGGGATGATAAAGCCCTTAATCCTAATATAGTCTATTAATTAATATATCTAACAGTATCTAACCTGTTAGATTTAAAACTTATAAATATTTCACCGCAACATAGCTTGGGATCCGAGGTGGCTCTTTTCAACATACATAGATTATCTCATGTAGCTCTCAACGTATCCAACATAGATCGTGCTAGGGAGTTCTATGTAGATATACTGGGCTTCGTTGAGGTTGAGAGGAGCGGGGATGAGCTTTACCTCAAGGGTGTTGAGGAGGGCCAGCACCACAGCCTGGTTCTCAGGCAGGAAACCCCTTCTGGGCTTGTCTATGCTGGCTTCAGGGTATCCTCGTCCGAGGATCTTGATAGGGTGCGCAGCTACTACGAATCGCGTGGATGTAGAGTAACTAAATATAAGGAGAGGGCTGTTGACGAAGCCCTCCTCGTGGTCGATATGTTTGGCGTGCCCATGCTCTTCTACCATGATATGGAGTATATAGGGGATCTGGGGCTGAGGTTCCACCTCTATAGAGGAGCCCCTCCAATAAGGATACACCACGTGAACCTCGGTCTTAAAACGAAAAGCTTAGAGGAGGGGCTTAAATACTATACAGAGGATCTCGGGTTCATATTGACAGAGTACTTCCTAGGCCCTGACGGCTCGAAACAGATTGCATGGCTCACAGGCCGCTATATACACAGCTCCCATGAGGTCGCCATAGCTAAGGCTGATGATGCGGCTTTCCACCACGTTGCCTTTTACGTGTATGAATTCAGGGATCTAGTGAGGGTCACAGATATACTGGCAAGCCTGGGTCTCTGGGACTCTATAGAGAGGGGGCCTGGGAGGCATGGCGCGACTAGGGGCTTCTACCTATATCTCAGAGACCCAGATGGGAATAGAGTGGAGCTTTACCAGGGGGACTACGTAATACTAGATCCTGATAAGTGGAAACCAATAGAGTGGAAGTACGAGCAACTGAGATATAGATCCGACTTCTGGGGAAGACCGACGCCAGAGAGGTGGAGAGAAACAAAACCAGTCGTGCCTCCAAAAATATAGATCATATTTTATAAGATTGATGAGCTAACCAAATATTTATCAATACCACTCAGCAGCTCTAAACCAACACCGTGGTATACAGCTTATCTGTTCTCTAAGACTGGGCGAGAGCCGTAACTAGTTCTAGATTAAACTCCGATCTCGTAGTATAACCTATTAGATCTGAATGTTTATGAGCCAGGTCGAGCGATATTTGACACGGTTTCGGAAAAGCTTTAAATTTACTTAGTAAATCTATTTGAGGAAGTTCATGGTTGAGAGAAGAAGGTTAGTTTTGTTCTTAAATCTGTGGAAACCCTGGAAGGGGCGGGGTTAAGGTTAGGAGGGCTTTTGGTGATCCCTTGATAGCCTATATGACCGATCCCTTCCTGCTTCTAGATGATTTCGGATCTAGGTATCCTCATAAATACCTAGCCGGGTTTCCATGGCACCCGCACAGGGGTTTCGAGACAATAACCTATGTTATTAAAGGTGAGGTTCATCATGAGGATAGCTCAGGTATTAAGGGGGTGATCAACAGCGGCGATATACAGTGGATGACAGCTGGTAGCGGTATATTTCACTCAGAGATGCCTAGACCTCTTAAAAAGAGGATAGGGGATAAGGAGATCGAGGATCCTGAGCAGAGGGACTTCAGCTGTGGTGGATCTACCCTCGTCTAAAAAGCTTGTTAAGCCTATTTATAGGAACCTCATGGGTAGAAACATACCGAGAGAGATCATTGATAACGGTGTTGGGGTTAGAGTGGTTGTGGGAGAGATCAGAGGTGTCCCGAGCGTGAGGGTTCTTAGAGGCTGTTGAGAACACCTATGCAGAAGCTCTGGATATTGGTTATAGAGCTCATAGTGCCTCCAGAAACCGGCTTTTTCCATACAGTTAAGAGGGGATACACGGCGCTTGCCTATATCATCGAGGGTGAGATCCTTGCTGTGAATGGTGAGAGGGAGGTTAGCATAGGTGGGAGAAGCACAGCTATATTTGATCCTGAGGGCGGGGTGATATATCTCAGAACCTCGGAGAAGCCTGCCAGGGTTCTCTGCTCACCGGAAGGCCCATTGGCGAGCCGATAGCTTGGTACGGGCCTATAGTTATGAACACAGAGGATAAGCTGATCCAGGCTTTTAGGAGCTTAGAGGAACACTTTTATAAAGCACATGGCAGCCGAGGTTAACGATATAGAATAGCCTTGATTGCCTTTCCATCGGTTGGGCTTCTATTACAACCGAAAGCCCTGTCCTTTGGGGGAGGAGGTCGTCTGTTTTGAAAATAAAGTTATTTAGAGATATTTTCCTCCAGAGATATTATTCAGGGGATCATGGGGGAGGAGGTTCTAGACGTCTTTGTCCTGGATCTCAGCTATGAGGTTGTCAGGTCAGAGCCCCACGTGGTGATCTGGGGTATAGATTCCTCTGGGAATAGGGTGCTTCTGAGGGATAGGAGCTTTAGGCCCTATTTCTACTCCGTTCTTGAAGAAGAAGCTCCTCTGGATCATGTTGCCGAGATGATCAGGAGGCTCAGCGTTCCATCCTCACCTATAACCGATGTGAGGCCTGTTGATAGAAAATACTATGGGAGGCCCGTTAATGTCCTCAGGATCCAGACCGTTATTCCGGAGAGCGTTAGGGATTATAGGGAGAAGGTGAAGGGCCTTGGATTCGTTAGAGAGGTTCTTGAGGCCGATATAAGGTTCGCCCTGAGATATATGATCGATAGGGAGACCTCTCCAAGCACTTGGCATAGATTCAGGGTTAGGAAGATCCCGAAGAGCGGCGAGTACAGAGTATCGGACGAGTACGAGGTTGTTGAAAGGATAGGCTATAGCGATATAACCAGGCCCCCGAGTCTTAGAAGCGTTGCATTTGACATAGAGGTCTATAACCCCAAAGGATCTCCTAGGGCCGAGACAGATCCTGTAATAATAATAGGGGTCATGAATGATAAGGGTGAGAAGGCTCAGTTCCTAGCAGAGGATCCGGGGCCCAGGGATGCGAAGCTTCTTAGAGAGTTTATCGAATATATATTGAGAGAGGATCCAGATATTCTCTTTGGATACAACAGCGCCTACTTCGATATACCCTATCTGATGGAGAGGTGCAAGAGGAATGGACTGAAGCTGGATATAGGTAGGAGAAGGGGTGCGGAGCCTAGGCCCAGTGTGTATGGGCACTACTCGATCCCTGGGAGGCTGCATGTGGATCTCTACGACTTCGCCGAAGAGATCCACGAGATAAAGATCAAGAGCCTAGACGTTGTTGCAGAGTACTTCGGGATAATGAAGAGATCTGAGAGAACAAACATACCTTGGTATGAGATAGCTAAGCACTGGGACGATAAGTCTAAGAGACAGGTGCTTCTGAAATACTCGATGGACGATGTAGTCTCGACATACGGCATCGGGATGAAGATCCTGCCCTTCGCGATCCAGATATCCTCGCTCACAGGATTGCCCCTAGACCAGGTTGGATCGGCTTCTGTGGGGCACAGGCTTGAGTGGTACTTAATGAGAGAAGCGTATAGATACGGTGAGCTTGTCCCCAACAGAGAGGAGAGGCCCTACGAGCCCTATAAAGGAGCGGTTGTTCTGGAGCCTAAGCCAGGTGTTCATAGCAACATAGCTGTTATGGATTTCACATCAATGTACCCGAACATAATGATCAAGTATAACATAGGGCCTGACACATATATAGATGATCCTGGCCAGTGCGGTGAAGATGGATGTTGGGAGGCGCCGGAGGTGGGGTATCTCTTTAGAAAGAGCCCTCCGGGCTTCTATAAAAGGGTTCTGGAGACTCTTCTCAAGCTTAGAAAAGCTGTGAGGGAGGAGATGAAGAGATACGATCCCGACAGCGTGGAGCACAGGATCCTTGATGAGAGGCAAAGAGCGTTAAAGATACTGGCCAACGCTGCCTATGGCTATATGGGGTGGGTTGGTGCTAGATGGTACTTCAAACAGGGCGCCGAGGCTGTGACAGCGTGGGGCAGGGCGACTATTAGGAGGGCTATAGAGATCGCTAAGGGCATGGGTATAGGGGTGATCTATGGCGATACAGATTCGCTCTTCATAAAATACTCGAAAGGCCTTGCAGAGGAGTTTGCAGAGAGGATCTCGAGGGAGCTTGAGATGGAGATAAAGATAGACAAGATCTATAAGAAGGTCTTCTTCACAGAGGCTAAGAAGAGATATGTGGGGTTAACAGAGGATGGTAGAATAGATATAGTTGGCTTCGAAGCTGTTAGAGGTGACTGGTCGGAGCTAGCCAAAGAGATCCAGGAGAGGGTTGCTGAAATAATGCTAGTGACAAACGACATATCCAAGGCTATAGAGTATGTGAGAGAGGTTGTTAAAAACCTAGAGGCAGGCAGGATCCCTATAGAGAAGCTGGTTATATGGAAAACGATAACAAGGCCTCTAGAGGAGTACGAGGCAACCGCCCCCCACGTAAAGGCAGCCAAGATCCTTCTGAGCAGGGGTGGGAGGATAGCGATAGGGGATAAAATAGGCTATGCCATAGTAAGGGGGGCTGGGAGGATAAGCGATAGGGCTATGCCATATATGTTTGTAGACCCCAAAGACATAGATCCTACTTACTACATAGACCACCAGGTAATACCAGCTGCGCTGAGAATACTGGAATACTTTGGAGTGAGCGAGAGAGCACTTAGATCAGGGTCTAGGAGCAGAAGCCTCTTCGAATACTCCAAATAACCTCCCCTGCTCTTCAGGTTGAGGCTCTTGATTATAGCGGAATAATACGGAAGAGGAAAATGATCCTGCGAGGAACGCTGACCAGAGGATCCGCTGTGGCTCGTTATTAAGCCTCTAAGCCACAGATACTAGGCGGCCTCCGTGGAAACAAGGATCACTGTGTATTCACAGCTAACATGCCCAACATCGTATAGACTGTTTAAGAAGCTGAGGAGCTCCAACGCCCTCGACAAGATCTCATTGATAGATACAGGGATAGACCCCTTCGGAGCTATATCCCGAAGCGTTGTCTCCGTGCCAGCTGTATTTTATGGAGACACGCTGATCTATTCTGGGTATTTCGATGTGGACGAGGCTGTTGGTGTGATAACAACGGGATCTCTACCCTCTTTAGAGGACTTTGACTACGATGAGGCATCTGTGAGAGCTATGGAGGGGCTTCTAGATTCCTACGCAACAGCCCTCTGGATCTTTCTCACCGATAGGATCGAATCCCCATTGAGGCTTAGAAGCTTCATAGAGGCTGTTTCTAGGCATGTTTTCTATAAACATAGATCCGTTGAGAGCTATAGAAGGCTTGTAAAAGAAACAATAGATCTTTATGAGGGTGAGAAGGGGCTGTATCTCGAGAGGCTTAGAGAGATGGTTGCCAAAAACATCGTTAGGGAGCTCCTATGGCTTAAAAAAGATCCCTCGTACGTGGAGAGGATCGATGCCAGCTATTTAGAACACCTGCTTCTAGCTAGAACCGCTATGGGGAGGATAGGGCTCTTCATGGGATATAGCTCTGAGAAGATCTATGTGGAAAGGATAAGAGATCTTAGCAGGTATCTTACAGAGAGATGGAAAGAGCTCGGGGAGAATGTGTCGAGAGAGACAACCAGGATCCTTGGTGATGAGGAGTATATCAGTAGCTATGCTAAGAAGCTGGAAAGCGAGGGGCAGGCTATATAGCTTTACAGAAGATCTTTTTCTAGTTGGTGTTATAAGCATTGGAGATAGTATTATTTGATGCGTAGTGGTGCCTATATTGAGGATCCTTATTCTTACTGGCAAGCTAGCCTCACCAATAGCCCTATCGATCGCCTCTAAGGTCTCGGCAGAAACCGGGATCGAGATCGATGTTGCAACGCTTAACATAGCGGTTGCTGCCCTTATGACAACTAAGGATGTTCTCGAATATCTATCCAAGAGATCTGATGAGGCGAAGAGATACGATCTAATAATAGCTCCCGGCCTCCTCCTCGGAGATCTAGATATAGTTAACAGAGCTCTTGGGGTTAGGTGCTATAAGGGCAGCAGATATATAGGGGATCTTCCACTAGTTATAGAGGAGGTTGTGAAGAGAGGAGCACAGCTATCAACATCGAAGCCGGCTGACGCTATCATCGACTCCCTCAGAAAGGGGGACTATAGCAGGGCTCTCAAGAGTCTCGAGGAGAGCTCTAGAAAGGCATTTAACATAGGATCTATTTCGATCCCCCTGGATCCGCCTCCCTTCAGGATCCTTGCTGAGGTTAATATAGAGAACCCCATAGAAACCACTGTTAGAGAGGCTGGCAGGCTTGTGGAGAGCGGTGCCGACATGCTTGTTATAGGCACTCATGCAGATAGCAATGATCCAGAGGGTGTTAAGAGGGTATTTAGAGAGATTAGGAAGAGATATTTTGTTCCCCTGGGCATAGATTCCTTAAATCCCAGGGAGGTTGAGGCCGCTGTCTCCGAGGGCGCTGGGCTCGTGATGAACATTAGCAGGTCTTTCTTCGACCTTGTCGATAGGTTTGGAAGAGATCTCGCCTATGTCCTCGTCCCAGAGAGGGTCGATGATCCCACGGCCGCGTCCAGGGTGAAGGCTCTTAAAGAAGATCTTGCGGATCTTGTTAATCTATATGGTGTTAAAAAACTGATCCTAGACCCAGTTATACCCCCACCACACTTCGGAGCCCTCGAGGGTCTATATGCCGTGATGCTGACCAAGAGGGAGATCGGATCCTACCCTGTTCTAATGAGCTCTGCAAATATTGTTGAGATGATCGATGCGGATTCCATAGGGATAAACGCTCTGCTAACAAGCCTCGCCCTAGAGGCAGGGGCCTCGGTTATACTTGCCACAGAGGATAGCTGGAAGACCCGGGGCTCTGTCTCTGAGATCAAGAGAGCTGCTGCTATGTGCTCAGTAGCCTATGTAAGGAGATCGCCGCCAAAAGACCTAGGTTTTGGGCTGCTCATAGCAAAATCTAAGGAGAAGCCAGTGAGGATCCCTATAGTGTTTGAGGAAGATATTATGGTGGATAGATATGTTCCCCCCTCAAAGCTCGATAGAGAGAGGTTCTTCGTGATCCAGGCTGATCATGGTGAGAGATATGTTGAGGTATATATATTCAGGGGTGATAGGGAAAAAGCCGCCTATAGAGTTAGAGGCAGAGATCCCAGGAGCGTTGGGCGAATAGCCCTCAGACTATCAGGGATCCAGGATCCAGAGCATGCTCTCTACCTGGGCATAGAGCTAGCCAGGGCTTTCGAGGCGACCAGGCTTGGGAGGAGATACGAGCAGGATGAACAGCCCTCAATAGATCTATAGGCTATTCATATCTCAGAGCCCTTACAGGCTCCATCCTCGAAGCCCTCCACGCTGGGTACAGACCGGCGGCAATGCTTACTAGAACAGCTATTGCGAAAGCCGCTAACGCTACATCTATAGGCACTATAGGGGTGTATGATAGGGAGAACTGCTGCATTTGCTGACCCTGTTGCAGCTGGGGTCCTTGGCCTCTCTGCTGGGGCGTTCTTAGGAAGGCGCTGAGAGCGTGGGGGAGTATATGGGCGCCGCCAGATCCCATTGCTATGCCCACGATCCCCCCTATGATCCCTATGAGAGATGCTTCCATCAAGTATAGGATCAATACGTCTCTATTCCTGAAGCCCACGGCTTTCATTACACCTATCTCTCTAGTCCTCTCAAGAACCGTGATCATCATTATATTCATTGTCCCGAGCCCTGCTACTGTTAACGAGATCCCAGCTATAGATGCTAGGAGAAGCCCGAACTGGCCTATTATAGTTGATACAGTCTCGCTCAGCTGCTGCACAGTGAGGATCTGAACGCTGTTGCCATATATAGTTATCAGCATGCTATATAGATCGTTAACAGCATCTATGCTAGCTGCCTTGACAACCAACATGCTATAAGATCTCCTGTTAAGGATCTTCATGAGCTCTTCGAGAGGCAAAATTATAGAAGAATCTGGAGAGATAAACAGCGTCGGCCCATATGGGGCTGTGATGCCCACTACTTGTAGCTGTATGCTCTGCTGCCTAAACTGGCCGAAGCCTATCTGGATCGTGAGGGGCTGACCAACATATATGGCCTGAGAGCCCCCCTGCTCCGGTGGAAAAGCCACTGTGTATCCAGCCAGAGCCAGCGGGACCGGGGCGTCTGGATATATAGATCCGTCGAGCAGCTTTATGTTCCCCAGGAGGGTCTCGAGATCCGTGCTCCTGATCCCGACAAGGGTTACCGGGACTTGCTGACCAGATCTATATATCGTTGCCTGGGCTTGAACCACCGGTATCACTCTCTCCACGTTCTGGAGCTCCGAGATCCTTGCAACATCAACCTGTGTCAGCATATATCCTCTAGGCGTTATTATCATAGTTGAAGGGCCCAGCTTATAGAGGGTATCTATCACGCTCTGCTGGATCCCCATTGTCTGCGCCACGAGAGCTATTATGCTCGCAACACCTATTGCAACGCCGAGTATTGTAAGGCTGGCTCTAAGCCTCCTCTGGGAGAGATCTTTTAGAGCTATTTTCACAAGATCTTGGTACCTCATCTTCTCCTCCCCATATAGATCCCGGCCGCAAAGGCTATAGCCACCATCACGACCACAAAGACCCACCAGTAGCTGCTCAGATCAGGAAAGCTAGAGACCTCCTGGCTTCTCGGAGTAAGGGTTGGTCTCGAGATGGCCCCTATTGTTACCGGGATTAATATATTTACAGTGTTGGGGGTTCTTAGATTATCGTAATATACTAGCTGCACAGGGATCTCGTACCTACCTGGGCTCGTGGTGTTGAGGGCTATCAGCGTTATAGTGAATATTGTCGGGGAGTTCACCTGCATATCCCCTATAAACACGGATCTAGATCCAAAAAGCCTGAAGCCCTGAACCTGCTGAGGGATAGCCGTGACTGCCGAGGCTGTGATAGTACCCTGGTTGGTAAGGGTGACTGTTATTGAGAACACCTGGCCGGGAGAAGGCGTCTCTGGGATCAATGTATAGTCGGTCACCATGATCTCTATGATGCCCCTCGAGATAACACCAAGGATCTTTGTATCTTGATAGAATGCTCCAGATAGATAGTAACCTAGACCCACTTGGAGAGAGGCTGTGGGAGATGCTGTTGCGGGTATATATATCTTAAGCGGGATCGCTATCTGCTCTCCTGCAGATAGCCTCCTTACCTGGAAAGATCCTGATCCTATTATTGATAGCTGTCCAGCTGTGCTAATCGATACTGTTATGTTATCTATGCCCTGCGAGCCCGTGTTTCTTATATATATAGATGCGTTGTTAATAATCCCGGTGACAAGCACCTGAGGATCTAGAGAGACCTCTATGGGCGACACGATAGGTGGTATGTATATGATTAAGAATAGATCCCGGGTCTCTGTTTTCAGAGAGCCCGATTGATCATAATATGTGAGCGTCACTCTAACATTGCCTGTGCTGTACATTTGCTGGGGAGTCGCTGCAGGCCTGGCCATAAAGATCACAAGCTGCGATGACCACGAGCCTCCCCCGACCAGGTCTCCCACATAGATCCTGCCATCGCTATTCACTAGAGCCAGAGGAGATGCTGGTGTTACTGTGAGGAATAGGTTGTAGATAGGGGTGCTGCCCCTATTAACTATATATAGAGAGACGTTATTAAACCCAGGCTGTATAGTGTTGCTCGAGACATTTACTATTAATAAGGACTGCTCTGACATGAGAACATAGAACCCTAGCTGTTGGGAGTAGCTTCTCAGATACCCATATGGATCTATATATGAGAGGGTTATCGACAGAGATAGCGGTGATTGCTGGGCAGTGGGCGGTATGTAGATAACTATCAGCAGGGAGCCGCTCTCACCAGGCGATAGATCGAGCTTCCTTTGATCGTAGCTTAGCACAGATCCTATTGATGTCTGGACAGACGCTATAGCAACTTGCCCCGCATATCCCGTGCCATTATTCACCACAGTGATCGATATAGTGTTAATGGATCCGGGGTCTAGCGATTGGTCAGCCACCCTCAAATATAGATCAGCCCTGCCCCTGATATCAAGCGGGATTGTGAGCAACTGTGTATACCCGGGCCTGCTCTGTGTGTCCCATGTAACCACTAGATCTGCTCTATAGACCCCCGTTCTAAGGCTCGGATCTATGCCGACCTGGTAGGATAGCTGCACTATGCTGTTAGGCTGTATAGATGGGATATACTGAGACGCGCTCTGAACACTAGGAAGGATCTTTATTCCGCTTGGGGGCACCAAAGTGAAGTTAGCGTTATAAGCTGTGCTATTCCCAATATACCTGACAGCCACAAGCAGCATTACCCCAGAATCTCCAGGGCCCACCTGGATCTGTTGTTGGAGAGAGCCCCAACCAGCCAGTATAACCTGGAAATAGCCTGGTTGATACTCCACCGAAAGGCTTACTCCCAATATATCGCTTCTCTGAACACCTGATCTGTCCGTATAGGTGATCTGGATCTGTAGGGATACGATCTGTGGAGCCTGCGGGCTAACATATAGACTGAAAGATATATCTCTATACCCAGACGGAGGAAGATCTCCTATTAGGAATCTGCCATCACTTCCAACCAGCGCCATCTGATGTGAGGGACTTATAGTCGCGATCACGTTATATATATTCGAAGAGCCCTTGTTAAATATCCTCAGCGATACCTGGTTAATCTCACCAGCTACTAGGCCCTGGGTAAGCGGCGATATAGAGATCATCTGAACAGGCTGCTGAACCACATAGAGACCTATAGATTGGGAGATAGTTTTGGCAGAATAATATGGATTTATATAGGAGGCCGAGACCACGAGGCCCAGGGTCTGTAGCGCCGATGATGGGGGCACATAGATTTGGAGCCTTAGATCCTGATAGCCTCCCGGCTGGATCGAAGCTATAGTTGCTGGCATAGATAATATAGATCCCTGGCCCTGGAGGCTATAGGATATGCTGACATTATAGGCAGGCCCCGATCCCCTATTATAAGCCCTAAGCGTGATCTCATTAACATCACCTGGACCTAGGCTTCTGGGATACGCGTCGAATACAAGATCAGCTCTGCCCCTGAGATCTATAGCTACACTTAAACTCTGATCTATATTGAGGGTAGAGGCCTGCCCCGATATATAGAGCGTGGCTATATATAGCCCGAGGCTTGTGTTGGGGTTTATCGATAGATAGAAGGTGAGAGGAACTATAGATCCCGGGGTTACGGGGCCACTGTACACTGTAACGCTCCTAGACCCAGAGGTGCTGGAGAAGCCCTCCGGCAGGCTTAGATTTGCCGCAATGCCTATGAGGTTAACTGTCCATATATATTGAACATATATTGTGAGAGGAACGTTAAGATCTCCTGGCGAGGCCTCCGCCCCCCACGATACATTAGCTATCCTGAAATACTGGGTCTCGGAGAAAGACGTAGTATGGATCATCGATACAGTGAGTATCGCTATAAGCAGGCCTGTTAACAGATTCTTTGGCATCACTATCTCCTCACATCATTTTTCACAACAACACCGTCTCTTAAGTATATTATCCTCTCGGTAGCCTCAGCCACCTCCATGTTATGTGTAACTATTACTACCGTGACCCCTCTCTCCTCATTGATCCTTCTGAGGAGATCCACAACTATTTTCGAGTTAGCCCTATCCAGGTTACCCGTGGGCTCGTCGGCAAGCACTATCTTTGGATCATTTGCAAGGGCTCTAGCAATAGCAACCCTCTGTTGCTCGCCCCCACTCAGCTCAAGCGGCCTCTTCCAGATCTTGTCCCCAAGTCCCAGCCCCTCCAAAAGCTTCCTAGCCCTTTCCCTCCTCTGCCTCGGGGGAACACCGCTGACGATCATTGGGATCTCGACGTTCTCTATGGCGCTTAGATAAGGGATCAGGTTATATTGCTGGAACACAAAGCCCACGGTTCTGTTTCTATACTCTGCCAGCTCGTTATCGCTCAAGCGCGGTATCGATTGCCCAGCAACCCTTATATCGCCTCTAGTTGGCCTGTCAAGGCCTCCTATCAGGTGGAGGAGTGTAGACTTGCCACTGCCAGAAGGCCCTGCTATCGATACTAGGCTTCCTTTATCTATGGAGAGGCTTACTCCTCTAAGCGCTGGATACTCTATAGACCCGACCCTGTAGATCTTCCACACGTTGTTAAGCTCTATCAAGGTCTCTCCCAATGCTTAGCACCAGATATAGTGTTTCGACCCCAAATATATGATTACTGTGCATCGTTAAAATTTCTCTATCACTCTCGCGGAACCAGCGAAATATTATTATAAATACTGTGGCGACCCCTATGATCGCTGCTATCTATTGTGGCGATAAGCCCTCCTAATAAGCAGTATTCGCTGCTCCGTTGGGCTCCACTTGAAAAGGTTTAGATATGTTCCCCAGTGGATCAGGCATTCTATGGCCTCGCCTCCTTTGGATCCGTAGAACTCCTCCAATACGCTTCTCATCTCCTCAATCGACATAGATCCCTTCTCGTTTAGCACCTTGTTTATGCTCGATATAGGTTCGATCCCAAGGGCCAGGCTCCTCAAGATCTTCTTAACACTCCTGGAATCTGTTTTAGCGACCTCCCGCCCAGTGTCCGTTATAACTAGATCTCCTTTCTGTAGGTTCACAAGCCCCATGGCCTCGGCAACATCTATAACGTTTGGTAAGAGGCCGGCATCTACGTTCACAACCTCACTTATTTTAGAGGTATCTGCAGATCCTCCGAGGCTGTAGAGAACCTCGACCAGACCTATAACCTGATCTACTGTGACGCATATGGGAAGGCTCGCCTTTCTATGTGATGACACTCCCCCAGTCCAGCCTCCTAGAGAAATATATCGAGAGGATATATTTAAGCACCATAGAATCCCTGCTATCGGGAATAATGATAGAGCCATGGATCCAGGATCTGTTGGTGAGCACTGGATACACCCTGGCTAGAATGATCGCTGCCTATATACTCTCACTAATAGTAGCGATAGTCATAGGGATCACAATGGCCCTCAATAGAAAGGCCGAGATAGTCCTCCACCCCGTGGTAGATGTGCTCCAATCAATACCAATACTGGGTTTCTTCCCAGCAGCTCTTCTAATACTCATAAAGATCCTCCCACCAGGTGTTGGGGCCGAAGCAGCCTCTATATTTCTAATATCGACGAGCATGGTGTGGAACATGATATACGGCGTATATACATCTATAAAGTCCCTCGACCCCGGGATAGGGGATATAGCTAGGGTATATAGACTGGGCTTTTTAGCAAGACTGGCAACGATCTATCTGCCAGCTTCTAAGAATGCGGTGGCAACCAACTCCATAATATCCTGGGCCGGCGGCTGGTTCTTCGTAACAGCAGCCGAGATCATATCCCTCGGCAACGAGGAGTATAGGTTAAAGGGGCTTGGGAGCTATATAGTTGAAGCAAGCGTAGAGGGAAACCAGCCTGCCCTATACACGGGGCTCGGGATGCTCATAACAATGATAATGATCGCGTATCTATTTGTGTGGAACCCCATGGTTGGTTTAAAGGGCGAGGCCTACTCAATCACCCTGCCTTCTATAAGGATCCTCTATAGGCTGTTCTCAGGAAGAATCACATCCATGGCTAGGAGGTTCTCGACAAGCATATATAGAATCGATGCCAGCGTTCTATCAATAATAGAGACTAGGAGATATGTCTATTTATCAACAATAGTGGTGCTCACAACCATGATCATAATACTCCTAGTACTAGGATCTCTCCCATATATTCAAAAAAGCCCTGGCCAGGCAGCAACCACAGCTCTGCTCTATATAGCTGGCCACTCTTTCGACGCTATATCTGGGATCGCTGTAAGCTCTGTGAGGGTCGCCGCCGTCCTGCTCCTAGGGCTATTGATAGGAATATCTATAGCCTATCTCTACATACTCAACCAAAGATCTGTGTACTTCTTGCTAATCGCCGGAGAGATCCTCTCGTCAATACCGGCTACCGTCTGGTGGCCCCTCCTGGCAGATGCTGTTAAGAGCGGGCTTAACCCCAACATGGTCTCTATAATAATAATGCTCCAGGGATCTTTCTGGTATCTATTCTTCAACCTATTCTTCTACGGAGTCCCGTCTTTTAGAAAACAGTTGATCGAGCTGGCTGAGGTATATAACATCCGGGGAGGCCTCTACATGTCAAAGATCTTCCTGCCAGCTCTGTATCCATCAATAACCGCTGGACTAATATCGGCTTCTGGAGGGGCCTGGAACTCTGTGATAATCGCGGAATACATAGATCTGGGAGATCTCAAGGTAGATCTAGGCGGGATCGGGAGTCTCATATCAAGATCAGCTGTAGAGGGCGATACATTCACCCTGATAACCTATGCTCTCTACATGGCTCTATTCGTGGTAATAGTAAATAGAACCCTGTGGGATAGACTGCTCTTTAGAAAGATCCAGAGGAGGTACTTTTTATAAGCACACCCTAAGATCAGACTGGGTAAAAAGAAAAAGCCCCGCCTTCGGAAATATGTGTTGCTAAACCTGCATTATCTATATAATGCTCTTCTGTGAAACGCTTATTAGACCCACGGCTATATTATGAGCTGTGGAAGAGAGAGGAAGTGCAGAGAGATTGATCCTGGATGTGCTAGGGATCGAAGAGTGGATCGAGAAGGCGGGGTGTGTTGGAATTAGTAGCGGCCCTAGTGATACTAGATAGCGTATCTAAGGAATATGGATCTAGAGGGAAGAGCGTCAAGGTTCTCGAAAACATTAGCCTCGAAATAGGGAGCGAGTTCCTAGCAATACTGGGCCCCTCTGGATGCGGCAAATCAACACTTCTAAAGATAATAGCCGGGGTGGAGAAGCCCGGCTCGGGCAAGGTTATATATAGGGTTCATAATAAGAACACAACACCAGTTGGCTTCGTGTTCCAATCACCCAACCTTATACCATGGCTAACAGCCTTAGAGAATGTAGCACTGCCCCTCAGAGCCAAGGGGATCCCTGCCAGGGAGGCTGAAGAGATCGCCAGGAGATATCTCTCCCTAGTAGGTCTCCAGGAGTTCGAGAGCTTCTATCCAGACGAGCTCAGCGGGGGTATGAGGCAGAGAGTAAACCTAGCCAGGGCTCTTAGCGTGGAGCCAGAGATCCTCTTGATGGACGAGCCCTTCTCAAGCCTAGACCCCCTCACCGCCGAGAGCCTCAGAGCAGAGCTGCTCGATATATGGCTCTCAGGAATGTCGCCGGTGAAGGCTATTGTTCTTGTAACCCACGACGTTGTAGAGGCTGTATATATGGCCGACAGGATCGTTATCCTCACCCCGAGACCCGCTAGGATAGCTAAGATAGTGGGCATCAACCTGCCGAGACCTAGAAACAGGCTATCGCCTGAGTTCGAGAAGCTCGTGGATCTTGTATATGAATATGTAAGCTGATCCTTATCTATAACAGAGATGCGTAGAGATCGCGAACAACTCTGCCAGAAGCCTTTGCAGAGCCTACAAAAATCACAGATCCTCCATGGGGTTAAAGCTATTGAGACGCGGCTGCGCGGGAGCCGCCTAGCTCTATGATCTTTTTAGCCAGCTCTATAAGATCCGCGTCCCTGTTAGCAAAACCTATTATCTGAACACCCACGGGAAGCCCCCTAACCTTTAGCGCTGGGATCGATATTGCCGGGACACCTGCATAGGAAGCATATATGGTCTCGTATATTAGAACGCCCCTTACAGGGCTATCTTCTCTTCCAAGGACATCGTCTATCTTTGGAGCAGGTATCAGTGTTGTTGGCGTTGCTAGGGCATCGTATCTCTTGAGGATCCTTGCAAGCTCTCGCCTCACCTCTTCCCTCATAGAGAGTGCTCTCAGATACTCAACAGCGCTATAGCTTGTCTGCAGCCCCTTCTCTAAAAGCCTTCTCACATCGGGGAAATATAGATCCCACTTATCCTTGTATTTCAGATGTATATGGGTGCCCTCACTGTATCTTATAACCATAGCTTCTCTCCAAGCTGTGTTAGAGGCTATGGGCATCTCTACCTCTGAGTACTCATAGGCTATAGATGCTATGTAGTCGAGGAACCTATTCTCGGTCTCCTCGACCATGTCCTCATACCCCCTCTTTATATCGCTGGGGGCTCTGAACCATCTAGGCACAGCTATCCTGGTTTTATCGATGACTTTCCTCCCACCCCTAGCTATCGATCCTATCAATGCTGATGCGGCCTTCTCTACCCAGCTAAGATCCCTCGCTATGAACCCGATGGTGTCGAGAGAAGGGGATAAGGGGAACACCCCGTCGTTGTCGATCAAACCATAGGTTGGTTTATAGCCATAGACCCCACAGAGAGAAGCAGGGATCCTCACTGAGCCAAGAGTATCTGTTCCGAGAGCCACTGGAACTATGCCTGCTGCAACAGCAGCTGCAGATCCACCGCTACTCCCGCCAGCGATCCTAGAGAGATCGTGGGGATTCCTTGTAGGACCAAAGATGCTGGAGGTCGTTGTAGGGCCCATTCCGAACTCATGGGTGTTTGTCTTGCCAACAACCACCCAGCCTCGCCTCTTGAGCCTCTTTATAACCTCAGCATCTCTTTTGGGTATATAGTCTTGGAAGACCCTCGAACCCATTGTGGTTCTTATCCCCCTAGTCTCAATGAGATCTTTAACAGCTATTGGATAGACCTCATAGCCCTTCTCAGCCAGCTTCGAAGCCTCTTCAATGGCCTTATCATTATAGGTGACTATGGAGTTGGTAGCCCTATTGAGGGCCTGGGATCTTGGTGTGAAGACCTCTCTAACAAGATCCGTGGTAGAGCACCATATAAAGCAATAAATGAAGGCTAATATCTCATTAATCAATAACGTTAGCTCAGAAATAATGACGGGCTAGCCATAGATAATTCCTATTGGCTGCCCTGCTCCTCCCGCCTCTGTCCAGAGCCCTCTATGAGGTTTCTCAGGAGCCTCAGCACCCTCTCCTCCTTCTCCTCGCCCAGGATCTCCATAGATCTCCATAGGGTTTTGAAGGCCTCCCTCCTTCTCTCAAGCCTCTCTCTAAGCTTGAACAATGCCTGATCCTTTATGCTACCTATATATATCTCCCTATCCGATGGATCTAGTCTCAAGAAGATCGAATCCCCTATGTTGGGGGAAACAGAGGGATCAACCTCAGATGCAATCATAACTATTAATGCTGAGAGAACACCCATGTTCCACGAAACCGACTCCCCGGGAGAGAACCCAACAAGCCTGAGAATAGCTTCAGCTATGGCGGAGCTTGTCTGTGAGCCTAGAACCACGTACCCAGGATGGCTGTGACGCGGTGTTGCCAGGCCCCTCTCGTTGAAATAATAAAGCCTGGGAGAGCCGTCCTGGGTGATGGTTGCAAGCGCTAGATAGGTGTTGGGAACCACGCCCAGGTTTCTCAAGCCTCTATATCTCTCCATAAGCCTCTCCTCAATATCGGAGACCATTCTCTTAACCTCGCTGTCACCCGGGTTCCTCCAGCCCCTCGATCCAATGGCGTCGAACCACTCTATAAAGACGTCATCGACTATCTGGAAGGTGGAAGATAGTATGGATTCATCTCCATACCCGCTTACAATAGCTAGAGGCTTCTCCTTACCCCCCTCACTATATATTATGGGCCTAACGTTCCTCGGCTCGGGGAAACCTGGATCAATAGATCTGCCATCAACAGTTACTAAAACACCGCTGCCCCAGACAACCGATATCGAGAACAAGAGACCACCCGATATGAAAAGCTCAGCCTTATAATAAGCGTTTCACCAAGCTATTGATCAGCTATCCATAGATAGCCTAGGATCTTTTCCACACTCTACCCACCTCTCCGAGAAAGACATCTGGCTGTAGCGAGAAGGCATGTGCCACCGAGATCCCGATCCACTCACAGATAGATCAAAATCCCTAATACGAATATGCTATGGAGGATAGAGAGATTCTTTCAACACAACGAGGTGGGGGTGTCTATAGAGCTATATGATCCTTCTCCACGCTCTTCTACCAAGCATTGAGAGAAGAGGCGGGGCTATTAGATATGATGCTGCGAAGGATATCAGCATAGCGCTTGCCAACAGCGACAGCCCTATCTCTCTCAAGCCTATCGATGATGAGAGCATGAGGGAACCGAACGCTGCTGCCACCACGAGGGCCAGCCCTACTATTAGCTTTCCAACCGCCCCCGTCGCTATCGCCGCCCCTTCCGATCCGCATTTTCCGCTGTTTACACATATCTCTCTAGCTCTTGCCATGTAGAAGCTATTATAGTCCATCCCGACGCCGAGCATTGCTGTAAACACTACCTGGGGTAGGAACCACAGGATAGCGGTTGAGAAGATCCTGTTGAAGATCACTCCTGTCAGAACTATAGAGATCAGAGAGGAGAGCACCACTATCGAGACAGAGAGCACCGCAGCCGGGAGGCTTCCAAATACTATCGTGAAGATCGCTATCATAGCTATTACGGCGAATGGCAGGACTCTGTTCCAGAATATTCCATCCACAATTCTGTCCAGCTCCTCCGACGTTGCCGTGGATCCTCCAACATATACCTCGAATCCATTCTCACGACCCCAGCTATACGATATCTCCCTGATCCTCTTTAGAGTCTCCACCGCCTCCTGGCTGAATGGGTTATAGGAGAGAACGATCCTTAGGTAGGCTGTATTGCCAGATATATATCTAGAAGCATAAGGATCCCTCAAAAGATCTTGGGATATATTGACAGGCTCGCCCAGAGGCCTTGTGGGGCCCTCTATGCTCTCCACACCTCCTATTTTCTCCAAACCCTTCGAAAGATCCTCAATCAACTTGAGATCTTCGACACCAATGCCCGTGTTCTTAACCATAGCAACATATGTGGGGAAAACAACGCCATAGCCTATATCAGAGGCCATCGCGTCTAGAGAAACTATCGAGGGACTATTAGATGGTAGGAAGAGCCTTAGATCGTGAGAGGCCTGTATAGATGGATAGATAGCGAGAGAAGCTATGGATATCAAGGTGAAAGAAGCTAGCACTATAGGCCCAAACCTGTTGATCCTCAGGGCAAGCGAGCTGACACCACCGCCCCCGCCAAGGCCTTTGAAGCCCCATAAGAACCACCTAGAGCTTCCCACCAGCGATAATACGGCCGGGACGAGGGTGAGGCTTGATGCGGCTGTTATAGCAACAACCAGGGGCATAAAGACCCCGATGCTTCTGAATAGGGGGAACTCCCAGCCGAGTGCGAGGGAGCCGAAGCCAGCCATAACTGTTAGTGCGCTAGCAACTATCGCTGGCCCCGCTCTTCTCAGGGCTTCTTCAGCAGCTTTTCTGGGGTCTCGGAGCCTTGCATACTCCTCTCTATATCTATAGACTAGATATGCAGCATAATCAGATCCCAGTCCCAGGGGTATAACGTAGATCAGAGTCCTCGTGAGGGAAACCATATCAGCAACACCACCAACGGCCACTATATATGCCAATCCACCGCCCACCACAACCCCGATCACTATGCCTAGATACGGCAGGATCACTGCCGCAATGCTCCCCAGAACGGCTATGAGAACCACAAAGACCAGAGCCTCGCTCACCCTAGAGATCCTGGCAACATCCTCGGACGCCGCCACGCTAAGGTCTCTAGCTATTGCCACGCTTCCTGTCCACATTATAGAGGCGTTTGGAAAAGCCTTCTTCAGCTCATTGCTAGCCTCTGAGAAGAAGAGCTTGCTAGAGGCATAGCTATCGTTCCCAATGGGGGTATAGGTAACTATGAATGAATCATTGTGCAGGCCCACAAGCCTGCCCCTCATAGCTTCTAGAAGCTGGCCATAGGCTCTGCTAAAAAGCTCCCCAGATACCTTGAGAAGCGCTTGGTCGAAACCAACACCAGCTGTGGCAATATCGAGCGAGCTTAAGGCTATTAGATCCGCTGTGTGTGGGTCTAGACCGTACTTGTTCCCAAACATCTCGACTATAGATATAGCTATTATCCCCACTATATAGCTGCGGATCTTATCGGGGGACTGGTTTGGATAGCTATTAACTATATATGAGATAAGCTCTAGAAGAGCGCTGGTCGCGTTTCCGCCTAGGCCTAGCTTTTTAGCTTCACTAGATATCGCGTTGAGTGACTGTGATAAGAAGTACTCCTTAGCAGTGCTCTCAGCCCTATCGGGGTGGCTTGCTATGGTTTCGATAACGCTTCTAGGCAATGATCCGAGGAGCTGTGAGTACCCCCTCTTCTCACCCACCAGAACTACGAGATCTATGCTTGCATTTACCAGAGCATCTCGATCCTTAAGAGCCCCGTAACCAAGCGGATCATATTTCTCTAGTATATATGCAACATCGCTCGAGCTTATAGATCCGTTGCTGAGCCTCTCAACAACCAGAGCGATGTAACCCCTTAGCGCGGATGCAACATCGCTTCTCGACGGGTTCTTCATCAAGAGATCTACGAGCTGTGATGAGAAGCCCAGATCTAGGCCTCCTATCCTGCTAACAAGGATCACTATGGCTTCTCTAGCTAGGCTCTGGTTGCTGTATATAGCACCAACAGCTTCGGGATCCAGTGTAACGAGGATCTGAGCTATATATGTTCCATATTGGGGTGGAAGAGACTCGTTGGCAATATACCTGGAAGCCTCACTAACCACTAGAGATGCTACTACAGAGTTGCTTACATTGCCAGAGACTATTGCCCTGGCAAGCCCTCTAGCTAGCGTATCGCTTGCCCCTGTGCTTATAATATATCTATATATTATGTCCTCCAGGTATGAAGATCCATTATCCCTGAGCCTGTTAGAAACTACAGGGGCTAGTGAGAGGAGCGTGTTGAGCAGACTTAGCTGTGACATTATGTGTGGATGGCCCTCGCCCCCCGGCGGCAGTAGGGTGCAGTAGAGACACGCTCCTCTTTCTCTATATGTTTGGAGCCACGCTCTATATATGATCTCTGCAACTATCTGTGAGCCTCTATCATCGATCCCAGGGGTTATTGATGCCAATACGCGTGGCAAGAGGATCTTTGATGTTATGTTGGCCACAGCTATATCCGGCTCCACGCCCTCTCTGTACCCTTCTCGGAATTCTCTATATATTATGAGCGTTATGTTTTCGGGTAGCGGTGCTAGTCTCGGATCTATGTGGGTTAGATCTGTGTAGCTCGTATAGTTAGATCCTGTTATGTTATAATAATAAATAGCCCTCGCTGCTTGCCACCATAGGAAGAGATATAGGTTTGTCAGATTGATTCTAGCTGTGTCGTTAGCTATTAGTGTGCTTAAGAGCATAGATGCTGCTCTAGAATATATATAGGCCTGCTGGTAGGCTTGGGAGTAGGCTTGATCTAGAGCCTTGATCCCCTCGATATATCTGGGAAGATCTCTGGAGAGGTTTATAGCTAGGTTAACCCCGTATGTGTAGTTCGAATCAGCCGTGGATAGAAGCTCCTCAGCCTGTCTGAGGGAGAGGGATAGGTTGCCAAAGGCCGTTATTATGTAGGACAGGTTTGATCTAACGGCATCAACGATCTGTAGGAGAGATCTTGAGGCATTTAAAGACCCCTCGAGAGCTGTGCGGGAAGCGTTCTCCACATTATTATATAGCTGTATAACAAGCGATGGATAGCCTCCAACATTGTTCACCGCATGGCTATTCCTGCTGGTGAGGTTTTTTACTATGAATGATGCTCTGAGACCCGTGCCTGGATCGCTTATATCGATCCCAGATATATATAGTATATCATAGCCCTCTCTGCCAGATATTCTCGAGATTATAGAATCTGCTTTCGAGCTCTCAGAATCTCTTGGAAGAAGGCTCTCCTCTGCCGCTAATGTTATAGATTCAAGTGATGTGAATAGGGGATATGATGTGGCAAGAGCTATAACCCATATGACTACTATGGCGATGCTTCTTCCTACGACAAAGCTGGCCATGCTCAAGAGAAGCCACCTACTATGGTATATCCATGGTCGATATATCAATTTTCGATATATAGATCGAGTAGATATCGCCCCACCGCTTATTAAAGCCTCCCGAGGATGAAAAGACAGAGAAGCTGTCTCCCTATATTTTAACCCCCAAGATATACCCTAAAATAGGTGAAAATATTGTATACCGTTAAAAGAATCGGTGAGCTTATAAAGAGACAGCCAGTAACAGTATCGCCCAACACCAGCATTAAAGAGGCTGTGAAGCTCATGGACAAAGAGAACATAGGCAGCATCATCATAACAGATCCCGAAGGAAGGGTGCTCGGGATCTTCACTGAAAGGGATCTCGTGAGAGTCGTGGCCGAGGGAGTGAGCCTTGATAGCGATATAAGAAACGCCATGACCAAAAACCCTATAGTTATATACGAGGACGAGCCCGTCTCAAGGGCCGTTACTATAATGGCTGAGAAGAGGATAAGACACCTCCCTATAGTAGATAGAAGAGGGCTTCTCAAGGGTATTGTTACGGCTAGAGACATAACAGAGACCTTCAAGAGATATTTAGACGAGCTGGGAGATATTGGGGACTAGCTGGCTCGTTCTATAAAAATAATCAACCGCAACACTTAACCCAGGATCAGATCTGTTTTCAACGAATAACCAGATCTATTGCCTATCGACGCTCTTTTCTCCGAGACCCGCTAGGATTTTCTCGATCTCTCCCGCTATCCTGACGATCTCTTTGGATGCTGGGGAGTCTGGGTATATATCTATGAAGGAGGCACCCTTATCGTTGCTCTCAGCTATCCTGGGATCCATGGGTATTTTTCCCAACAGCCTTGTTCCAAGGGCTTTGCTGAGCCTCTCACCGCCCCCGCTTCCGAATATACGGTATTCTCTGCCGTGCTCACATACGAAATAGCTCATGTTCTCGATAACCCCTATTATTGGTATCTCCTTACCCAGGCTGGATCTTACGAGCTCTATAAACCTGATCGATTTGGCGACAACATGGGAGCTTATCTCAGAGGGTATTGTTACAAATATGATCCCATCTATCCTGGGGAACACCTGCACTAGGTTGAGAGCATCATCCCCAGTCCCTGGGGGCATGTCCACGAGCATGTAGTCAAGCCCACCCCATTCTACATCTTCTAGAAGCTGCTGCACCACCCTAACTTTGATCGAGCCTCTCCATATAACGGGGATCGATTTATCGCTCAGCATGAGATCTATCGATACAACCTTAATACCCCTATACCCCTCGGCAGGCATTATCCTCGGAACACCGGGCTTGATCTCAACAGCCTCTAATAGATCTTGCTTAACGCTGAGCATCGTGGGCATAGAGGGGCCGTGGAAATCCATATCAAAAACACCAACCTTCCTACCGATTCTTCTCAGAGCCATTGCTAGAGAAGCCGTTACAAAGGACTTCCCAACACCCCCCTTACCACTAAGCACAGCCACTATTCTACCCACACCCTTAAGATTCTCTATCGCTTTCTGGCCGGGCTGCGGCGGAGGCGCTGGAGGAACTGCAGGGCCCCTCTGCTGAATCCTAACACCTCCTCTCCTCTCCTGAGGACCCTCCATCCTAAACGGGTTTGACAAGAGGAATACCGATTCTTACACCGCTAAGGAGCCTATATTATCTAATCCCGCCTCACATAGAGATCATTTCGAAGATCAGCACCCGAACAAAGCTACACAGCAATCCAGGTGAAGAGGGATACTGCTACTCGACAGCCTCTCAATTCCATAGTAGATCAACTGCCTCTAGCTCAACAGCCATTGCCAGCGGGTTAGCATCGTAACCCCCCACAAGCTCTTATCAACATCTCATCATAGCCTAAACTAGTTACTAAGGGGTAATAAGTCTACAGAGAATGAAGATTTTTCAAGTATCTATCGATCTTAGTATCTCTCTACATATCTTAAGAAGAAAAAAGATGTAGAGGGTCATTATCGCTAGAAATCCTAGTTAAAAGAACGTTGAGGCGTACCCGGGCAATTACCTCCTCCTCACTCAACAGCATGCTCTTCCATATACACAGCACCCTCATCAGCGTCGATAGTAACTCTTGTGCCGATAGCTAGGGGATATACGTAATGACCATGCTCGTCCCCACCATGGCAGCATGGGAAGTTTAGGAACGATGGTGCCTTTATATACTTCCTAGCCCTATCAGAGATGATCTCTTCGATGCTTGGCGAGGAGGCCCTCACCTCAGGCTCTGGGAACTCGCCGAAAATGACCCCGGATGCTTTCTGGAGATGTCCTCCAAGGGCTAGAGATGTGAGGTAATTATCTATTCTCCAGGCATCCTCTCTTATGTCTTCTAGAAACACGACCCTGCCTCCCGTATCGACCCCATAGGGTGTTCCCTGAAGCAGTGTGAATAATATCAAGTTACCACCAACAACTTCCCCGGAGGCTCTGCCAGGGTTTATTGTTTTTGGGAAGGGCCCGTCCTCTGGGGGTTTTAGCTCGAGCACCTCGCCCTGAAGGATCTTTAACACCATCTCCAGATTCCTCCTATGTCTCTTTGCCCCTATCTCGTCACCGAGCCTGGGTGTTGTGGCGATCATCTCGCCATGTATGCTTATAAGCCCTGCTCTTGAGTAGATAGCATTCTGAAGGGCTGTTATATCGCTAAAGCCTATCAGGGGTTTTGGGTTCCTCTCGATCAGATCATAGTCTATGGAGTCTAGAAGCCTTATACCCCCGGCCCCTCCTCTTACACACCATATAGCATCTATATCGTCTCTTTTAAAGCCCTCTATGAGGTCTCTCACCCTCACCTCATCTGGTGCTGAGAGGTACCATTGCCTCAACGCATATTTAACGCTGTCTCCCAAGGCTATGTTGAAGCCGTATTTCCTCAGAATCTCTATCCCCATGCTTAGGTTCATGTTGGGATAGATTGGGTAGCTCGACGGGGCTATTAGAAGGATCTTAGCTCCAGGTTTGATCCTCCTGGGCTTGATCCTGGTTCTCAAGGCTATCGCCACTAGTGATTAGCACCGATGGCAAATAACCCCTAAACATTCTCAGCCCTAGAAGGGCTGGAGGGCTCTCTTGATCCTGGGATTGGCTATGGGCTCTAGGGATCTAACCATCATGTATATAGAAAGAGATATAGATCCTATGAAGATCCCTGGTATGGCTATCCACCACCACGCGCCTCTCCACGCACCTGTGAGGCGCGCCTGGTTAAGTATGCTTCCAAGAGTATAGGTATCCTGGGCACTGACGCCTAGAAAGCCGAGGGTTGCTTCAGCCAATATAGAGTATGCGACAACGCTGGCGAAGTCGAGAAGCACTAGGGGGAGAACTGCTGGTAAGATATATCTAGCAATGATCCTTGCGTGGCCAGCACCGAGAGCCCTGGCAGCCTCTATCATCTGGCTAGAAGCCACCGAGATCGTCTGGGATCTTATTATCCTAGCCGTTGTTCTCCATATGAGGGCAGAGATAGCTATTATTACCGTCAACATGCTGGGCCTCATAAGCATTGCAAGCAATATGGCGAAGGGCTCGAGAGGTATTGTGTACACGAAATTTATAGTTGTATTGAAAACAGCGTCGACCCTGCCTCTAAAATACCCTGAGAGCATGCCAACTATAGTTCCTATTGTGGCTACGACAGCCGCCACCGCGATCCCTATGAAGAGCGACATCCTAACCCCTATCATAACCTGGGCCATGAGATCTTTTCCATAATAATTAGTTCCAAAAGGATGTCTAGGAGATGGTGGCTCTAAGCCTGCTACGAAGGCTCCGTATGAGAGTAGATAGAGGCTGCCATTGACCATAGATGCTTTCTTAACACCGCTAACGCCCCTAATCTCTCTCACTGACCAGGTGTTACTCCCAGGATCTATTGTTACTACCGTGCCCCCTGATCCTATCGCTATAAGTTGATCTCCCGTAGATATGATCTGAATAAGGTTATCAACCACACCAGTATTAATAGGGGTTGGAACACCGCCCCCTATGATCACCAAAGAACCATATCTACCAGCAACAACTGCCTTGCCATTGGAGCAGGCAGCACTAAGCAGATCCTCGAACACGGGTTGATAGATCTTCACATCCATGTCAACAAGATCTATTATGGAGATCCTGCCCCCGTCTCCTACGAGAAACAGCCTTGATCCGCACTCAACAGCAGCCCTAGGGATCCATCCCAGCTGAGCCAAGGCTATAGAACCTTCATAGGAATCGTTGCTGCCCAGCCCTATCAACCCTACCTTTCCTGAAGAGCCCCACCAGGCAATCCCGCGGCTTGTCAGGGCTAGACCCTCGATCTTGCCTGGAGCTCTGAGGATCTCTCTCGGGGTTGATAGAACACCGTCTCTATATCCAGCAATATATATGGAATCCCTGGTTCCAATAACAAACATATCCTCTGTAGCCTCTAAGCTGCTCACATTATACCCCAGCCTATATGTGTCGATCCTTGGCTTGCCGTTGTCTCGAGAGAGATCTATGATATAGAGAGAACCAACCCCACCGTCACTATCTAGAGAGCTGGCATAGAGTATAAAGCCCCAGCTGGTTGAAGCCGCTGCTGTTGCAACAATATTATCGATGCCATAGATCTCCCTCGCCTTTCCCCCATCAACTACGTATATCGATGCCTCGTATCTATAGAAAACAGTGTCGGGGTTAACATTATATATAAGAGGGCCTATAACTCCAAAGAGAGCTAAAGCCACTAGAGCTATTAGAGAGGCTGCAGCAGATCTCTCAGATAGCAGGATTTTAACAGCACCTACTATATGTCCTAGACCCTTCGATATAGTCGCCATGATGCCCACTATCTCCTCACCCTGGGATCTAGGTATGAGTAGAGAATATCGGCAGTGGTATTGCTAGCTATTATAGCTAGAGACATGATCGCAAAGATGCCTTGAGCAAGGGGGTAGTCCAGGTTGTTAAAAGCTATAACGAGTTCTCTCCCAATGCCAGGCCATGAGAAAACCGTTTCGAACGCAACTGAGCCAGCAAACGACAGGCCTATGGTTATGCCCAGCTGTGTTACTAGGGGCAATATGCTGTATCTCGAAGCATCCCTCATAACCCTTCTCTCGCTATGTCCTATAGCTCTGAGGGTTGTTATGAAGTCCTCACCCATAGTCGAGATCATCGATGCCCTCATGAGGAGCGCGGGGCTCGACATTATATATAGTGTTAGAACCAGGTACGGTAGGATCCAGTGGTACAGGAAGTCAAGACTCGCTATCTTATCGATAAAGCTCGCCGCCTCATAGGGAGGAGTCCTAATACCCCCGGGCGGGAAGATCCTGAGCTCCACTGAGAATATGACTAGGGCTATCAAGCCTATCCAGAATAGGGGGAGCGAGTTTAGAAGAGTTAGGATCGATAGGGCTGTTTTCTCAGCCACGCTACCCCTTCTCCAAGCCATGTAGGATCCTATCATCCATGCAGCGAGATACGCGGTAGCTATAGCCGGCATCACGAGGATCACCGTGTTGAGAAGCCTATCCAGTACTATATCCCTAACAGGGATCTTGTATAGGAACGAGATCCCCATATCTCCTCTCAGAAAGTTTGTTATGTAGAGCAAGTACTGCTCATATAGAGGCTTATCAAGGCCAAAGGATCTCCTTATTATCTCTCTCTCCTCAGGCCCTAGACCCTCTCTCAAATATATTATCGTTGGATCTGGAAGGGCTATTCTGAATAGTAGAAATTGAAAAGATAGAACAGCTATGTAGAGTAAAAAAAGAACAGCTAACTTATATAGGATCTTCGAGATCATTGCCCAGCTATTCCCTCTTGATCGTATAGTTGGCAGGGTAATGTATTTTTCCAGAAGGGTCCCATGTGAAGCCGGCCATGGCTAGAAGCTCCCTAGCCTTGGTCAAGTTATATGTGTATGATAGGGCATTGGGGTTATGCCAGAAACTGTTCACAGGAGCTATTATGTAGCCCTTCTCGCCATAGCCCTTGAGGATCACATTTATTATATAGTCATAAGGCACGGCGTAGAGCAGGGCCTGCCTCACCAGCTTGAGATCAAATGGGGATCTTCTAACATTGAACATCAGATCGGCATTAAGGGCGAAGCTCCTACCCTTTATGATAGATATATAGTCATACTTGCTCAGAACATCCACATGCCCCGGGAGAAGCCCAACCGCCGTGGCATCAGCCTGGCCTGTTATGAGAGCATTCACCACCCCCTCGAGATCCCCGTAGATCTTTATAGTGATTCTCGACACCTTAATCGGGGGTACTTTGAACCCACCAGCATCTATACCTCTGAACGCAAAGTGATCTGGGAACACCTCCATAGATATATATTCCTTCTTAACCCACACGGGGTTTCTGAAAGGCCCCGATCCTACTTTAAGAACCTGGGCCAGCTGATCCTCTGTAAGCGACGCGGGATCCTTTATATTCTCCCACACATGTTTAGGAATTATAGGTATCATGTAGAGCGTATTTGTTATAAACGAGACATCAGGGGATTTGAGATAGAATCTAACGGCTGTTGGGTTCACAACCTCAACCCTATCTATGTTTCTAAAATATGGCCTGAAGTATGCAAAGTTGTTTGATATATAGTAATCATAGCTGAACTTCACATCATCAGCAGTTATGGGTCTGCCGTCGTGGAACCTAGCGTTGCCCCTGATCTTCACCTCAATGGTGGTTGGGGACACCACCGCTATGCTCTCGGCAAGCCATGGCACGGGCTTCCCATCAGGCCCCAGCCTAACTAGGTTGTCATAGACGAACTTGAGGACGTTCCACGAGAATATGAGGGTTGCTCCAAGCGGGTTGAGGGAGTCCGGCTCTGTGTTGCTTGCATACACTAGCTCCTGCATCGCTCCTAAGGCTGGTGTTATAAAGTATGGTTGCCACTCATTAAATATGGGGGCCCCAGGCATAGCAAGGGGATTCGACCACTTTTTAGAATTATACGCTGCTATTACGAATGTGTGGTATAGGTTATACCTAGAGGCTTCTTCGTGGAATATTTCTTGCAGCTTATATACTATGCTTCTCCTCTCGTTTATATCTAGAGTCGTTCTCTGTAGATCGTATAGCCTGTCATACTCGGGGTTGGAGTATCCCGTGGGGTTGTTAGCCCCCTCCCCCTTCTTACCGATCTCAGCCATGGTTATTAGCCCTAGAAATAGGTTTGGATCTAGCCTATCGATCCTCGCCCCCCAGCCAAAGACACACACATCGAAATCCCACTCATAGTAGCACTTCTTATCAACCTGGGAGGACTCGAGGCCTATGACCTCCACGTCGAAACCCAGCTTCCTCCACTCAGAAGCTATAGCCTGGATAGCAGCCCATCTCTGTGGATCTTCAGCCTCTACGGTAGTTATTATAGTTATCTTCTGAACAGGCGGCCCCATAGAAACAACAGGAGGTTGCGTTGCTAGAGGCCCGGTTGTAGGGGTTGTTGGCGAGGTTAGCTGGGGCAAAGCTGGTGCCTGTGGGGAGCGGCTGAAGAACACAATGTACGAGATGCCTCCCAATATGGCGACAACTATAACTACTCCGAGAACCACGGCCCAGATTCTTGATAGACCTTTCAAATCACCACCTTCTTGAAATAGTTAGACCGAGCCAATTTATAAATTTATATCGGCTCGACTAGCTGTGAAAAGAGAGCCCAGAATGGGGGGAGGGTGTGTTGAGCGCTTCAAAGGGCTTTAGATTCTGCGATTCCGTACAAAGTCTAATTATACCCAGCTTAGAAGCGATTAGACATTAAGGAATATAGAGGTCTAATCACTAGATCGGAGATATGATCTATAATACTACCTGGGCTCTGAAGAGCTGGACTCTTCATCCCCCAGCAGGGTTTTGGAGCAAAGGCTCTCGGGGCCGTGTTATCTATGACCCCCCTAAAGGGCGGGGCTTTCAGTTGTAATAAGTCTCGTAGCTTGTGGTTATAGCTATGGGATCTCGGGTATGTGGAGCTCTAGAACAAGCTATGCCTTGTTTATGAATATAGCATGGTTCTGATCAGTTAGTTAAGAGTTTTATAATTGAGCTGTTATTAGGGGTGGGCATTCATGATCGCCCTAGTGTTTCTCCTTCTTTCCCTTTGGTTTTCAGAACGTAGTAGATGTATAGGGCCCCAGCGGTGTTGGCTATGATCCATGGGTAAACAAGTGTTTGGGCTATGAAGAAGTAGATATCGAGAAGAACCGTGGAACCATGGAGCCTGAGAATGGCTACAGAGTAAGATACATCTATATAGTGATATATAGAGAAAATGAAAACAGCGTTAACAATAGTAAGCAGAAGCGATATCGATATATAGGAACACAAAGACCCAGGCCTTAGATACGCAACACCTACTAGTAAGAGCGTGATTCCATATGCAAGGGCGGGCGCTATAGTTCGAGCGGCAAGCGGGAGAGCAGCATACGGGGATCTACCATAGAGGCTAGCAGGGGTCAGAAAATGCAGAACAAAGCCAGCAAAAACGATCAAGATGCCGGTAACGATAAACGCCTTAGCGAGAAAAGCATATAACATCTGCCCCAACCCCACATGGATATCTATCGCTTCAGCTATTATTACTATTGCTACTGGCTGAACTCAAACCTAGCATATTCATAGAACTCGATAGGATAGTTCGGATGTTTGACACGCCTGTTGCCAGCTTCTGAAACCGAACCACAACGTAGTACCACACCACGTGTGTATCTGGATAAGCCCGGGCTCTTCTGCTATGACCTCCACCTCCTCATAGCGCTGAAGGCTCTCCTCATACCATGGTGAGTTGGTATAGGTTACAGGCTCTGGAAAAGTTGTGTAATAGTATCTAGTCCCCTCTAACTTATTATGATCAGTCCTATACTCATCTATATAGGAAAGTGACACTCCTCTTCTCTGTCACTCCTGGGCGTATTGATTTATCTCCCAATATAGGTTATTAGCGCCAAATACATCGTAGCTGTGCACATAGTACTCAGGGATCACATATGTAGGCGTTCACCAAAACCCACCAACTCCCGCTAGAACCGGGAGCATTAGTGCGGTAAGGATAAATAACGCTACCGTAAAGCTAAGAAGCATTGATATCCGGGTCCTCACGCTACCCACCTCTTGAGAAATACTCTATATAGAAATCCACTTGAGGCATGCTCTCTATAAACACAAACAAGGCTCTTCCAGCAAACCTTCTCTCTATATCGGTGATCGGATCTACAAGGATAACCCTCGCGTCCTCCTGAAGCCCGAGAGACTTATCAGCAGGCATTTTGCCCCGCACATAGTTAACCAGGAGCTGTTGATGTGGAGGGGCTGAGGGGACTCTGCGCAGAAACTCCTCAAGCTCTTTAGTAAAGGTATCCAGGTTTATAGCACCCTTACCCGTAAGGTCTAAGCCTGCAGTGAATAGATAGTTACCCCGCCTATCAACACCGCGCACCTGGATCTCCGTCACCTCCTTAAAGCCGTATTCACGCAGCATATAAACAACATCTTCCACTCTCAGCTCTCTGAACGAGACCCAGACCTCTATATCTCTCGCCTCGCGGGCCAGGCTCTGGAGAACCCTCTTCCTAGCATCAATATACTCCTCCACATCCTTCAAAGATTTAAAGATGCCCTTAACTCTAACCTTAACGTAGTAAGGACTCCTATCCTCACCAATAATCACAGCATGGGGTAGGGATTCGCTGTCACCAGCTTCAACCGGGCGAGGGATAATTGCGGAGACTATGATCATGTTGAGAGAGAGCAAGAGAGCTATTATTGCTATATACTTAGCTCTCATCACTTGCTCCCATATATATATATTAAGAGCCAAAAAATATGTCCATCACATATCTCATAAAAACCTGTTGCCTGGCTATCGTTTTCCCACCCACGATACTCCTAGCTACTTTCAGCGTTTTATTTCTGTGGGTAGGGTTAACCCTTTATGCGGGATCGATAGCTTCACCCGCACTCGATAGGGCTCTGTCAAGCCCAGAACCACAGAGCCCCCTCCATTGGGTAAAACACCTTGTGCAAGGATTTACAGTTGATAGACCCTTATAGACCTACTAGGTATATCAACAGTAAATCCCATTCTTTACCTCACCGAGCTGTAGATTCAACTTGCTTAAGAAATACTGTGGCTCTCACCGCGATAGCAACTCCATCTACAAATTCTATTTCCATAACATAGCTTCCAGGTGTCAATTTGCATGAGAGAATCGCCTCAGCCATATATAGGGTCTTGTTCGCGGCCTCCAGCTTCCCCAGCTCTATGGCTTGGCAACCATTAACTCTAATACCAATTGTTGCAATATCACTCCTCCTCCCCGGGTTCTCGATCAACAATATAGCTCTATTACCTTGGACATAGCCCTCGCTCGGGATGTTGATGAGAGGCTGGCTTATAGCAAAACTATTATTAATCATCATTATGATCACGATTATTAAGCCCAGCACGATATTCTCGTGATTCTCCTTCTAGACTCACCCATCATCTTATAATGCATCCAAAACCTATAGCTCTTTGCGAAAAAATTGCTCACCACGGCGAGGCCAGCCTAATCGATCTATTAACATCTCTATAAAGAGGATCGCCCCTATGATCATCCCCTCAATAGGGTGTAGACAATGGCTTGACTACCACCACACGCTCGCAATGGCGTTGATATAGGCTTCCCACACCTCAATAATTGTCGCTATTGCCATCGCTTCTGTGCACCTCTCATTTACCAGGCTGGATGGCTAAAAGCAATAGTACATAGCCCTAGTTAAGGAGATCCTGGGGAGATACGAGCCAAAGGGAGATATCCAGGTTGATCTTAACGAGAACAATGTAACGATATTGATAGATGCCCTCGCCTATCTATTCGAGACAAACACCTCTAAAAAGTTCTCGGCTACCACTATAGAAGAAAAGCATCCAAAGGAGATGCGACAAGATCTATGGTGCTAGGTCTAGGGAGAAGAGGGAGGTTATGAGAAAGCTTAAGGAGAGGGCTGTGGAGAAGGACATAAGGTGGAAGATAGCAAACGCTGAGACACAGGATCTACCAAGCAGCCTTCAGAGGAATGCAGAAAGCAATATAGAGAAGGCTAGAGAACACGGAGTCCCAATAGCTCTTGTAAATCCTAAGGATAGCTTGAGCAAGTGCCCATTTTACAAAGCACCAATAGAACAGCTCAAAACATCTTTAAGGGACAAACGGGGTATTAGGGTTATTATGCTCGTTTACCAGCACCTATATTTAGTTAACCTAATAGCTATATTTGTGGTTTTTCCCTATCCCAGCTCTAAGCTTAGCTTTGAGATCGCTCTATCTATCCTCTCTAGATATTCTCTCGAGAGCCTCCAGCCCAGGCTTCCGAGGTTATCGATTAGATGCTCCTCTTTTGTCGTGTTGAATACTGGGAAGACGTTCTCTTTGATCAATAGCCAGTTTAGCACCACCTGTGCTGGTGTTTTTCCGAGCTCGGCGGCTATTGCCTTGATCTCTTTCACCAGGGGCTGTATCGCCTCCACTATCTCTGGCCTCGCCAGTCTATACCATCTATACTCATCTCTGATCTCTTTCCTCCCTATTAAGAAGCCCAGTGCAAGTGGGTCGTATGCCTGGACAGCTATGTTCTCCTGGATCATGTATGGGAGCAGCTCCTTCTCTATCTCCCTATATAGTAGGTTATAGTGAACCTGGTTAGCAGCTATATCTGTTCTCGATAGATGCTCTCTAGCAGCTCTGAGCATGGGTAGTGGGAAGTTGCTCACACCTATATATCTTACCTTGCCCTCGCTCCACAGCCTCTCCATAGCCTTTAGAGTTTCTCTGAGAGGTACGTAGTGGTGTGGCCAGTGAATGAGATATAGATCTATATAGCTTGTTTCAAGCCTCTTGAGACTCGCCCCAGCAGCCTTGATCAGGTCATCGTATCTCAGATGATCGTAAGAAACCTTGGTTATTATAAAGATCTCGTCCCTCTTATAGCCCTTAATAGCTCTTCCAATAACCCTCTCTGATAGACCATTGCCATAGCTCTCTGCAGTATCGATAGCATTGATCCCGAGATCGACTGCCCTTCTAATCACCCTAACAGCCTGATCTTCCGAGACTATTGTGGGAGCGCCGAACTCCCACGAACCCAGAATCAGGGGCGAGATCTCCTCCCCAGTCCACCCCAAAACCCTTCTCTCAATAGCCATTGCAAGGGCCACCTAGATATAGAGATATATGAGGCTATTTAGCCATGAGCACTCTGGAACACTATAGCGATATTAGCTCCACAGGGTTCTTTGATGTGGTGATGAGCGCTCTATCCAGTGACATGTGATCGATAAAACCCCGTCTGAGCATCAACCAAATTATCATTCCTACAGCTGGGCTGAGCCATGTTTATAGGGATAATATTGATAATAATAACTACTATGGGAGGCATAAGTGCTGGAGATCTTTCTCCCACTACTGGGAGGCATTCTCGTAACATTCTTCGGCGGGCTGCTCTTCACAAACGCCATAGAATATGTTGGTCATAAAGCTAGGTGGACAGGGTCTTTCACAGGAGCCGTGGTATCGCCCCTCTTCACATCGATGCCAGAGCTCATAATATTCCTAGTAGCCCTCTACATCTATGGAGGAGATGTTGGTGAGAAGATAGGGGTTGGCACGATACTAGGGCAGCCCTTCATGGCAGCTACGGTGATATTTCCGCTAATGTTCTTCATAGCCCTCGCTGGGTATTTGATGAAGAAGCGACACGACCTCGTGCTCGAGGTTGAAAGGGTTCTGGCTATACCCTATATCGCTTTCACAGTCCTCTACCCCGTAGTTTTGCTACCCCTGCTCCCAATAGGCTCTGGTAAGTATGTAGTGAGCTTAGTGCTGCTCCTATCATATATACTCTACACAGGGATCATGTATAGATCGAAATCAGCATTGATCCCAGAGGCCGAAGAGATATACTTGAAAAGGGTGTTAAACATAAAGTTAAACATAAATAAAAAGCAGCTGGATCCCCATAGCGTTCTCCAAATAACAGTAGCTCTGATCCTCCTTATAGTAGGTTCGAGAACCCTTGTCTCGGGAATCGATGGGGCTTCAAAGAGCCTTGACGTGAGCCCGATAGCGCTGGCTATCTTAGTAACACCCCTAGCAGCGGTTCTCCCAGAATCTATAACGGCTATTATATGGACTTTCAAGGGCAGAGACACCCTGGCCGTTGCCGCTATGATAGGCGAGAAGGTTCTCTACTCAACATTCTACCCAGCTATTGGGCTCATCCTCACAGAATGGGAGATCGATTCCTCCGCCATAATCAGCGTAGCAATAGTTGAGCTCACATCTCTATTGATACTCTATCACGTGTGGAAGGGCAAGCTAACCCCAGATGTTGCCGCCATAGGTCTGGGGGGATATGTAGGTTTTGCCATATATGCCTTCATATATGGATAAACACATATTATGATAAAGGGAGAGAAAGAAAGATCCTCATGCTAGGTCGAGGTTCTTTTTAATCCACCCCACTAGATCCTCTATCCTAACCCTAACCTGCTCCCTCGTATCCCTAAACCTGATCGTTACTGTGTTGTCCTCAAGGGTCTGCTTATCAACAGTCACTCCGTAGGGGACGCCTATCTCATCGGCCCTAGCATATCTCCTACCTATGCTCCCGCTCTCGTCGTATATAGCGTAGAAGCCCGCCTTAACAAGATCCCTATAGATCTTTCTCGCAACCCCCACAAGATCCTCGTCCTCGATGAGGGGGTAAACCCCAACAGTTATAGGGGCAAGTCTGGGGGGTATTTTGAGAACAACCCTCTCGCCCTCCTCGCTGTAGGCTCTGTCAAGGACAATGTATAAAAGCCTCTCCGCGCCGAAGGACGGTTCAACCACCTGTGGATAGAACTTCTCCCCATGAACTAGCTCCTCAACCTCCTCTACCTTGAAGACCTCTCTGCTGATCCTGAGCCCATTGATCTCGACCTCCCCTCCAGACAGATCCAGCTTGTTTGGATCTATGCTCGACAGAGCCCTAAAGATCTCTGGGGCTCTCTCACCATAGATCCTGATCACGGCCTGCTTATCAACCTTAACGCTCCTTCTCTTCACACTCACCGGGTTCTGGAACCTTCTATAGACGGTGAGATCTGCGCCGCTAAAGAGAGAATGCCTACTAAGATCATAGTCAGTCCTGTTAGCATGCCCAGAGACCTCGATCCACCCCCACCTAGATACCCTCACAAGCTGGTCAAAAACCTGTGATGCGTAGTGAGCCCTTTCGTGGGGAAGCTTCTCCTCGAAATAGGTATCAGAAGGATCCACACCGAGCCCTTCAATAAACTCCGAAGCAACTGCCATCCAGTAGGCGTGCCACTCGCTACTGACTATCTTCTCGCTCACAAGCTCGCCCACCTTGTACTCCACAGGCCTATCGATCCCCGAGATCCTGTCCTTTGCCATGAGCACCCTGAGCCTCCTATCCCTAACACGATCCAGTAGGGGGCAGGAAGGGTTCTTTGGATCGTAGAAGAACTCTACCTCCATTATGGTGAACTCCCTAAGCCTTATCATCCCCTGCCTCGGAGAGATCTCGTTCCTAGCAACCCTCCCAATCTGTGCTATCCCCAGGGGAAGCCTCTCTCTAACAGACTCAAAAACCCTCTTAAAGGCTGTAAACATGCCCTGGGCAGCCTCGGGCCTAAGATAGCCAACCGCATCTGCATATGGCCCAATAGTGGTTCTAAACAGCAGGTTGAACAGCCTCACATCGCTGAGAGGCCCTCCACACTGGGGGCACCTTATGCCCTTTTCGACAATAACTCCGGTCAGCTCTTCAGGCTTCATACCCTCGGTCTTGATACGGCTTGCAGCCTCCACAATGTGATCGGCTCTGTATCTTCTCCCACATTTGGTGCACTCAACAATAGGGTCTGTGAAGCTCTCCACATGTCCAGAGGCCTCAAAAACCCTCGAGGGAGCTATCATCGGTGTCTCTATCTCAACCACATACTCCTGGTGCCTCTGAACAAAAACCCTTCTCCACTCCTCAACAATGTTTCTCTTCAGCAGTGCTCCCAAAGGGCCCAGATCGTAGAGACCTGAGACCCCACCGTAGATCTCGTATGAGGGCCAGAAGAAACCCCTCCTCACAGCCAGATCCACGATCTTCTCGTACTTGTCCTCGCCCATTTAATCCAGCCTTTCACACAATATGTTGAAAAGAGGGATTAATATTAAGATCCCGAATGCTATCGAGAACAAAAGATCGATGGATCGTTATAAGAACGCCCATAAAGCGTTTCCCAAGAAATACTGTGGAAAAAAGGTTCTAATTATACAAACACCTAGCCTCCCTCGTTGAACTAGAAGGGTGGGGGGAAATCGAGCAGCCACGAATCAAGGTCTATGCCAACAAAATGCTTATTAACGATACCGATATTATTATAGACCGGATGCACTCAAGTGGCTGGCCTCGAGTTCTGGCTTTCGTGGGCCGTTTTTGCACTATCAATATCACTTATAGTTTCTAGAAGGGTGGAGGAGCCTCTAGCCGGGTTTCTAGGGGTGGTGCTTTTACTACTGCTAGGTCTCGTCGGTCTTAGAGAGGCTTTTGGATCTATGGTTGATTGGAACATAATAGCGATTCTCCTTGGAATGTGGATGATCTCCCACCACATGGTTGAGGCTGGCATTCCACAGCTTATAGTGGGAAGGGTTTCTAGATATATGAGAACCTCGAGAACCGCTGTAATCATTTTATCGTTGATAGCTGGGCTTATAAGCACTGTGGTTGATAACGTGCTTGTTGTTCTCCTAATAGTCCCTATAGCTATAAGTGTTGCGAGAGCCTATGGAATAGATCCTGTTGCAATGGCTCTCATGGTAACTCTAACGGCAAACGCCACGGGCACAGCTCTTCTTCTAGGGGATCTGCCTCCACAGCTTCTTCACAGCGTCTTTGGTGCTGAGTTCAGCGATTTCATATATATGTTAGGCAAGCCCTCGAGCTTCCCTATACTCATGGCCTCGATACTTGCTACTATATATATATCAACAAGGATCCTAGTGTCTGAGAAGAGGCTGGAGAGAAAAGTGGTTACAAGCAGTAATAACGATTTTAACAGGGGATATCTGGCCCTCTCCCTAGCGCTGTTCTTCACAGCAGTGATCTTGATGAGCCTGAGGAGAGAGATAAGCCTAGCCCTAGGGAGAGATCTGCCGCTAGGAGTGTTCCCCCTAGCCGTGGGGATCATAGGCTCGATTTTTGCGGAGAAGCTCTATGGAAGAAGCTTCAGAGAAACAGTTGAGAAAGGTATAGACTGGAACTCCATATTGTTCTACATATCGCTATTCATACTTGTCCACTCGGTAGAGAAGTGGGAGGGTTTAGAGCCCATATCGATCTGGCTCTCGGGATTGCTTAACAACCAGCTGATCGGATATACAGCTATATACTGGATCTCAGCACCTATAGTTGGTTTCGTAGAGCACGACGCATATATATTGGTTATGCTTAGAAGCCTATACGATGCAGAGCCGCATAACCCCTGGCCCTTTGCATGGGCCCTACTATGGTCTGGAACTCTTGGGAGCAACCTCACCGCCGCCGGCGCCCCTGCTCTATATGTTGCCTTCAGGATCCTTGAGAGAGAAACTGGCTCTAGGCTGGGTGCGGGGAGCATATATAGGGTTACCCTCACATATACCGCTATAAGCCTCATGGTGACCTACCTGATCTCCCTACCGATCTGGGGCATGGAGTGAGTCCAAACCCTGCCTGGATCAAAGCTGTTTTACCCAGCATGTTAGACTATGGCTAAGCTATATATATGGAAAATGATATATATTACAGAGAGCTGGTTGTCTTGTCACCACTATTAAGAAAGATCCTCGATGCCTCGTCAGCAATCTTGATCGAGAAGGAGAGCGAGATCAAACTCATAGTAGCCTCTCTCCTTGCAAGAGGCCATGTCCTGATAGAAGGTGTCCCAGGGGTTGCCAAAACCCTCACTGCAAAAGTTATATCAAAGCTCACTGGCCTCGAGTTCAAGAGGGTTCAGATGACCCCAGATCTGCTCCCAGGAGATATCATAGGGGGTTATGTATATGATCAGAGAACCGGGGCATTTGTCCTCAAAAAAGGGCCTATATTCACAAACATCTTATTCGTGGACGAGCTTAACAGAGCTTCTCCAAGAACACAGAGCGCTCTCCTAGAAGCCATGCAGGAGAGACAGGTGACTATAGAGGGCAACACATACCTACTTGAAGAGCCATTCATGGTTATAGCCACCCAGAATCCTATCGAGACCGAGGGGATCTTCCCGCTGCCAGAATCACAGCTGGACAGGTTTCTCGTGAAGATAGAGAGCACATACCCATCGACAAAAGGCTTTATAGATATTATGAAAAGGGCCGATCTTATTGAGGAGGCCTATAGGGATCTCAAGCCAGCGCTATCGAGGGAAGAGATATTGAGGGCCTCTAGAGAGGCGTCCGAGGTAGATGTCGATGACTCTATATATCAATACATAGCCAGAATCATTGGGGAGACCAGGGCCCATAAGCTGCTAAGGCTCGGGGCATCGCCGAGGGCGGGGATAGCTATTATTAGGCTTTCAAAGGCTTGGGCCTATCTAGATGGTAGGAAATACGCGATCCCAGATGATGTAAAGGCCGTAGCTATACCGGCTCTGAGGCACAGGCTTCTGCTCAGACCTGAATACGAGATCGAGGGTGGGGATCCTGTGGCTATTATAAAAGAGATCCTCAGCAAGGTAGAGGTGCCGAGGCCTTGAGGCTATATAGAAAACCCCTATCTATATTGTTTTCCCTAGCCTTGCTATCCCTGATCCTTATGACTCCTGTTAGGAGCGATGCCCAGAGCCCGGGATCTGCTGTTAACGCTACACAGGGCTCTCCACAGGATCTCGGGGATCTAGGCATATATCTTGGGATGCACACAATAAACTTCTCCCAGATCCTCAGCTCTGGGATCAGCGGCTATGCTGGTTCCAGAGATTTTGGCGGATCTCTTCAAAAAATCATAGAGGCCCTTAGAAACATAACGCTTGGTTGTGACACCCTCTCATGCCTAGCCCGGAACAGCTCGGCGAGAACAAGCATAGAACAGAGCGTGAGGGAGCTTGAGAGATCCGGTTATCTGGATCATAGAGCCGTTAATGAGATACTGAGAAGCATCGACCAATCCTATATGAGCGACGAGGCCCTCAGAAGCATAATAGACGATCCAGAGATAGCCCGGTTGATAAGCAACCTATCATCATTGGGGGCCCAGGGCTTGCCAAACGCCCTCGGGATCCTTGACAGCCTATTCAGGGGTGGAAGGATCTCTCTGAACCAATATATAGCAGCTCTAGAGCTGCTCAAGAGGATCTCTCTGAGGCAGGGGCTGGGGGATCAGGCTGTTATGATAGACAAAACACAGCTTGAGGTGATAAAACAACTGATCCTATCGGGAACAGCTGAGGGGCTTGTGAAGAGCCTCACCAATATTTTGGCACCAACAGAAGGATCGGGATCCGCGGGTCTGCAGGGCGACAGTGAGGGTAGAGCTACATATCTTGGCGCGGTGCCCTCGAGCATCTATATGTTTGCCCCAAGCCCTATATCTGGTATCGATTTCCTCACCATAGCCCTGATAGTGATCAGTATAGCTGTTATCACATCTATTCTTGTCCTCGGGATACCCAGCACTGTCTTGGGTATATTGAGGGGCTCTCCCCGTAGAGGAAGGCAGAGCCACGGGGAAGTTGTGCTGAGAGGCGGTGTGATAGGGATATACTGGAGGGCTGTTGGTCTTCTCTCCAGAAGGGTTCCTAGGAGGCCTAG